>ERZ1740067.1803-NODE-1803-length-14071-cov-5.148259_pt1 | contig 14071 bp, 10 predicted proteins | sample MGYA00581736_ERZ1740067 | MGnify/ENA primary metagenome ERZ1740067 (study PRJEB43018, sample SAMN04849236) | marine metagenome | isolation source: floating plastic debris | place: Pacific Ocean | collected 2008-08-27 | study: EMG produced TPA metagenomics... | reverse complement strand
TACAGCGCTTGCCCTGCCGATATCTGCCTCAGCGTGAACGCCAGGTACACAGGCACTTTTCCTTTAGGAACGCCCCACGGCTGACCGTGGCCATATTTCGTGTAGAGATAAATCCGCTGCGCCTGATTGATTCGGTACGTGAAATAGGCAATATCGATACCGAGCGCTGATTTCGGTATACCTTTGCCCTTTGCATATCTGAGATACGTCTTCCTTTTTATTTTGCCGGTGGCATATCGATAAAGGAGACGACGCTGAAAACGCTTTGATGCTATATCGCGCTTCTGTTTTGTGTTTGTAGCTACTCGTCTAATGCGCGATGATTCTCCCCTATCTCGAAGCTGAGTGAGTAATGTCCGAGAAACTTTTGGTTCAAAGGTTTCAATATTGAGCCTATCAACCGAAGGCTTTTTCTCTGGCAACTGGGATACCTGATGCTTCACATCCCTGAGGAAAACGTTTAAGTCAAATCCATGGGTACGAGCAACCTTAAGCCACTCAGCATGAAGCTCATCTCGATGAAAAGTTTTCTTTGCCTGCCGAGTACTGAGTGAAGCCTGCTGATAGTCCTGAGTCGTTGCTTTTTCCGTTGCTGTCTTAGCAATTTTTTCCTCAATTGCTCTTCTTCGTTGAGAGAATGCCCGTTTCATCTCGTGTGGGATACCCTCAACCTCAAAGGACTCACCATCTGATAATTTCACCGGTCGGCAGTTAAAGCCAAACTCGCGTGTTACTTCCCGAGCAAGTGTTGTCCGGTATATACGTCCCAGGACATGGGCGTAGGAATTTTCGGTGTTCAAAACGAGACGACCATCAACAGTCCCTGTTGATCCATCTTTTCGTTGAGAAACGTTAAATAAGATGGCATGAGAATGGGTTTGTGGATCTGGATACGTACATCCCTTTGCCCGGCGTGAGGTCGTGTGATTCATGATCGCAAAGATACCTTCAGCCTTTGTGAGGTATCTAGCTCGCTGACCTACACGAGAGACCAGGTCTTTCTGTACCTGCTCTAGTGCTGTTCGTACCGCCTTGTTTTGACAGAGCCAAACTTTACGTACCGTCTCAAAATCTTTGGTTGCAAACGCAAGTCCCATGATGATCGAGAGATCCTTTGGAGCAGAAAACGTAATGTCGTATCCAGAAACCCGATGAGGGTCTCCAGCATTTCTTACAAGTGGCTCCTCCGTAAATGGATGAAACCCATTAAACAGCGATGGGAAAAGCGTCTCACTCGGAGTAATTGCATCACCATCGATACCGTATGTACGAGCCAGCTTTCCGTGAAACCGGCTCATGCCTTCCTGATCGCTCTCGACGTAGTAGTTCAGTAATTCTTTCTTGTAATAGTCGAGTTGACTACCAGATATCTTCTGAATGGTTGCGATCATGACTGCTCATCTCCTGATGAGAACAGCCGAGTCATCAAGCTTCTAGCTTCTTGGTCAGAAAGATCGAGCGCTGAAACCATTGAAAACTCAAGCAATGCAGCAACTGCATTGGTGAGCATGGTCATTTCGTGACGTAACGCTGCAACATCCTGCTCTATGTGGCGCAGCTCCTCGACAAGTTCTTCACGAGAAGGCATTTCGAGTGCAGTAATGAGGACATTGCGAGCAAACTGATTCGGTTTTGTTCGCGCAGCCTTTGCAACGACTTCAAGGCGCTTACTGTACTCAGGCACCAAATTAAAGGTTATTTTCTTGGGAGATAAATTTTCCTTTGTTTGCCCGTTGCTAGTAGACACAGATAAGCCCTGAGAGATGAACCAATAACGGCTACTTTGAACACCGTAAACTCATGTACTCTACGCAATCTTCATGATCCGGTAGAAATACAAAGGTTTACGCTTGCTAACAAGCTGTTACCAAGTTCTAGGGGCAAAAACGTCTTTCTTGGAAAGTCATGAAACCTTTTCATGGCGATATATCTGGACAAAAATCGACTGATTTTTGTCGCGCTTTTAGCGCATTGGTGTGAGCTAAAAATTGGGGTTTTTGAAATCCCAATTTTTAGCCTATTTGGTCAAGATTTCTTGACCAAATCATAGTCCCTACCAAGTTAGTACCAAGCTTGGTACTAACTTGGTAGGGACTGCGAGTCTGCCTCAGACAGCCGGAAATGTGCCCAGCACAATTTCCGGCGATCGCCAAAAAGACTTCCTTCAGACCAAGAATGGGGGAAGCTACTGCTGGGGGCAAAACCCCCTTAAAGAGATCGCACGCGCTCAGCGTGGCCAAGAAATACTGGCGGCTGGGGGTGGGTGGTGGGATAAAACCAACCGTAAAGGATTACCTGTCTACGGTTGGGGCTAGCGGTGCAGCTTAAAATCTTCTACAGCAAGCCGCTAGCTATCAGTGACGGCCCGGTTACGATCACAAATATCAGACCAGCCTGGAAAAACCTACATGCCAGCGTACGAGAGGATAGGAACAGGTGCCAAGGGGCGCGTTGTCCCCCCTAGATATTTTAGGCATCTGAACTATCGAGTCGTAAAAATAGCAACGTGTCCACCTTCTAAAGAGACGGTATCGATATCACCACCAAGTTCAAGGTCACGAGCAAACGCATGGTAGTCAAAATAAGATGCCATTGTCCCGAGTGCTTTATCGAGATCCAGAACCTCGTTCACATACTCATAGGCATAATCCTCAACACTGTCATATATCCCGAGAAGACGATCTCCAAGATGTGGCAGCGCCTCAATATCGAGATTAGCAAGGTAGCCACTCACTAACGTATAGCCATGCTCGCGGACGGCAGCGGCAACCTCAACGACCTGCTCCAAACACGGCCATTCTCCAAGATGACTGGCAGGAAGGTTAGTGTAGTCATGTATTGCATACTCTTCATGCCCCTTCTCTTTGAGCATTTCCTGAATCTGCTGCCGAATATCATCAGCATCAATATAATCGTCGATTTCAATCCAGCAACCACGTAAACGACCGGCATTGTAGTCCGCGAGGTCGGCTACATAAATTGCGGGAAGTTCCTTCGTCCAGCTTGGCTTTTCATAGTCGGCAGGCATATTAGTTTGGTCTATGTGGAGTCGCCTGTAGTCGTTACGCTGAGGCGGACTCAGTTTGTATCTCCTTCTAAAAATGGAAAAGGAGCGCGCATTTTCCAAAGCGCGCTCCCAAAGGGAGCTTTGGCAGGGGAAGCTGGGTCAAGGGGAGGCTTCGACATGAATTTTGGGGGGTACCCGCGTAGTGGGGGGAGCCAAAATTCTTGGTGGAGTACCTTGACGCAGATGGGGGCAGCGCCCCCTTCAGAAAAAATAGATTAGTCTATAGCGTTAATAAATCGGAGCTAGAGCACCTATTTTGATTTATCAAGTTGCGATCGCAACTTGTCAATTGAGCGATAGCTATCCACAAGCAGCCTGGGTTGTCTCATGAGCAGGTACGTATGTTCAATCACCTGCAAAGCATTTCACAGTGGCGATTCTCGCAAGTTTCTCTGGAGAAAAATGTGTGTATACGTGGTTCAGCGCCGCATGATAATCACATTTATGATCTACTATGTTCTGCTGTACAAGTACGAGGCGATAAAGCTCTTGAGTAAAGTCCGGTGAAAAGGTGCATTCTTTCAAGAGCTTTATCCGGTTGTCTTGTGCATCCACAACGGTAAACCAGAGCACCAACCGTGTCTGCTCAGATATCTCCGATATAATATGAGGCCGCTCTACGTCGCTATATGCAAGTACAGAAAACGGAGCATCGCACCAGGGCAAAGCATTATTAGCAGCCCTAACAAGAATAAAGATAAGCCCGTTAACGTATGAAAGCGCAAATTCTGCTTTAGTCCTCAGACCAGAAATTTCTGGCTCATGTGGCTGATGGATATTCAAGACAAGCATGGGGCCTGAATTGCCACGCCATTCAAATATAAGCCCTTCACTTACAAGAGGGAGTGGAAAAGGTTCATTTAGTGCTAGTAAAGTCATAGGCTGCCTGCTCGGCAGTGTTTCATCTTCGAGATATTTTGATATTTACTCAAAACAAAGACAAATTCAAATGATTTTCCGCTCAATGCCGCAATAACGGGAGGACTAAGCCCTCCCGTTGATATTTTTAGTTGTTTACTGTGGCAGCTTTACGAGGTAATCGCGCATCCGTAACACGGTTAGCAACTATGCTAGTCATGGTGAATTTCTCTACATTTTGGTCTGACGTTTTCACTTCCTGTATTCGGTATGATAGGGAGCCAGTTATCTTCATACGATCACCTTTTTTATAGGCCCTGGCATAGTCCATCACTGATGGTGCAAAGACTAAAACTGAGTGCCAAACTGGTTCTTTCTCTATCCATTCACCTTTATCATTTTTGAAACTATCTGTTGTCGCAAGGCGCAGCACAACAAATTCTCTATCGGTATTAGGATTATAAGTTATTGGGTCTTTGCCGAGATTTCCAGTCAGTTCTACTATATTGTTTCTAGCCATTTTTTACTCCTTTTTAAGGGTTAACATTACAAGACTGAAAAGCCCGTGCCAGAGCCGGTGTCAACTACCGTTTCCATTGAAAACTCAGAAAATACGAGGCTTGAAAAAACGGAAGGTTCAGTTTACTGAAAGCCGTTTTTTTAGTTGATACCAGTAGGCGATGGTGAAGGGTAAAACAGGCTGAAAATTGTTAATCCTGCCTAGAAAAAGGAGAATAGTGCTAGACACCAAGAAATGAGCTGACAGATTTATCTGCAAGACACCCAACGTAGATCAACCGAGAAAGAAGGTGCTGCACTCGACTAAAGATGCCACAAAGAGTCCAAGGATAGAGCATAACTACAGTTTGGCACTCAGACTTAAGCTACTGATAGCACCATCAAGTAATGACCAAGGGCTATATCAAGGCAGAGTAGGAAGCCGATAGCTTCAATGCATCGAAGTGAACACTTCAGAAAAAGTAGTGAATCATCAATCCTGACAAGTCGCTAAAGTGCTGACTGCCATGGGGATGGACATTCAAAGCTGCTCACCAAAAAAACACTAACGAGAGGGCTTAGCCTTTTGCTAGATGATCGAGATGGATTGAAGGGTGAGTCACAGAAACACCGTAGTAGCCAATAGAGAGCGTATTACCTGTAAGTCATTGAGTATCGAATGTTTTCCCTTGTCCTCTCTGCCTTCTATTGCTAAGTTGAAGCTCTAAGGTTTCACGAGGGTATTCCTCGGGCCGTCTTTTCTATACCCAAGGTGTACCCTCACCTCACCTTTTCTCTCCTATCCTCGGAGAAAGCATTTTTATTTGTTAAATCAGTCTCTTAATAGTCCTCAAAGTTTAATTAGATTAAAGCCTGCGATATGGTTGGCCTGGGCTGTGTCCAATTCGTTCAACACTGAAACGATGGATCAGTTCACCGTGTTGTGACGGCTGCACGTTGGTTGAGGTCACCAACCTTGGTAAAAAACGGACTTGGTAGCTCCTTGTCATGCAGTCGAAACCATTAGCGCTGAGTACCATGATAGTGGTTCGCTCAGTGCGAGGGAGGCTGATGGATTTAATCCCGGTTTTCCGGAGTAATCCCCATCTTCTATCCCATATATGACTCATTTTGGAATGAGGGCGACCGAGACAAACCTACCTAATGGTAGGCCGTATCCTTGGAAGCGGTGAAAATCCGTTCAGAGGGGGGATAGGCTACGTGAGCAAAACTCATATGCCGTCCAACCTCTGCTTGCGTGTGGAGCCTGGCTGTGGTGACACAGACCAGTCGGGGTACTGATATCCTCGATGACCTGACGAAATTCAGGCAGTGAAAAGCTTAAGCATTGAAATGCTCGAAAGGGCTTGCAAGTAAGGAAAAAGAGGGACGCGAGGCCGAACCGTCGAAAAGATTTCTATGTGGTAATCCGAGGTTTTCTGCTTTCTACTCGGGGAAACTGGCCCAAAAGCTGGGTAAGGAACGGCAAGGCCGTCAGCATAGAGATTCTGCCTGTAGCAACAGGCTAGCGACGTGACTCTTTTTCAGAGACAAAGGATAATAATCGGGGAAAGACCCAGCAGCGCGGGGAGTAGCTCCCTCGCGAGTAGCTTAATCAGGCTATTAAAAACGCATGGTGTCTGGGAGCGGGCAGCAATGTAGTACCTGAAAATACAGGGGGACAATCGGCAAGGCAGTCGAGCGGCCCTTCACTACTGGAGTGGTAACCAGTAACTACGTGAGTACGAAAGCTGCGAGTGGGTTTCACACACGGTGAACCAACACGTTTACTTGTGGGCTGTCCAGAGAGCTTGAATAAAGCCTCCTAGACAGCCAGCACAGCCGAAATTGTTTATAGCAAGGATGATGTGTATGCAACAACAAACAATCTTAAAGACAGTCCAACCGCAGCGGTAACGCTGCATTCAATAAGACAAACTGCGTTCCTGAGATAGCGTTCTGCACTTTAGCGTAAGTGATTGAATTTGCGAGATATGTTGCAGCTATATGGAAAGCAGAGGCGCGCGATCGGGCGTAACACCGTACAGGTGTAGCTGCGGCCGCGCGTCTGGCCTTTGCTGGTTGAGCCACAATCAACCAGCATCTTTCATTTTTGCTAACAAGGAAGCATATGAGCTCACACCGGTTTGTGGCGCAATCGTCTTTGGAATTGGTGAGGAAGGTCGCTATTGATTACTTACGATACGGATACTGTCACTATGCAGTGCGTCAGATACCCGAAGGGAAAAATCTTGAGGTGATCGATAGGAAGCTGATGGATTGCTACGACATCACAGGGTGTAGAACTAAACGATCTAGGAGACGGGCCAAGGGGTTGGCCAATGTCGTCTTTGTCCGCTGCGGTCTTACATTCGTGCTGCTTGCAACCGACGGCCACCACCACACGTTCTCAAAGATTACTAGCTGCGATGTGAGGGATACACCCTTGTACTGGGATAGCTACTCGATCGGCATGAGGGCTGGCAAACCAGAGGTTCGAGTACGGGCACAAGTATGGACTGGAATTGAACGGCGGTTTAGCATCATCGGCCTCCATGAGCATAGCGATGTCCAAAGAAAGCTGGATACCCTACCCTATCCTCGGTTCCCTGGCATTATTCGGCAGAGGCGTAAGTTGGTAGCAGATATCAACGCACGGAGAAAACGTGCGGGATTATTGCTATTGGAGCTACCACGGTTCACACAAAGTCAACCCATTGTTAGAGAGAAAATAGGTGAAGCTGAGCGTGAGCTTCTGCAAAGTCCTCAATAACGCGAGTACGATAGGAACGTTTTGAACTGGTTAAAACAAACAATTTTCGATTGGGATGCATATCCAACAACCCTTGCATTACTTGCAAGACCTGCTCGGAAAAAATCTGCTTACGACACCAATACACTTGCCCAGCAATTCGATTACTCGAACTAATTCCATAAATCAGCACTGGATTACCGATTTCAGCTTCATCACAGTCCGCAGAAGCTGACCAAATGTGTTCAGGGTGAGGGAGTTCGTAAGGTCTAATCGCATCGAGCAGATAGAGTAAGCCTTTGTAATCTTTAACGCGTGCCTGAATGTGAGGTAGAACCTCAGTGGCAGTCCACCGATAGCTCTCTCGACAAGAAAACTGGCAGCGTAGGCGGCGATCGAAGGTCAAGCCTGCTTTTTTAATTGAGCGATACAGTGTTCCTCGTGGCACATTGAATTGCTCAATAAGGCGAGAAGGTGTCCAAAGGTTATCGGAATAGCCATAGGTTGAAGCAGGCTCACTTAGGCGAGATAAAATCTTACTTAAAAGAGGGGAGATTTTCTTTGGTTGAGATGGAGGTGGACTAGCTAAGATTTGGGGTTCATCCCCCATTAGTAAAGCGATAACAGTGTTTGCATCAAGCCCTAGTTCTCTACAAATTTCTGGGGTAGTGATTCCAATACGACGAAGCGTCAGGACTTTTTCTTTCAGGGCTTCTGCATCATCCATGGAATACTCATCTGGGAAAAAGTCAGCTGATGTTCCACAGGATTTTGTCTGGCTGACTATTGCTAGATTGCTGAAACAACTCACAATTTACCTAGGAAAATCTTGGCCATTATTCTTCCAAAATGACTGTGGAACATATTCTCCTAACAGACCCCGTAAAGGTTTAAACACAGCATCTCGGCCTCGATAGACGAACATTAGAAGGCTGAAACAGCGCTCTGGAAAAGCTTTCTATTCGACATTGAACAGGCTTTCGCTAGCTGTCCAATCAGGTTTGACACCCTACTCTTTGAAGCTGCTTGTACATGATTACGAAGAAGTCTAAGAGCTTCATCCTCCTGAGCCTGAGTGATATGACTTTGCAAATAGCGTCTAACAAGGACAACAAACACCTTCACGGGATTAGAGCTTTTAGTCTGCCTTACTCTCACTGCTGCGGCTACAAAGAACACTCGACTGGCCTCAGAACCATCGATCCATCCAGCATGGATGGCCTGCTGGTGTAATTCCAAAAGCCGTTCCATATCTCGAAGGTCTGACAGCTCAATACATCTCAACTGAGGTGGACTTTTCCTTTGTTCTTGGACACCAGAACTAAGTTTCTGGTTTTCTTTATCTGAAAGAGTTCTATGTTCTTTATTTGGGGGTGCAAGTTCCTTCAGATTTCCGGGAGGGGGGGCTGCAAGTTCCTTCAGATGTTTTCTCCTCTGAAGCTCACCAGTATCGTGATCTGGGATGCAATGTGGATTAATGTCAAACCGTGTGCCATATCGATTGAGCTGATGCTGATTGGAAGAATTGTCGCCAGTGATAAATCCCCAACGAATCAGCAAAGCCCTTGCTGCTCTGGCAGCTCGCACTGACACCCCAGCAATATGGGCAAGCCATACTGCCTTTACCGATCCTTTGGTACTGATAGTTCCATCTCGACGTCTGGTGAGGCCACGAATAAGATAGGCGAGCATTACCTTTGCCACTGAAGGCTTAGAGCATCGTGACAAATACCGCATGAGACGCCGTGGCAAAGGCACCCGGCGGTTTTTACTTCGACCCTTTCCTACCCCCTCCGCTACTCGGTCTTCACTGTAGGAGAGCACCTCAGCACTTATAGTAATAGCCTCTTCAGTGAACTTAAGCAGCCCGAGAGCTTCAAGAGAACGCAAATCTGCACGGATATGGGCCGGATCTCCTCCAACACACTGGTAAAGCTCCTCAAATCGAAACAATGGCTCTAATGGCTTCCGTCCCTGCCTTTTTGCCGTACGGCACGCTGCATTCCTTATCGCAAGCTGCGACAGCACAGCAAAAAATACCCTATACGCCCGATACCCGATTAGCTGCTGTTCGAGTGCAGCCAAAATATTTAGAAGCGATACGACCGGCACTAACTCGTAGCCACCGACCACCTTTGTACAACTCATCCTGCTTACTCCAAGGCCGAAGTAAGGCAAAAAAATCAGCCACGAGACAGAAAAATACCGCTGCGCTCGATGAAACGCCTTGACTCGAAGCTGTGGTCGGGATAAACAGGAATCAACTGTTTGGTGTTCCTGGTTCTTCCGACCAGTTAGCATTCTTGAAAAACCCGTTGGCAGACGGGTTTTTTTATGCCTGAAATTCGATCACCCTATATCAGCACACTATTGTCCTTAGTAACTTTTAATCGTGAAATGTACCGAAATTGACATATTTTTACCAGTCTGGCAATTCCCAGAGTGGAATTCCCATGAAATACCAGCAAAGTATGAGTTGAAGCAGAACTTTAATCGAACTCAGCTTAAATAAACCCTGTTTTAAAGAACTGCGACCTACATAGGTCGCACTGATGATGTAAGCATCTATCTGTGACCTATGTAGGTCGCAACTAGCTCATTCCGGGCCAGGGATACCTTCTATTTTGAATAATTTGTTTTCTTAAAAGATTGCTATCTAAAAAAATAGTGTTAGATTTCTATCGCTATCTATTTATAAAGAGCTCACCTAAAACGTATCTACTTTCAAAGGAATCCCTCGTGGCAAAAGTATTCGCTCTATTCAATCAGTCTGGTGGTGTCGGAAAAACCACCATGACAATGAACTTGGGGCACTTGATAAGTCAGCGTCAAAAAGACGATGAATCACTTTATCGAGTGCTACTAATCGACATGGACCCACAAGGATCGCTTACATCGTTCAACGGATTTGCGCCGCATGAATTAGACGAAACGATGTACAACGCACTTCTCTCAAGTCAAGCACCGAAGGTGCATACCCAGCATGGTTACGATATTGCTCCAGCTAATCTACAGCTCTCTTTTGCTGACATGCAACTCCTCAGTGAAATGCGCCGGGAGGAACGTCTCAAAAATTGCTTGAGGACTATGCAGAGTAGCTATGATGTCATCTTGATAGACTGCCCTCCTGGGTTGACCCTCCTCTCGTACATGAGTCTGGTGGCATCATCATACCTACTGATACCCATCCAAACTGAATTCAAGTCCGCACAAGCTACGCTCAACCTGCTGGAAACAACGTCAAGGGTGTTGGAAACTGGCAATCCTGACCTTAAAGTGGCCGGGGTAATGCCAACGATGTACGACAAGAGGATAAATGAAGCCAATGATGCACTGGAATTAATTCGTGCGACCTTTACGGACCTCAAGCAGTACGAAACTGGACCATTTGCCGGGACTATGATCTATAACCCCATTCCTCGACGAACAGACGTAGCAAAGGCATCGTCAAAAAGATTGCCATTAGCCATCTTTTCCCCAAAACAAGATGCACTCCGACCAATGAACGAAATAGTTGATCATCTTCTGAGCTTGTCATGACCAGAGAAGGAATGAAGTTATCGGGCGCTGACTCAATCCTTGCAAAGTTCAAGGGCGGAGCTCAAAAAGACGTAAAAGCAACAGCAACTGCCCTCGAAGATGACCTCTTCTTCGGACAAGATTTGCCTGTTCAGCGCATTCCGCTGGATTCAATAGAGCGCTGGGATATTCAGCCAAGAAAATACTTTGCCCCAGACGGGCTTGAACGTTTGGCCCAAAGTTTTCGGGCATCAGGATTTAAGGGGGCTATCTTAGTCCGACCCAAACCAGATGGTGAAGGGTACCTCATCGTCTTTGGTGAACGTCGTTGGCGAGCTGCCAAGATTGCGAAGTTAGCCGACATCCTCTGTGTCATTGAGGACATGGACGATGAGACAGCACTCGATTTAGCGATGGGAGAAAACTTGATTCGAGAAGACTTAAGCAAGCTAGAAGAAACGGAAGGGATACTAGCTATTGCTGAAGTGAAAACGGGATTAGACCGAAATAGGATAATCAAGCTGGTAACTTCTCAGTATCGATATATGGAAGGTGCGACCTACGTAGGTCGCAATGAAGAAGCTGCTCGGCATCTCCCAACTATCTGCGAAATTCTCAAGCGATATGGTATCGCTCTCATGACCTTCAGAACTAAAAATCTGGGGATCTTAAAGCTACCTGATGATCTACGAACGGCTCACCTTGAAGACAAGCTCGACTACAGCAAAGCACTAGCTATTGGAAAACTGAAGAACCTCAAAGACAGGACAAGTATTCTGAAAAAAGTGAAGAACGGAACGATAAAAAGTCTCACCGAGGTTAAAGCAGCGGTGAAAAAAATTAGCCAGCAAAAGGATAGAACCTCAGATGATCTGAGTATGGCAAGACGGACTCGTTTTCGGGGTATCACGGCCAGGGTAGGGGCAGCAAAAACTTGGCGGACAATCAATCAGGATGTAACGAAAGTGGAACGAATAGATGAAATTCTTGCTGAGCTTGAATCATTCCTATCTGACTGAAAAATGAGTAAGCCAGTCTGGGTAATTAGCAGTGAGTTGATGAAATCATCAATTCTGTACTTGTGTAGCTATCTTTGCCCATGGGCAAAATATCAACCTACTCAAGCACAGCAAAAGAATCATCGCGTTCGCCAAAACTCAAGGACGTATCTCACAGCAGTCGGCGTACCATAACTGGCGAGATGTGAGTCCAAACAAGGCAAAAAAACTGTTATCCGATGACTGGCTCTGTATCAATATTGCTGGTAATGGCAAGAATAGACTGGACATGATGCTTATCAAGCGTTGAGTAACGCCCTTGCTGGTTGTAATCCCAGCGAGATCGCAAGCCCTCCACAGAAAGGCTCAACTAAACGATACCCCTCATAGTTACGCCAGATAGGCCTGATTGAAGCGAAGCTACGACCAAATGCAAAAAGGATCGTGACAGTCTTCTATATCAACTGTTTCAGCGTTTGTGTTTCGACGGTAGTAATATCCAAAAGTAGAACCTATTTTTAACGAAATTACGTTGTTTCAGCCTCCACGTTTGAACTTATTGCACTTCGTTGCACGCTCGCTTCAATTCCCCCTCTTAGGCTGACCTATCCGAATGTATCAGTCTTTCCTTCCTGTTTGGTTTGCTAGGATATGCCGGTTTTCGTCTTACGGTTGACTATCCTGTTTACGTTGGATAGTTCCGAGTAGATATAGAGTTCTCCGTCATGAAGTGGAAGCGCAAGTCAGAGCCTCAGAAAAGTAAAGAGCAGAAGCAGCATGAGCATATTAAGAAAGTAGCCGCTGAACTTCGTAGAAATAGGCTATTGCTTGGTAGACGCGGGAATGTGAGTAGTGATCGGGAAACGGCGGAAGAAATTGTCAAAAGTGACTTAAGGACAGTCCTGTTTGTTATTAATCGACCTCTGATTGGTTTAGAAAAGCGAATACTTGAGCCTTTCAGTAAGCATTTGAAGCAGTCAGCTGCGTTTGACATCATTGATAGGCTTAGCCCTGCTTTGGAAGCTATAGGTGTTTTGCTAATACCTTTTGTTTTATATCTGGCGACCCAAGCATATGAGCAACAAAGAGAAGCTCAAGAAAACGAACGCTTACAGCAAGAGACGGTTCAAAACTATATTGCGCAGCTATCTGATATTTTTCTCAATGTTGATGGAGATTTAAGATCGGACGAAAACCAGCGCATTCGGACAATAGCTACAGCAGCAACAATCACTTTATTTAGGGACCCTAATCTTGATGGAGATCGTAAGGGACAAGTGGTTGAGTTTTTAAGTCAGATGGATTTAGTACAAGTTTCAGAATCTTCTGATGAGAGTGGTGAGGATAAAAGTATTGAAAATCAGTGGTCAATAATAAACCTTAGTGGAGCCGACCTCGAGGGAGTTGACGTTAGCGAAATTGACTTTAGAGGGGCTGACCTCAGTGGGGTTGATTTTAGAGGGGCTGACCTCAGTGAGGCCAACCTCAACGGAGTCAACCTCAGTGGAGCTGACCTCAGTGGGGCCAATCTTAGAGGGGCCAATCTTAGAGGGGCCAACTTTACCGGAGTCAGCATTAGTGAAGCCAATTTCTTCTCGGCTGACCTCAGTGGGGCTGATTTTAGGAGTACAACTGAGCTCAATTTTGATAGCAGCGGGAATATCGCTAGCCGAACTTATAAGGCGGGACCTTACTTCAGCGGAGTTATTTTTCAATTCGCTAATTTAGAAGGGGCTTACTTTGAATCTATTGACTTTAATGGTGTTTCTTTTGCAAGGGCTCGCTTTGATAAAGCGCTCTTTCTAGGAACAGATTTTCGTGAAGCCACAGAACTCGAACAAGAACAGTTTTTGGGAGATAAATTGCCCTTGCTCTGCAATTCACCCTTACCTGACAATATTAAAATTGATCAAAATAGAGACTGCGATCAAATAGCTGCCGTACTGTATGAAAGACATCCTGATGATTTTTCTACTCTTCAGGAAGCAGAGGAATTCGTTAATTCGGTTAAACGGGAAACCTGGGACGACCTAAACTAAACAATTAAACGTTTCAACACTTAATCAAATGAACCAGTTCCAAGATTTTAAGCAGAGCACCCCGTAACCATCGCAATTCACCCACCATGGACCAGCGGGGGCATTTAAACCAAAAATTACGGTTTCGTTTGAAGCCCTTTTCTGACGAGGGTTTCAAAGACTATTTTCTTCTTGATCCTTTGCTGTGTCGAGCAAGGGGTTTCATGAGTAGCGGAACAGAAACGCACGCTAAGCAGCGTCCATTTTTGTTCCAAATAAACCATTAAGGCTGCAGCGGGCGGGAACCCAAGGTATCTGGGTGTATTTTTATGTACCATATTGGGTAGAAGTTAACTGGGTC
>ERZ1740067.1802-NODE-1802-length-14078-cov-8.144833_pt1 | contig 14078 bp, 15 predicted proteins | sample MGYA00581736_ERZ1740067 | MGnify/ENA primary metagenome ERZ1740067 (study PRJEB43018, sample SAMN04849236) | marine metagenome | isolation source: floating plastic debris | place: Pacific Ocean | collected 2008-08-27 | study: EMG produced TPA metagenomics... | reverse complement strand
TAAAAATGAATCTGATCGCTCTCGTGCGCTAAGTGAGATAGCACAGCACTTGCCTCAGTTATGGCCAGAAGCGCTCAGCAGTATACGTAAGATTAAAGGTGATTTTTTTCTCTCTCATATGCTTAGTAAGATCGCACAGCACTTACCTGAGGCAGTATTCTCAGAAGCGCTCAGCAGTATACGTGAAATTCAAGATGAATCTGATCGCGCTGGTGCACTGAGTGAGATAGCACAGTACTGGCCTGAGCTATGGCCGGAAGCGCTCAACAGTATACGCGAAATTAAAAATGAATCTGCTCGCTCTAGTGTGTTATTAGCGATTTCCCAGCACTTGCCTGAACCAATATGGTCAGAAGCGCTTAGTATCACATGCGACATTAAAGATGAATCTTCTCAGACTTCTATGTTCTATGGAATGATCAAGCACTTGCCCGAGCCTTTATGGCCTAGAGCGATCACGATCCTCTACTCAATCCAAGACAAATACAACCGATCCCAAGCCCTACGAATCTGCATCCCACACTTCAGTAACCTCACCAACACCTTCCCAAACTTCGAAAAAGCCCTAGACACCCTCACCTATCAAAACCGCTCTGCGCTAATCCAATTGTTGCCAACCCTCAGACCCATCATCATGAGGCTAGGAGACAGCGAAGAGACGTTCTCAGACGTATTGCAAGCCATGCGAGAAGTTTGTAAGCAATGGCCATAAAGAGAAGCTCTGTTGCATGGGGCCAAGCCCTTTTGAAAGCTGCCCACCGTAATATCACAGTTCTCGAAACAACCGCTGCGCCTTCTCCCAGGAAAATTCCGTAAACTCACGACTGACAACCCTCTTCACAGGATATGAATATCTCTGCACAAGGTCGTGTTGCAAGAACACAGAAGTGTGTTGCAAGGACACAAGGTCGTGTTGCAAGAACACAAAGGCGTGTTGCAAGAACACAAGGTCGTGTTGCAAGAACACAGAGGCATGTTGCAAGAACACAAAAGCGCACTGCAGGAACACGAAGTCATGTCGCTACAGCTCAACCATCTATTACAACCATCCAAAGGTATGGTCTAGCAACCCCAATCTACGTTCACGGGGTACAGCGCCTGGCTGTTACATCACGCACATTGCTACAGCCGGAGCCACTGCGTCGAGGCGAGCTGCCTACTGACTCAACGGGACCGTCTCAATCAGGGGACAGATATCTCCTGGATGTAAGCGAGGCTGTGACGTTGTCCAGGTATCGCGATAGGTTTCTAGCTCTGCTTTGAAAGCACTCATCTTTTCGATTTGGGCGGCAAGCTGCTCTATTTTGTCTTGGAGAAGCGATCGCACCAATTCACAGGGAGTATCCCCCTGCTTATGCACCGTCAGCACTTCGCCAATCTCTTCTAGCGAAAAGCCCAGCGCCTGCGCCTTCTTAATAAACTGCACCTGATGCACAGCCGAGGGTGCATAGTAGCGATAGCCATTGCTACCTCGCTCGGCAGTGAGTAACCCTAAGCTTTCGTAATAGCGCAAGGCACCGACCGCTGTCCCAGTTTGCTTCGATACCTCACCAATTTTTAAGCGATTAGCGACTGTCATGGTTGCTGCACAAATGCCATACAACAATCTTAAAGCCTATCTTCGCTTTTGCTGATAGCCACCTATCTTCGTTTCTGCTGATAGGCGAAGTACACCGCTTCCAAAAATGTATCTGCCGTCATCTCTACGGGCAATGTCTCTAGTCGCACATTCTCTTTTAGGCTGCGGGCTAGGTTCACGCTTAGTTCCTTACGCGCCTTCGTCGTCAGGCCGTTGCGCCGCTTGAGATACTCACGAACCGTCGCAAAGTTATCTGGCGTGACCAGGCCAAAATCCATCACTTCCAACAGTTTTGGCGAAACGTCTTTGGCGGTCTCAGAGATTTTGATATCTTTCCCTGCCGTACGCGGATCGGTCTGCACAACGACGGTACCTGCTAGCCAGTCGCCAATTCTCTTTTCGCGCTTGCCGAGCAAAATGCAAAAGAAGCCGAGGAAGAAGATATCGTCTACTGGGCGCAGGAGCGATCGCAGCGTCGTTTGAAACACCCTTACCGGCTGCGCATCATCGCGAATCACCCGAATGCGCGCATAGCGCTTACCCGGCGTCTGGCCATACCAAGCCGTTTCAAACCCAATGAAATAGCCGATATAAATGGCAAACATCACCAGCGCAATAATCGCCGTTGCCCACATCTGCACTACATCGGCATCTACAGAGAGCAGCGCATCCCACTGACTGATTTGCGACACCACAAAGATCAAAAACCAGAGCACCAGCAGCAACGACGTCCATAAAAGGATGTAGTCAATGATGAGTGCCACCGCTCGCCCACCGACCCCCGCCAGCGTAAACTCTAGCTCCACACTCTCTGGCGTTTGAATTTTGATCCGGTTAAACAAGCTCATAGGTGTCTTTGGAAAAACAGAATCAGCCCTACATGGAAAGGTCTAGGCCCTCACGGCGGCTGCGTAGGTCGTAATAGAGTACCCCTTTCACCACCTGCCAAAAGGGTAACACTGCAATATTAAACGCCAGACTAATGACCAAAGACACCAGGGTCACCAGATTATAAGCAGCGGTGCCAGGCTCCATCCGCAGCTGCGCGAGCTGGGGCAAAAACGTCACAATAATGACCGGTAGCGTTACCAGATACGCCGCCAGCACTACAAACTGAATTCGCATAATCGAGCCTTTAGTAAGCTGCCAGCTGCGACCAATGCTATCGCTAGCCCCCACCCGCGATTCCATCGCCAAAGACACTTCAGAAATAAACACGCGGCTCACCACCCACAGTAGGCCCAAGATGATGCCCAAAAACGTAATTAACCCGACCACAATACCGGAGAAAACCGCGCCCCCGTCACCGAAAATGGCTGCCAGCGCCGTTCCCAGCAAACCGCCTACCAGAATGCCTAGCAGGACAGCCACAATCGCCACGCCAATATAGGTCGAAATAAAGATAGCTACTAGCAAAAGGCCCAGCCATAGGAACGACCACATTTTGGGCTTAATGGCTCTTTCTGCGTCCCTTGCAGTTTCTGGCTGATTGACTAACTCCTGAAAGGCCAATCGTGACATCAGGCCCGTGTGCATGCCGTACTGGGCCCAGCCGTATACCGGCACCAGCGCCCATAGCACCGCCCGTGCTGAGAGGCCAAAGTACATTTTGAAGCGATCGCGATACATTCTTAGCGCCGCGCTCACCACATTCCCAGGGTTCAGTGGCCCTGGCGTTGAAGCCGAAATCATCGCAATTACGCCCCACAAAATCAATAACTCAGGACACAGTACTATAGCGTTGGCCACTTAGCTCACTACATTAGTGATCTTTGAAACTCTCAGTTGCTGCGGGCTAAGTGGCGCGCAAGCATACGAATGCATCCGCACGCTTGCTATGTACGAATCGATTCCGCGTGAAGCACAGCAAGATTTTTACGGAGTAGAAGGTATCCTAAAAACGCAGTTCAGCAACGCAAGGCGAAACCTGAATGAATGTGCAGCGATGGATGGCTCGACGTGAAACCAGCTGGCGACAGTTAGAGAAGCTGTTGACACAGTCAGAAAAGAAGGGCCTCAAGTCTTTAAACAGTGAGCAAATCCGGCAGATGGCCAGTCTGTATCGCTCCGTTTCTGCCGATTTGGCTAGGGCAAGAAGCCATCAGGTCGGCCCTGCGGTAATCAAAGACTTACAAAAGCTGACCACCCGAGGCTATAGCCAGATTTATCAAGGCTCTCGCCGACAAGACTGGAAAGAGATTGTCGATTTCTATCAATATGGCTTTCCAGAAGTGGTGCAGCAGAGCTGGAGCTACATCACCATTGCAACTCTGCTCTTTTTCATTGGCGGGGCCGTTGGCTGGTGGTACGCCTGGCAGGACGAAAGCTTTATGACCCTTGTGCTGGGCAGCGGCTTTGTTGAAAGTGTCCGCAATGAGCAAGAGCTATGGACAGTCTCCATCATGGGGCAGGAGCCCATTGCCTCTAGCGGCATCATGATTAATAACATCGCCGTTTCCCTCAATGCGATGATTGGCGGTGTCACCCAATACATTCCTCAGATTCCAGTCATCACGCCGCCCGGTGCTTTTACCGTCTATCTACTCGTATTCAATGGCATCATGATTGGCTGCGTGTTTGCACTCACGGCGCAGGTGAATTTGGCTTATGATTTGCTGGCCTTTGTGTCTGCGCATGGTGCGTTGGAGCTACCAGCGATCTTTCTGGCGGGAGGGGCTGGTCTTCTACTGGCGCGTGCCATTCTGTTGCCAGGAAAGTATCGTCGGCTCGATGCGCTCAAGCTGTACGGATTGCAGGCGGCTAAGCTGCTGTATGGCATTGTGCCTTTGTTATTTATTGCGGGCTGTATAGAAGGCTTTTTCTCTCCGCAGACCTGGATTCCTAATGCAGTGAAGTATGTTGTGGGGATGGCTATTTTTATTATCTTTGTGCAGTACTGCCGTCGGCGTAGACCCGATGTCTCGTAGCCGCTACAAACGAGATCGCGCCTTCACCCGCAAATAGCTCTCCACCAGCTGATCCGAAATCGCACTCGCTGGCGCATCTAGCACCATCACACCCGCCTTCTTCAATCGCCCCAGGGCTACCTTGCGCTGAGCAATCAAATCAATCGCCACCGCCTTTTCATAGGCACCCGCCACATCATCTCGAATCGCTTCAGCTTCCTTATCTATCTGGGGGTCTCGTAGCGTCACACAAAACGGTAAATATCTAGGCCGCAAGCGCATCAGGGCAGACAGCAGCTCTGCCGAAGCCGTTTGGTCCACCACGTCGGTAATCACCACCACCAGCGCGCGCCGACTCTGGGCCCGTACCACCTGCGTCACAGCGCCCAGATAATCGGCCTCTACAAGCTCGGGCTCGATAGCCGTGAGCCGCTCTAGCATTTGCCGAAGATGGGGCTGGCCTCGCCTCGGGGGCATCCAAGTGTGCATAGTGCGATCAAAGACGCCAATGCCAACGCGATCGCCCCGCGAAATCCCAGCCAATGCCAAAGACAACGCCGAATTCAGTCCCCAGTCAAATCGGGAGAGTCCCTGCACCTTGGCCGTCATCAGCCGCCCCCGGTCGAGCAAAATAATCAGCGTTTGCTCCTTCTCCGGCTCTAATACCCGAATCAGTGGCTGACTCCGTCGTGCCGTTGCCTTCCAGTCGATAAAGCGCGGGTCGTCTCCAATGTCATATTCCTTGAGTTCGGCAAACTCGGTCCCCACGCCCAGCCGCCGCTTTTGCCGCATGGTCCCCGTAGACTGCAACGCCAGCTTAATCGACAGCTGGCGTAGCCCAATCAAGTCTGGATATACCGCCGCCTTATCCGCAGCTGGCACACGCCAGTCGCCCCAGGCCAATTTCAACGGCCCCCGCTGCCGCACATCGATATCTCCCCAGGCATACTCACCCCGCCGACTGGGCTTTACCGTATAGCTCAGCGTCTCTTCACTGTTCGATAGGAGCGCGGCCCGCAGTGGCATCTCCGGTCCTTCAAACGCCACCGGATAGCGATCATAGATGAAGATATCGGCCTTCTTCTTGGTCGCGAGCTTGAGCTCAATAGAATTATCTCGCCCGATTGAAAGTCGATGTAAAGGCTCTCGCGATACCTCTACCCGCTGCTGACGCACCTGCCAGCCATCCCACAGCATCGCCAGCAGCACCACGCCATCGAAGCACAGCAGACTTAGCAAGCCGGTGGAAAATCGAGCAGGCCCGGCAGCGAAGGTGGTGAGGAGGGTTGCAATCGCCCCGCCCATCGTTAGTAATCCATACGTTCTCTGAGTTGGAACCACGGGCATTACCTCGGCACAGGCACACTCTCCAGCAGGCCACGTATCACATCATCCGTCGTCAATCCATCCAGCTGGGCTTCTGCGCCTAGCAATAGTCGGTGCCGCAGCAACGGTGCAGCCACTGCTTTCACCGAATCGGGTGAAACGTAGTCTTGACCGTGTAGCCATGCATAGGCTTTGCTGGCTCGCAGCCACTGCACAGCCGCACGGGGTGAGGTGCCGATCTCTAGGTCTGGGTGCTGCCTGGTCTTTTGGATTAGGGTAAGCAAATAGTCGAGGATGAGCTCTTGGACAGTGACTTTTTTCACCGCTTGGCGCACGTTCAAGATGTCTGTAGCCGTGGCAACGGGGTTGAGCTGACTGAGGTGCGATCGCTTTGCTTCAAACCCGGCCTGCGCATTGAGCAGCATCTGCTTCTCAGCTTCGAGCGAAGGATAGTCCACCACCAGCTTGAATAAAAATCGATCCAGCTGCGCTTCGGGCAAGGGATAGGTGCCCTCAAACTCCAGTGGGTTCTGAGTCGCCACCACCCAAAACAAATCTGGCAGGGGATAGGTCGTGCCATCGAGCGAAACCTGCTGCTCTTCCATCGCTTCGAGTAGCGCCGCCTGCGTCTTTGGCGGTGTGCGGTTGACCTCGTCCGCTAGCAGCACCTGGGTGAAAACGGGCCCTTTCTTGAGGGTAAAGGTCTTGTCGTTCAGGTCGAAGACGTTAGTGCCCAAAATATCTGATGGCAAAATATCAGGCGTCAGCTGCACGCGGCAAAAGTCAGCCTGGAGTAGCTGAGAGATGACCTTGACGAGCAGCGTTTTGCCCGTGCCAGGAACGCCTTCTAAAATGACGTGCCCCCCCGCTAACAGCGCCACCAGAAGCTGATCGACCAAGACGGGTTGGCCGACGACGACTTGGCTCACCGCCTGACCAATGCGACTAAAACTTGCTTGCAGCTCATTCATAAGCGGATGATTTTCCTCTAGTTAGCTTTTCTATCTGGCTTTTGTTATTTAGCTTTTGTTACTTAGCTCTCTTGCTTGCCAGCGTATGCAAAGACTGTAGGCGCTTTAGCCACTCCTTGAGAGCAGATTCTCCTTTGAGGCTTGGCTTGGGGGCATTGCGCAGAACGTTCAGCTCAGCCACGCTGCGGCCTGTGGTTTGCTGCCAGGCGGTTTGCAGCGTATCTAGCGAAACGGGCGCATCACCCAGCCCTAGGGCACGCTGCAATGTTTTTTGCTCAGCCCGTGTCAAAGTCTCCACTAGGAAATCATGGTTGTTGGCTTTATGCAATACGCCCGCCAGGGCTTGGATGTAGGCAGCACTATTGTTCATCTCTACGGGGGGAATCTTCTTGGCTAGGCCAAACCGGCGGTTGTTTGCCAGCAGCCCAATCAACACCAGCACGACGGCCTGCACCACCACAAATAGCAGCGGCGTCTTCGCCAAATAGCCGAGCCAAGTCCCAGCCACTTCTTCGATCACAACATCGCTATCTTTATAGCCGTGGATATATTCATCCACATAAATAGGACCACCGCCCTGACTCACCAAGTCTGCCAGGAAGGCAAAGTTACCCGGCGCATCGGCATAGGCATTTGCAGCCAAAAAGGGCGTCGTCGTCATCACGAGTGAGCCTTGCTCTCTGTTTTGTCGCCACACCACTGCGCCATGCTCGTCCTTCAGCAGAGCCTTTGGGCGATCGCTTGTGCTCTCCTGAATTAGTGTCGTTTGTATGGGTGTCGTTGAGCTAATAAGCTGCCCATCGGTTGAATTATCGTCTTGATTATCCGGCGGGTTCTTTTCTGGCTGGCTGGTTTGCTTAGGGTCTAGCCTGCGGCGCGTTTCTATCGTGACGGCACCAGCATCCGAAGATATCTGAGACGAAAAGGAGGCTGCGGTCACGGGCTGCTGGCTCGACAGCATGACGACCTGATTACCTGCTTCAAACCAGTCGTAAAGCTGATCGAGGATGAAAAAGCGACTGCTATTGAGCACCTGAGGCAAAACTACCAGCAGCGTCGCGCTCGTGTCAGTTTCTGCTGAGTCGTTGTCTGATAGATCTTCGTCTAGGAGTTCTTCAAGCGGACGCTGCCAGCGCTCTACGCTCGTCCCGTTCGATGCCATGTATTCGTACCAGGCTCGGTAGCCATCAGGGGCGGTGCCCCAGGTGGAACCGCTGGCAATGCGGTTGGCCGCAGGAGCCGCTACCAGGAGTAGCAAGCCTAATAAGAGTGCGACGAGGGTGCCTATAATCCAGGTGCGGCGGGAGATGCCAGAGAGTTTCATTTTTTGGCGATCTCCTCATAGGCACGGCGACAGCGTTTGAACATTTCAGCTGAGGCACTCGTTCCAGCAAACACCAGCCGTTCGTGGGTTCCAATCAAGAGCTGATAGGGGCGAGGCACACTTAGCCCTTCCTCAACTTTCGCGCCCTCTTCGGTCGCATCACTCGCCGCCAGATGCTTTTCCAAGCCTTGTAGGTATTCACCATCTGTACGGCTAGATAAATGCCTGAGGATTTCGCGCTCGTGGAGCTGTTGCAAAGTTGCCCGATAGAGGGCTTTGCAAGCTTCGCCGTAGTTGCCTGCCTTGGCCAAAGTTTGCGCCTGCTGCCACCAGTGCTGCATGCTGTGCTCTTTTTCTTCATCCTGGTCGGCACGGCCAAAGCGATTCCACTTTTGATCTTTTGCCCACCATTCAGCGATCGCAGGCTCTACAGCTAGATACAGCAACCAGGCCAGCCATAGCGCCAGCGCAGACATCACCAGCCAAAACAGCGTTTGACCCACGGCATCTGGCAAATCCCACTTCAGCCAGTCTGGCCATTCCCAATCCGGTAGGTCCGGCCCCTCTACCTGAGAGAATCGATACTCTATCCATTCACCAAAGCGACGCGAAAGCTGACGGGTTTCCCAGCCGATGGAGCTTGTATTGTATGGGTCGCCAGCCATATCGATAGAGTTGACTTAATTTGCCTTGACTGTAGATCTTAACGACAAGTCTTGATGACTAGTGTGGACCCATAGCCCCTACAAACTATCATTCAAATCGATTTTTCTCATTACGGTAGGCCACATCGTTGAGAGCACTTTTTTCAGTATTAACACCTTCCATCTCTGCAAACAGCCGACGATGGTGTGGACTGATGTGGGGAATGAGGGAGTGTGGCTTCTCCAAGCCGTGGGCTTCCATCAGGGCTTGGTCACCCATGATGTCTAGCGGGTCGCCATCAGCGATGATTTGGCCGTTATTTAGGAGAAGGATGCGATCGCACACCTCCAGCACAAATTCCAAATCGTGGGAAGAAATCAGCAGGGTCTCGTGGGACTTTTGCATAAAGCTGATTAGGCGACGACGGGTGCGCAGGTCTAGGCTGGCAGTGGGTTCATCGTAAAGGACAACCTCGGGCTGCATGGCGAGAATACCTGCGATCGCCACCATCTGCTTTTCACCCCCAGACAGGTGATGCGGTGCCCTTTCTGCCAAGGGCTCCATGCCTGTCATCTCCAGTGCCTGGTCTACCCGCTCGGCCACAGCGGCCGCATCCAAACCCATATTCTGCGGACCAAAGCCAATATCTTCTCGGACTGAAGGGGAAAACAGCTGGTCGTCCGGGTCTTGAAATAGCATGCCAACGTCTGGGCGAAACTGACCCGGCTCCACGGGCTTGTCTAGGAGTAAAATCTCTCCTGATGTAGGCGTGAGCACACCACAGAGCAGCATGAACAAGGTGGTTTTGCCACAGCCGTTATGGCCAATGATGCCGACACGCTGACCTTTGTAAACGGTCAAAGAAACTGACTTCAACACCGGACTAGCGCCGGGATAGTGAAAAGCAAGATCTCGAGTTTGAATAGCGTAACTATGAGCCTTCTCTGCTACGGGCTTTTGCTTCACTGCCTCGTTAGCATTTAATTCAAAACTGGACGTGCTCGAAGGCAAATCTGAACGCATACTTGTCATCTTTTGTATCGTCAAGGGGGTGTCATCAAAAAGCTGCCATCAAAAGGGTTCTATTAAAAAAGTTATCTCTGCTGCCACAATCCCCAGTGCCGCGAGGATCGTCATTCCTGTAAGCAGCAAGCTGCGTCTATCTATTGGCTGCTGGGCCGCGAGCTGGGGCTGCTTGAGCTGACCGTAGCCTCGCAGTTGCATGGCTTTGTACACTCGCTCCGAGCGCTCATAGCTGCGAATAAGCAGTGTGCCGAGGAGGCCAGAGAGTTGTAAGAGAGTTTTGCCTTCTATCCGAAACCATCGTCTGCGGCGACCAAACCCGCGAAGCTGCATGGAGCGCTGCATGGTAGAGAGCATGTCTGCTGTCTCAAACAAGTAGCGGTAGGTGAGCAGGGTCATGTCGGCGAGGAGCGTGGGAAGGCCGAGCGATCGCATCGCCCGTAGCAGCGTCAAAAACGGTGTTGTCCCCAGCAGCACAAATCCCAACGTGAGGATGGATACAAACCGGCAAACAACCAGCACCGTTGTCACTAGCCCTTCTTCACGAACGGCCAACGGACCAAGCTGCGCTAGCACCGTATCACCCGAGGTGACCGGTAATAGCAGCACAACCATAAAAATAAACAATCCCGGATAGCGCAGTCGCTTGAGCAAGTAGGCTAACGGCAACCGAGAGGCACTGTAGAAAATTGCCGTCATGCAAAGCATCGGCAGCACCAAAGGAAGGTGTTTTACCGCTGCAAAGGCAAACATCAGCAGGCTCAAGCTCAACAGCTTCAGCCGAGGCGTCCAGCTATGAAGCGACGACTCAACTTCTACATAGGTTTCAAAGTTAGCGGATGCCACGGCAGCTTACCTCCCCGTTAGTAGTTCAGGCTTCACCCGCTGCAAAAATACTGCCAACATCGCAGTAAATCCACCTTCCAGCACGGCTAGTGGCAAGTGTGCCAGTGTCAGGTACGTGACTGCCGTCTGCTCCGCTTGCGCATCAAAGTCAGCAGACACCAGCGTCACCATCAGCAAAAAGAAAATAAACGCTGTCAAGGCCAATCCCAAAGTTCCCCCCAAAAAAGCAAAGATTCCAAGCTGCCTAAGAGACTGCCGATGAGATGGTAAATGAGATTGTGTCTGAGATGGGGAAGAAGATTGTTGTTTTTTTGAACCTAGGTTAAACCTTAGCTGAAAAATATAATAAGCCAACAGCGCTGGAAACCCCATCATGGTAGCATTTACGCCCAGCGTTGTGAGTCCACCATGGCCAAAGAACATCGCCTGAAACAGGAGCCCAATCAAAATCGCAGGCACTGCAAAATATCCTAATATCACTCCCAACAATCCATTGAGCAACAGATGAACACTCGTGGGTGGAATGGGGATAGAGATGGAAGAGGCTACAAAGAAAGCTGCTGTTAACAGCGAAGCTTTGGGAATTTTTTCATTGGGGTTTCCCTGCCGGTTAATTTGCTTGAGAGCAAACCAAGTCAACAGACCTGTAGTTCCATAGCCTGCTATGCATACCTGGGCTGGAAGAAAGCCTTCAGAAATATGCATCAGTGCGGCCCTCCCGCTGCATTGCCAACAGGCACTTTCTCGGCAGCGCTAGTGTTAACAGATTTATCAGGAGACGACTGCTCTGAAGTCTGGTCTGAAACAGATTGACTTGACGTGGGCTTGCCCGGACCAGGCTTACGAGAAAAGAACAAGGCTGTCCCCACAAATCCCCAAACAGCCGCAGCGATACTCAGCCACTTTTGCACAGGAGAGGTTGGTGAGCTTCCCACACCTTCTGCCGCTCCTGACTCGTCTATCAGGAAAGTTGTTGTTTCACCATGACCTGCTTTCCTAACCGTCACTTCCCAAGCACCTGGCATCTCAGCATCTGGTGCGAATAAGAACATACCCTCACTATCGGTTGTTCCCTTACGCCAAGGCGTTTCAAGATCGCCTGGTGAGTAGACCAAAACTTGAGCATCAACCATCGGCTCGCCGTCGTCAAATGCGGCCTTGACTGCTACAGCCGTCTGGGTCACCTCAACTGCTGTGCCATGGGCATAAGCTGCCTGCGTGTGACCCAAACCAACTGCTAATAGAGCCCCTAAAACCAAGCCATTGACCGGGTTTCTAGCTGCACGAACAGAACGCTTGCCCGTCGACAGATGATTGGGCACTGGCTCTTTTGCCATTGGCCGGATGCTGGAATTGCTCATTCGCTTTCTGGAGATTAGTTCGTCATGGTTCGTACAGTTAGTCAGCACAATTTAGTCAGTGTGTTGGCTGCGTTTATGTTTCGTTGGTAACCCTTGCGCCACAGTGACCTTCGCCGACATGTCCCAAACTGAGCAAAGTCGCCTCTAAGACGGCATAGTCTTTCTCGCTGAGCTGTTCTTGCAGCTCCTGACTATCAATCGTAAGTTGTCCATCCTGTGCTAGCTCGGCCAGCGGTGCAAAGCCTAGCGCACCCAAATTAATCTTGTCGGTATCAGGCGCTTCTGCATCGCCGAACACATGGTCAAAGTGGAAGGTGGCCTCTACTTCAGCCGTTTTTCCGTTGTTTAAGATACCTTTACGCTCATCGCCGACGAAATCGCCGCAGGTATAAGCAAGCTCATCTGCCAGACCAATTTCAAACGCGACCGATTCCCCATCCTTGGTCGCCGTGCCAATCATCATAATCGGATAGCCTTCTGCCGGACCTGCCTCCGCCGGTACCAGCTGCCAAGACAGCGCGTTGTAGCGTCCACTCGGCGCATCTGGAAAATCTAGCGCCTTCGTAGGGCCATCCCCTGCAGCCAAGTCCACCGTTACGGGCACTGCTTCATATACGACAGACTGTTCAGGCTCTGCGTTTTCTGGTTCTCCCGTTTCAGACAAGGCCGTCTGAGCAGCTGTGACATCGGTCATCGTCACGTACACATGATCAAAATCAATCCGCCAACCGTCTTTTTCGGTAAATCCATCACGGACGAAGTCCTCGCCATTTGCCTCGACAAGCAAAGTCCCTGTTCCGTTCGCTGCGCCATTGGAGCCACTACAGCTAGATAGCGTCAGCAATAGCAGCGGGATACAGGCTGCTAGCCGCCTCAGACGACGTCCCTTCTGTCGAGGGAAGCGATATCGATGTGGAACGGTGTTGTTGTGTCGGCAGGTGTTTTTTAAGGTCACCATTTTGTTTTCAGCACTCATCATGAGAGGCAAGATTCGTCCTGTGATCATGATGATTGTTTCTCAGCTTTGCAATGCCCTAGGGGGGTATCCCACCTTTTCTTCAGCTTATTATTACAATTGATGTCGCTGGCGGGGTTCAGTAATCGCTGAATCGAGCCAAATGCAGACCAGACAACTATTTGATTACGTATTTATTACGTAAATCCTTATGTCAATTGGCGGCGCCCACAAAGTCAGTTCGCTATGCTATTAGCACTTGTTCTACCAGCGCTGCCACGGCCCTTCGCGCCTTGAAGCATCGTGCTAGCGCTCAACGAGCAGCTTTACGCAACTTCACTTAAATTATGCAGGCTTAACACCCTAGCGCCACTCATTTAAAGAGCTAATAAATAAACGCTGATAAACACTCTTTTAGCCCTTGGCTACTATAGCCTTGGTCACTTAGCTTACGGCACCCGCTATTGCTAGAACCGCTATATTCGGCGGGCTAAGTGACACAGCAAAGGTCGGATCGCATTCAACCTTTGCTAGACAAGCCCTTTTCGTCACAGCATTTCTCAGTGAAGCCTTACCAAACACCGCTAGCGTCTCACTCATCCAACACTCACTCACCCAATACCCATACGCCCACTGCCGATTCGCCCGATACCGCGCCACCTGAATCTCTAGCCAAATCTCCAGACATACCTGCGACAGACCACGAACATGGAGAAGCACTACATGATCATGTTCATAGTGAGGAGTCCTTAAGGAAGCTCGTCAATCGTCTTTCCCGCCTAGAAGGACATATTCGCGGCATCAAAACCATGGTTCAGGAAAATCGACCCTGTCCAGATGTACTCGTCCAAGTGGCTGCTGTTCGTGGTGGACTGGATAAAGTCGCCCGATTGATCTTGGATGAGCACTTGAACGAATGCATTACACGTGCCGTCGATGAGGGCAATATTGCGGCAGAAGTCGATGCGCTCAAAGCTGCATTGGATCGCTTTATTACTTAGAATTATGACTGGCAGTATTTGTTACTGAGAACGATTCCTTTCCCAAATTCAACCACTAACGCCTAGTAGCCCTTTCAGTAACAAATACTTGCAATAAACAACAGTTTTATTCTCTCTTTGCCCATCAGGCTAGCCATCTCA
>ERZ1740067.1799-NODE-1799-length-14088-cov-8.105038_pt1 | contig 14088 bp, 9 predicted proteins | sample MGYA00581736_ERZ1740067 | MGnify/ENA primary metagenome ERZ1740067 (study PRJEB43018, sample SAMN04849236) | marine metagenome | isolation source: floating plastic debris | place: Pacific Ocean | collected 2008-08-27 | study: EMG produced TPA metagenomics... | reverse complement strand
TTACCTGAATGAACAACTGGACGTTATTTCTTCTGTCAGAGAATGACGTGCTCCCATCTGCACTGGTAGAGTCATGCTAATAGAGCCTTGCTATTTGACTCATTCTATTGAGTCTTTTCTGCTGGAGCTTTCTTGTTTGGTGCGATGACCTGTGGTGATGACAAAGGACGTTGAAGGTTTGAAGTTCTGTTTATGAATTGGCACTTTCAAACTGTTCACGGGAACTGATATATTCCTAGGGAAAATCAGCCATTTGGCGCTTTAACTATGTACGATATTCGCTGAGGCTCATCATGCACATTGCTGCCAATATTCTGTCATTTTGGGTGATTAGTTCTGCTGAAGCTGTTGATCATTAGTCGTGGCTGTGCAACCAGCCACGACTAATTAGGGTGGGATGTTTCCACGATATTATCGAAACGCTGGTTGGGTAGGGATTTGATTGAGCACTCATAAGCATATGAGTTTGACGGATAGTCGGTGATGAGGTTTGAGTCGGATGGGTTATAAGCAGAGTTTTGGCTGCTGAGTTGTTTGGTGCGCTGGCAAGCTGCGGTCACATGAAATGACGCCATGAAGTGAGCAACACGCCTCTACCGGCCCCAAGCTAGGTGCAGTGATGTTAGTAGAAGGCAAAATGTTGCTCACTGTAGAAATAGGGTTCTCTTTTTATACAGCGGATCACTCTGGCAACTCCGCTGACTTTAGCCAAAAACTATGCAGCTGCTGTGCCACTAGCTCGTACTGTGACAGTTCTCTAGGCTTGGCAATGTAGGCATTGGCATGATGCCAGTAGCTATTGCTAACGTCATTCGCTGACGATGAACTAGAAAAAACAACAGTTGGAATGCTTCTCCACCGAGCGTTGGTTTTGATCTCTTCTAAAACTTCTAACCCGTTTCTTTTAGGTAAATTAAGATCCAGAAGAATAAGGCTGGGCCACTCTCCTCCTTCGTCAATACCACAAAGAAAATCGATGGCTTCTATGCCGTTCTGTGCGACCCGAATGTTGTCCGCGTAGCCAATGCTTTCAAATGCTGCAAGCATGATGGCCGCATCCGTGGGTGAATCTTCTACCAATAAAATCTTGCAGCCCATTAGATTTATAACCCTTGACGTAAGGTTTCTGTGTCTTTCTAGTCATGTATCTGAGCAATAAATCTCACCTATGAAGGCTTTAATAAGCTTAATTAAGGTCAGAAGATTAGATTCTTATTCAAGGAAGAGAAGGCAATATTAGAAAAGAAGGTTTTCAAGTGCTCAAAGAAAAAAATACATAAGTATATATCAAGCGTGTCTGAAGTATGAACATCCTATATTAATGTATGAGATGTGTTTCATTTGTTTGTTTCCTATAGATTAAGCATTTTCGAATTGAGCAGGGTTTGTCTGTGTAGGCAAGCTGGGTTGAGTGAATTTGACCTGAACTGGGAGCATGAAGTAGAAGGTAGCTCCTTGATTAGCCTGTGATTCCACCCAAATGCGACCATTGTGACGCTCGATAATCTTTTTACAGATAGCAAGCCCAATGCCATAGCCTTCTAGCTCTTGGCGAGTATGTAGGCGTTGGAATAAAGAAAAAATTCTTTCCTGCTGATTGCTAGAGCTATCAATGCCAATACCATTGTCTTGAACGCTAAACATCCAATGTTTTATGGTCTGCTCAGAAGGCTGTGGTGTGGCGCTGATGTGAATGGTTGGCGACTGCTTACCTCTAAATTTGATGGCATTACTGATAAGATTTTGAAAGAGTTGAGTAACTTGATTGGCGTCGCAGGCTAAGCTTGGAAGCGGATCTACGGTGACCTTGACGTTACTCTCTTTGAGCAATGCACTTAGGCTAGAGATAACTGTTTTGACAATGGTATTAATAGAAACTTCTTTGAGTACCTGGTCACGGTGAGTGACCCTTGAAAAATCGAGAATACCATCAATGAGGGCTTGCATACGAATGCCACCTTCTACTATGTGCTGAATGTAACCGCTGGCTGTCTCGTCAAGTTCCGCATAGTAGCGCTGTTTTAGCAGCTGTGAGAAGACGGTCATTGCCCTGAGCGGCTCTTGCAAATCGTGAGAGATAACGTAGGCAAACTGTTCTAAATCAGCGTTAGATCTCTCTAATGATTGCGCCCTTTCATTAAGCGCACGCTGAGCTTCCATCCGCTCGGTGACTTCTTCCTTTAGCCTTGCATTAGTCTGTTGGATCTCGGCAGCACGATTGGTGACGAGTTCTTCTAAGTGTTCTCGATAGCGGTTGAGTTCTGCTTCCGCTTTATTTTGTTCTGTTGTATCAATGAGAACCGTCAGTAGCTGATGGCTACCATCACTTGAATTGTTCTCGACAACAGCTGAGAGTTCGACATCCAAGAGATCTCCATTTTTGCTGATAAATTGACAGGTGTATCGTTTGCAGCCCTTTTCGTTTAGCCAGACGGGCGGCTCATGCTCTGCTTTAGACTCGTTGCAGGGCTCCTTGAGAAATTGCGTGATAGATTGGCCAATAATTTCTTTACGTTCATAGCCAAAGTGCTTGAGCCAGCTGTGGCTGACACTCAAAATTTGCCCCTTGGAATCAATGGAGTACATCATCACTGGGGCATTGTGATACAGATTGCGGTAGCGAGCCTCACTTTTCTGAAGCTTGATGGAGTTGGCTTTGCGATCGCTGATGTCGATGACTGTGCCCAGTATTTGCTCCGGTTGACCGCTTGGGTTGCGCTTAAAAATAGTGTCTTGGCTATATAGCGTTCGCCATTGCCCTTCTTTGTTGCGGGCTCGGTACTCTAGCTCAAAGATATGACTATTCTGCTCTGATGAAGCTGCAATCATCTTATGATGTGCTTCGATTTTGGGCAGGTCTTCAGAATGAAATATATAGGCATTTAGCCCATCGCCCAAGGCAAATAGCTCGTCGCTGGTGTAGCCCAACATGCGCTCTAGGAAAGTATTGGCGTAGATGTTTCGTTTTTCAACTAGATCGTAAACGTAAATGCCGTTGGGTGTGGATTCGGTGATGGATTTTAGGAGCTGCTGACTCTCTTCAAGTTCGACGGTCCGATTGCGGACTTCTGTTTCCAACTGTTCATTTGCTTGGTGAAGCTGCAGGGTGGTTTCTGCGAGCTGCTTCTGCGCTTGCTTCATCTTATTTACATTAACCAGCGTGACTACCAACCCATCCACGGTATTGCATTCATTTTTATACTGAGCAATTTGTATCAGTAGGTAAGGCCCATTTTTCTTTAGCTTTACTTCGTAGGTCCTATTGACTGATGATGATAGTGCTTGTGTCAAAATTTCAGTAAGGTCAGTCTCCTCAAGATTATTACCAAGCTGATCAAGCGGTCTGCCAATATCCGAATCGATTATGTTGAAGGCAATTGTGGCAGAGGGCGTGAATTTTCGGATTTGCAATTGGGCATCTAAATAAATAACGCCCACATCAATATTATTGAGAAGATTATCGAGATCGTTGTTGAGTTGAGTGAGCTCTACAATCTTAGACTGATATTCTGTATTGACGGTATGCAGCTCTTCATTAACAGAGTGCAGCTCTTCGTTGGTGCTTTGCAGTTCTTCGTTAGCGGCAATCAGCTCCTCATTGGTTGCCTGTTGTTCTTCATTGGTTGTTTCCAACTCTTCAATCGCAGCCTGCAAATTCTCTCGATTGTTCTGCAACTCTTGTTGTAACTGAAGGATGTATTGCGCCGTGTCTTCGTCAGCTGAAAAGTTTTTCTCAGTCAGCGTTGAAGGGGAGGGTGCCTTTTGTTCGGCTTCCAAGATGACCAACAAAAATAGTCCCGCCTGAGCACTTCTTTGCTGGCTTACCTCGATAGAAATGCTGTTAACCTCATAGCTACTATCCTCGATCCTACAGTGACGATAGCGAACGGTATTTGTTTGATGACGCGCCCGATGCAGTGCTGTATTGAGTGGAAGCCGAAGGGCCCCCGGCAGCATCCGTAAAACATCTTGAGAGGCTTTACCGTTAGATAGGCGCAGTAGCTGTAAAGGATCGCCACAAAGATGTAGCAGCTCATTGTCACGATCTACGAGCATGCAGGTAGCCTGTCGTTCCTGCAGCATTGCTCTAAATGCGTCTGCTAAGAGCGGATCAAACTTGGGGGCTTTAACCTTGGTTGCCCTGGTTTGTAGCTGAATCTGATTAGCTTTAACCTGCAAAAGCGGATTGCTAATTAGAGGCAAACGCACGTCTCGGAGCTTCCTATAAATTTTCCAAGTCTGGTTCTCTGTGGCGAATTCCTTTTTCAACTCTCCCAAATTTTCTGACTCTCCCAGGAAAAGGTAGCAGTCTTTTTTGAGAGAAAAGTGTAGGCTGCGAAGGACCTGCTTTTGTAAGCCTGGCTGCATGTAGATCAAAACATTGCGACAGGTTACTAGGTCAATTTGCGTAAAGCCAGCATCTTTAGTCAGGTTATGATTCGCAAAAATGATCATTTCCCTGAGCGCTTTGATCACCTCAAAGTCTTCATCTTTTGGGATAAAAAAGCGTTTTTTTTGCAGCTCGCTTAAGTTGCGCATGGCGGCTTCTGGAAAGATGCCACTAGATGCTTTTGCGAGGGCAATGGGGTCAACGTCCGTAGCGAAAATTTTCACCTCAATGCCGTCTGGATTGTTCCCTAGCAGCTCTTGGAGCAAAATAGCGACAGAATAGGCTTCCTCTCCAGTAGCACAGGCAGTAACCCAGATGCGAATGCTTTTGCTGTCCTGACGGGCTTTCTGGACTATTGCGGGCAACACTTCAGTTTTTAGATATTGCCAAGCACTGGCATCCCTAAAGAAGTGAGTGACCGTAATCAGCATGTCATTGCGAAGATGCTCCCGTTCTTTGGACGAGCTTTCGAGATGCTGAATGTATGTGTCGAGGTTTGTGTAGCCAGTCAGCATGCAGCGGCGGTTGATGCGGCGGTTGATAGTCGTGGGTTTGTATTGTGAAAAATCAATATTCTCGTAGCGCTCTAGGATGGTGACGATGCGCTGAATTTGCGTTGGGTTGGTGGCGTTGCGGTAAGGCTCTTCGCGATGGTTGGGTGAGGTGATCAGCCCGTAGGTGGTTTTAGCTAGTTCTGCAACAGGCGAGATCAGGTCTACTAGATTAGTGGCTATTGCACTCAAAGGCATCCCATCAAATTTCGCCATGTCGGGGCTTTGCACCATAACGATGCCCCCGTTTTCAGCAATGTGCTGAATTCCTCGGGTGCCGTCGCTACCAGTGCCAGAAAGGATAATGCCAATAGCCCTTTCCTGACATTCATGGGCCAAAGACTGAAAGAACAAATCAATAGGAAAATGAGGATTACGATGCGAATTGCGGTCTTGTGTGGTTAGGCACAACTCTTTTCCCTCTAGGACCAAGTTCTGCCCTGGTGGAATTAAAAACACTGTATCCGGCTCAAGGTCCATACGGTCGGTGACCCGCTGGATCTTCATTTGGGTATGCTGCTCTAGCAGCTCCTTCATCAGACTTTTGAAGTCTGGTGAGAGGTGTTGTATGACGACATAGGCCGCGCCACTGTCGTAGGGTAAGTTGTCAAAGAAGTCTTCAAGCGCACGAAGCCCGCCTGCTGAAGCACCGATACCAATGACTGGAAAGGTGCCAACGTCTTCATTGCTGTTTTCCGGTGAGGTGCTGGTTTGAGTGGAGGTTTCTTCTTGTGGCTGAGTCCTAGCTTGCAAGAAGAGCTGTGCCTCTACTGCAGCCTCTGCCATTAGTATCTGAACGTCCGGCTGTATATTTTCATCTAAACGGGACATACTACTATCTTAAATTTTATCTATACGTTTAAGTGCTCTACTAAAGCCTCAGTTACCTGTATTAATTAATAGTTGAATTTAGTATCTCGCATGTTAATACATACAGCTTGATTAGCTCTGTGACACCGCCACAAAAAAGAGACAGAGTTCAACTGACTCTGTCTCTGAAAGTGCTTTGCCTTTTACAATGACGCTTATTCTTAAATTTTTATTAGCTTTAAGTCTGAGCTACCATTGCGGCGACACCCTAGGTTGTCAAGAACTACCAAGCTGTCAAAAGTAGTGTCCTCTAGCGAACCGTGTTTCGATTGTCTTCCATGCTAATCGGCTGCATCAGGTACAAACTAATCAGCTTGCTGCCAATGCCAATGATGTGAGGAATCTTGCGCAGCGTCTGAATAATCTTCGGTTGGTTAGACTTGCTGATTTCGCTAACAGCTGCCGTGTGCTTAGTGCACTTGTCTAGCTCTGCGAAGAACTTAGGATCTTCCACATCCAAAATGATGGGGAACAGGCGGCCTGCCGACTCGTTAGTCTTCTTAATGACTTCAATGTCGTATTCACGGGCATCCAGGCCAAGTGCCGCATAGAAGTTCTTGCGCTGAATGTCGTTTAGATACATCGTGGCAAACACCGACAGCAAGAAGAACCGGCACCACAGGCGAGCCTTGAGATCGTTTAAGAACTGAGGCTGAGACTTCATCATCGCAGCGAAGAAATCACCGTGGCGGTTCTCATCCTGACACCAATTATCGAAGAAATTGAAGATAGGATAAATCGTATCTTCGGGGTGCTTCTCTAGATGGCGGAAAATAGTGATGTAGCGCCAGTAGCCAATCTTCTCAGAAAGATAGGTAGCGTAGAAGATGAACTTAGGCTTAAAGAAGGTGTACTTCTTACTCTTGGTCAAAAAGCCAAGGTCCAGCTGGAGATCAAAGTCGGACATGGCCTTGTTGAGGAAGCCCGCATGACGTGCTTCATCCCTGCTCATGAGATTGAAGCCTTCGGCCAAGATGGGGTTGCGGCCTTTGAGCTTGCGCGCTAGCTCCTTGTAGAGTAAAAATCCAGAAAACTCAGCGGTGCATGAGCGCTCCAAGAACTCGATGAAGACCTGACGGCGTTCGCCTTGGATATGGTCCCAAGCACCTTCGAACTGTTCGTTGCGCACAAAGTGATGACGGTTATAGTCCACTTTGAATTCAGCGATGATGGCCTTGAGCTCTTCTTCGTTACTAGAGACATCCATATTGGCCATCTCTTCAAAGTCGGTGGTGTAAAAGCGAGGGGTCAGGATAGTATCCTTAGCCGGTGCTTTTACGCCGGGGCGCATTTCGTTGAAGTCACCTTTAGGCGCTTTTTCTTTGGTTGCTACCATGAGTCCTCTGTAAATTTAGTCCTTCCTAGGGAGTGCCTTCGTCGGTTACTTCTACTCCGTAAGTGCTGGTAACAGTAGTGTACCAAGGCTAAATGGTTGCATCTAGCGTTTTTAAGAAATGCAACAATATACGACAGAGCCGATCTTTTCTTAATGGTAGGTATTGAGATACTGCACTGGTTGGTGGCATGTTTTGCTGGACCCATCATCGGCCACTGCTCGAGCTCCTCTACCAGTCGAATCGCTCAACTGCGTCATACAAGTTTGTGCGTTGCCCGCGCTGTTCCCGCTCTTCAATCGCTTCTTCTACAGCGTCCTCCACGTTGCCGTTGCCATTTTGCTCTGCCTCGAAGGCTGCTAGCTCACGGGCAACGATCGCTTGGATTTCTTCATGGGTGGCGACCCCTTCGTAGGCATAGCGATTGTATCCACCCCGTTCCACGAGGGTTTTGAGATACTCGACGCGCTCAGATGTGTCAGGGTGCGTTGATAGCCAAGTAGGAATGTTGCGGCCTGATGCTTGGGCCTGTTCATTGAGCGTGACCATAAGGTTGTACACGCCATCTGCAGCATAGCCACTGGAGGCCAGCATTTGCGTGCCGACAATGTCGGCCTGACGCTCCATGGTGCGTGAGTAGCCACTCATAAAGACGTTGTTGATTAGCCCGCCATAGGGCAGGTACTGGGCAACGCTGCTGGTGAGGTTGCCTCGAGTAGCGAGCTGGAATCCGTGGGAGAGCACGCTGTGGGCAAGTTCATGGGCCAGCAATCCAGCCAGTTCAGCTTCCGAGCGAGTATCGAGAATGGCTCCTGCATTGACGAAGATTTTGCCGCCAGGCAGGGCGAAAGCATTGAGAGTCGGGTCTAAGATGACGTAGAACTCATAGTCCAGATCTCGACGGCCCGTGACGGCGGCAAGGCGGGCCCCCATTCGGCTGACGTAGGCGTTTGCTTCTGGGTGCTGGAGCATGGGCAGCTGCCGCTCGATTTGGTCGGCATACTGGCTACCGACGGCGTTTTCGCCTTGGAGGAGTAGGATGGCAGAGTTTGCAGCTGTGAAAGGTCCGAAGATGCTGCCAGTGAAGGCGTAGCCTAGGACACCAGTGAAGAGGTTGGCGATCGCACCATTACGAATTTTCTCCCGAGTTTCTCCTTGGAATCGTGAGAGATTATCGGCGGCGAGGTCTGCTTGCTCAGCGGCGGCAGCATGGTCGGGGTTGAGCACAACAAATTGACGAGAGGCGATCGCAGCTTCTAGCCACTCTTCTTGATGCATCATCAACTCCACCTGTGCAATTAGCAGGTCGGTATTGTCTGGATAGAGCGTCAGCGCTGCTTCGATTACTTGATTGGCGGCATCTAGTTCCCCTTCATCTCTTAGCACAGACGCATAGAGGACGTTCCCTGGAACAAACTCTGGAAATTCGCTAGTGAGTAGGCTCAGTGCAGACCGTGCCTGAGAGGGCCGCTGATTTTCAACGCCAGTTTGGCTTTCGCGCCAGTACACTGCTGCACCTGGCCTGAGGAGCGTTTCGTCGGTAAAGGGCTCCGGTGGCAGGTTGAAAAACTGGCGGGGCAGTAGCCAGCTCTCATCTTTAGCCTGCTGATACAGTGCCTGGGCAGCGGCAATGTTACCTGCCTGGTACTCGTTGTCCCCTTGAATCAAGAGCTTGCGACGGATTCTTTCACTCGCGGTGAGGGTGGGTGCTGCTTGTGAAGCCTCCACCTCTACTTCCGCATTTTCTGAGTTCACCTCTTCCTGTGCTGTTTCTTCCGCACCTTCTGTTTCTGGAGACTCCTGTGCGGTTGCGTCGTCATCAGGCTCCAAAGATTCATTAGCTGAACTACCTGTTGTTGTTTCTGACTCAGACGCTGTGTCGGTGTCTATCGTTAGTGCGTCTTCTGTCGGCAGCACGTCCGCTTCTAATGTATCTGCTTCTGCTGGGTCTGCTTCTTGTGTCTCAGCCTCTACTGTTTCAGTTTCTATAGCATCTTCAATCCCTTCGTCTAATGTTTCTGTTTCAGAAGCTGGTATTTCCGTGGCTTCAGCTACTGGTCCTGGCGCTTGGCTATGTGCGGGCAAGGTATGGCCTGCCACAACTGTGAGCGTAAAGCTCATGAGCGCCAGCAGATGAAGCGTAGCCATAGAGAGAGACAAGGGACGTTTCATAAGTTTCACACAGGCGGTGTAAGACAGAAGATAGGGCTAAAGCGGGCGGAAAAACTGGATAGATGCTTTGACTGATGAGGCTTTTGTCGCTGATGTGTCGCTATAATAAGTTAAGTAATGTAAAGAACCTAAGTCAGCCATCATGAATTTAGAAACCTTTGAAGCCATCAAGCCGTGGCTCAATTTTATACATCCGTTGCTGATGTGGGGTGTTTTGGCGTTGACGCTCTATGCGGGCTACTTAGGCTACAAATATCGACAAACCCGTTTGGCGACTGGAGAAGAGAGAAAGGCGCTGGTCAAGGGTAAGTTTTTAGTGCGTCACCATCAGGCGGGTTCTACTTTGCTGGCAGTTATGGTGCTGGGTAGTCTGGGCGGAATGGCCTCTACCTATATTAATAATGAAAAGTTGTTTTTTGGGCCTCACCTATTAGCCGGATTGGGCATGGTAGGCATTATTGCGACATCCGCATCGATGGTGCCATTTATGAAATATGGCAATAAGGCTGCTCGCCACGTGCACATTGCACTTAACGTCGTGTTGGTAGGTCTGTTTGCCTGGGAAGCGGTGACAGGTACACAAATTGTCTTCAAGATTGTGAATGCGATGTTTGGCTAGATTTCTTTGCTTAGGTTCGACGGGTGAGATGTGTTTGGCTAGGTTTGTCTGGTCAGATTTGTAAGATTTTTGCTAGGGATTACGGTGAGATTTGTATACAGCGATACAGTTATCGCTGAGCCACTCTCAACTCGTATCCAAACTCAATACAAAGAAAAAGGCAGTCCTCCAAATAAACGAGGGGACTGCCTTTGAGCTATCTCACTGTTGATTCACGCAAAGCTTCAATCTCTGGGAGGATTTCACCTCGACGCAGTGAATTGGCTTCGTTGACGATAATATGCCCACGTATAAACGAAACTTGCTACGTTTCTACAAATTCAGTATCCATGGTTTTGTTAAGTATAAAAGACGTCTTTCTTGCTGCATGTCGAACAGTCTTCTAGTTTGACATGCTTTTGCCAGGGGCAGTTGAATCCTTTGTTGTTACCCAACATATTCAATTTCCTTGATGAAATTGCGTTCCCTGTCGTGAGCATTTGGATGTAGGCCTCTACGGTTGCAAAGCGATCCGGCAGGTCAGTACTCTAAAAAAGTCAGTGTAAATACGGGTCACCCGTCGTCATGTACCCTTCAGAAATTCTCGAAGACGTTACAAAAGATAGTCAAACAGCTCGTAAAGAATCTGGTGCGCACCAGGTGCGAGCTCAGTTGAGAAGACAACCGAGAAGCCAGACGAGAAAACGAAGCGCCAGCAAATGGATGTTAGGCGTCTGCGCGGGTTCACTGGCTTTGGCTGCGAGCTTAGAAGCTGTAGGCGTCATCTTTACAGAAAGCGAGATGAGGTCTGTGAAAGCGCAGACAACACGCTTGCCAGCCAGGGATCCTGAACAGGTGCCTACGGCTCGCTATGGCCGAGGCGAAGATGTGGATTTGTCTTTGATTGTGGAAGAGTGGCGCGATCGCTACCCGGCAATTCCGGTATACACCTGTAGCTGTACTGCTGAAACTTGTGGCGATGAGAGCGTTTGGCCATTTAGATCGTTTACGCTCTATCAGCCTTTTCTCGCGTTGGGCGCATTTAATGCAGCCAAGAATGAAGATACTGGTTTCAACTGTTTCGACATTGAAACTGGCGAACGCCCCTAGGTGTTCGATGGCCTCGTACACGTTGCCTTTTGAAAATCTGGTCTTTTGAAAATCGTTACCGTCTGGTTTGAATATGTGGCATCTTCAACGACTCTCTATGCAGCCTGTAGTGTTTCTAAGCAGCCTGACTCTGGTATCGCTACCCTCTATCATGTTGTCTGGCCTACCTGCGGCTGCCCAAACTGATTCATCTGCGCCGACCGCTCGCTACGCCCAAGGAGAGGATGTTGATCTTGCTGAGATTGTGGCAGAGTGGCGGGGATATTACGACGATGTACCCGTTTACCAGTGCGTTTGCATAGATGACACCTGCGACCAAACGGCTCAGTGGCCCTATCGCGAATTCGATCGCTATCAGCTGAGTCTTGCCCTTGGTCCTAATAATGCACAGGTAACGGAAGCTGCCGGGTTTAACTGTTTTGATATTGCCGACGGCTCCCGTCCCAGCAACCCACGGGAATTTTCAGCAGCGCTCAGAGGTACTGCCGAAGCAGATGACAGTTCTGAGACGACATCGACTACGACACCGACCGATGATTCGTCGGCTTCACCCACGGTGAGCGCGCCCGTTCGTCGCCCAATCCCTACACCGCCCGCCCCGCAGTCTGCTACAGCTGCCCAATCACCTACTGCGGGTAACGTGCATACCGTCACGGTAATTAATGATGGTGCTGATATTCAGCTAGACTGGCCCAGCGGTAGTTCCAATGTGATTAATGTGGCAGGCAGCAGCTGGAACATCAACATCCTGGACGCACTGGATTGTGAAAGCCTGAGCGTTGTAGAGCAGAAAACGATGGTTGCTCAACGTGTGCAAGGAACGCCTGTGGTGGACGAGACGACTGGCAATATTGCAGTGCCTGTGCTTTTGGACTTCTGCGTAGAGGTCGATCAAATGGCTGTCTTTGTATTGGATCCAGCCGAGGGTGGGGGCTATGCGCTATATCGAACGCAGCTGCCACCCGTACAAGGGTCACTATCGCCAGGGGCTTTCTCCTTTCCAAATGAGTTTTCAAGCTATGCTTACAGCACGATCTTAGATATGCGCTACTGGGATACGGCGCTACTGGTTCGGCAAGGGTCTGCAAGTGGTGCAGAGGTCATTAGCATTTTTAGAGCAGGCCCGACACCTGCGGGAATGTATGCGGGCTGCGGTGTGGTGAGCGACTTAGAAGGCTCCAGTGTTCTGTGTGATCAGTAGTTGTAATCCATAGTCATAGCCGGTGAGTAGGCAACGTGGAATCTAATGTTTTGCTGATCTTGAAGGGCGATTGCACAGCTATCTACTAGCCTTGTGATGTCAGTGCGCCATGCCTAGGCAACCAATGCTATAAGCTGGCGAGGACATCTACTATAGGGACTCGACTGCCTATGAGTTCACCTGCTTCTGATCCACCAAATTCATTATCGTCAACGTCTGCGCTGGTGGAGGTAACGCTGGCCATTCTTTATCAGGAAGGTCGGTTTTTGATGCAGCTGCGCGATGACTTTCCTCATATTATTTACCCCGGCGTTTGGGGATTTTTTGGTGGCCACATTGAACCAGGGGAAACGCCATTGGCTGGTGTGCGCCGTGAGCTAATCGAAGAGTTAGGCTATACGCCTCCTCAGCTAAGCCTGTTTTACGATCGGGCGGATGAGAAGGTGCATCGCTATTACTACCACGGTGAGCTGACGGTTCCTATTGAGGATTTGGTGCTGGGTGAAGGGCAGGATTTGGCGCTTTGCTCGGTAGCAGAGGTGCAGGCTGGGGAGATGCGATCTCCCAAATTAGATGAGGTGCGATCGCTCGGTCAGCCGCATCGAGAAGCCTTGCTCTCCTTTATCGAGAGCGGCCTAATGAATGACCTAATGAATGACAGTGCAATGCCAGCTACGGAGGATAACTGATCATGTCTTTTGAGCATATGACCTTCGAGCACTTATGGTCCCTGGCTTGCCAGGAGTCTCGGCGGTTGGGACAGCAGCCACATTCCGTCTTTGGCAATATTGGGCTGCGGTTAGAGCCACCCAAATCACCTTGGCAGTATTACTGTACGCCCAGAAATGTAAGAACGTTTGCAAGCACAGGGCGTGATGGGGTGCATTACAGTTTGTTGGCATGTCAGGAGCTGACATATTCTCCAGTTGTGATGACTGTGCCGATGAATTTTGACAACAACAATATGATTGTGGGTGAAACGCTCCATGAGTTTTTGTGCTTGGGCTCTCGGGTTGGGTACGCGGCGCTAGAAGTGCTAACGGCTTTAGATGGAGACTTTTCGGCGCTGAAGTCTCCGGTGTATGCCTCATTTTTGTCGGTGGCACAGGCTGAAAAATTGCGGACACTGAGCGAGACATTTTCTCTGTATCCTTCTGTCGGTTCATCAGGGGCACTGGAGCGGCGAATGGCTCAGCTTCAAGCGCTGTATTTGGACTATGTGCAGCTAGGTGAAAAATCGCTGATCCCTACGCGGGCAGTCGCCGCAGGACGATAATTGCATTGTTGGAAAGTTTAATTTGGGTTTTGTTGTGCGGTTTCTTTGCTGGACAGTTGGCGACACGCCTAAAGGCACCTGCCCTGCTGGGAATGGTGATTGCCGGTATCGTACTGGGCCCTGAGGTAACCCGTCGAATTGGCCCTGAGTTGCTATCGGCTGCGGACGAGCTGAGAACGATTGCGGTGATGGTGATTTTGATGAAAGCCGGGCTGGGGCTGGATCGAGAGAAGCTCGCTCAGCAGGGAACAGTGGCGCTGCGGCTAGGTTTTTTGCCAGCGGCCTGTGAGGCGATCGCAGTTGCCTTTGTTGCAATATGGCTGTTTCAATTTGATTTTTTGACTGGGCTATTGCTCGGTTGTGTGGTTGGTGCAGAGTCTCCCGCCGTGATTGTGCCAGGCATGCTGCGGCTCAAACGCTTGGGCTGGGGCGTTGCCAAAGGTATTCCAGATGCTATTTTGCTAGGCAGTGCTTTATCAGATGTGCTGCTGCTACTAGTCTTTAGTTTGCTGTTGACGTTTTTCTCTTTGGGGGCAACTGGGGATATCTCTTTGTTTGGTGTCGTTACGCTGAGTGCACTACAGCT
>ERZ1740067.1798-NODE-1798-length-14089-cov-7.697378_pt1 | contig 14089 bp, 9 predicted proteins | sample MGYA00581736_ERZ1740067 | MGnify/ENA primary metagenome ERZ1740067 (study PRJEB43018, sample SAMN04849236) | marine metagenome | isolation source: floating plastic debris | place: Pacific Ocean | collected 2008-08-27 | study: EMG produced TPA metagenomics... | reverse complement strand
AACCTGCTAAAGATGAAACTATGGTGCTCGATGTAGTTTCATCAACATCGGTGACGTTTATGGTGATTGCAGGTGAACCAGAGGTCCCGATGTCATCGGAAACAGCGACCATAACGCTATGGAGCGTCGAAGTTTCAAAATCCAAGGATTTTCCAGTTTGTAATGAAAGCTCACCACTTTGAGTGATTTCGAATAGGTCATCTGGGTCACTGGTTATGGAAAAGCTGATGACATCATTGTCCTGGTCAGTGGCTACAAGGGTTCCGATAATAACCGAATCATCGATGTCCTCGGCCACCGTAAAACTCTGGAGATCGATTACAGGGAGGTCATTCTCATCTATAACTGTTACCATAATTTCAGCCTGTGCGCTTAGTTCGCCATCACTCACCACAATGGGGAGGGGATAGGACGCCCTGTTTTCAAAGTCCAATAATCCTGCTAGGTCACTAACGGTTCTTATAGTTCCCGTGTTGGCGTCCAACACAAAACCTGTACTACTGCCACTAGGGAAAAATTCGTTGGGGTTGCTATCATCAGGATTTACCCAAGCATAGGTGAGGCTATCTCCATCTGGGTCTGAAGCATTTGATGTGCCGATTTCTGAGCCAGGGTTGGCATTTTCTCCTATACTAAAACTTTGATCATTAAAAACTGGCGCTACATTTTCGTTGACATCAACTACATTGATGGTCACATTTGCATTTGCCAAATCTTCACCATCGGTAACGTCTATCGATAGGGTATGAGTGGTTTCGGTCTCATAATCCAAGCTTTTCCCTGAGGCAAGACTAATATCACCGTCATTGGTAATTTCAAAAAGGTCACCGCTGTTTGTTTTGATACTAAAGGTGAGGTCATCACCATCTGAATCGGTAGCCACTACCTTTCCAATTACGCTAATGTCGTTGATGGTCTCAGAGGCATTAAAGCTCTGCGCCTGAATTTCGGGAACATTGTTTTGGGGTTCAGGCGGTGTTCCGCCACTATCATCTTTACTGCACGATAGTACAGTCAACAACGTAAAAAATGATAACGCATGCTCGTGCAGAATTGATTTCTTTCTCATTAAGGTTATTTTATCGATTATTTATATTTTGAAACTGACCATTTTGAAAATGGTATTTCATTAAAAAATTTCGACAAAATAACGGGGCCAAATGTTCTAAATTTCGCGAAGTAGCATCACATTTCGGTCAATATGGATTACGATTTCTGCCAAGCGAAAATCAGCAATAAGTTGAATTTAAATATCTAATAATCAGATTTTTAAAATATTTTAAATAGCATGTGATGATTTCGGTCAATACAGTTATGAAATCAGACAACCAATGTTTTTACATACTAGCCTAAGGTGATAAATCTACCGAATCGTTCTTTGTACAACTGGTTCAAATAGGTGCCGTTGGTAAGCCCTACTAAGAGTGCCAGTTCATTCAGTGTGGTCGCTCCGCCCGATTCGACATGTTTTCGAACCTCAGACAATTTTAGTTCTCGAATGAATTGATTGGGAGTCAGACCCGTTTCCTTTTTTAGTGCCCGATAGAGCGTCCGCTCAGAAATTTTCATGTCTTCAGATAGTTGGGCAACACCGTAATAGGCATTGGAAATGTTGGCAGAGATGAGGTCAATACATCTTGAAACGATATCTGTTTTGAAAACTACGCCGTTATTGATGGGGTCTTCTAAGTTCCTTTCAGCCTTACGCGCTGTATTGTGTATCAAAATATTCCGTAATCGAAGCAATAGTTCTTCCTCTACAAAGGGTTTATTGAGATAGTCATCTACCCCAAGGGTCAACATGTCAAGTTTACTGCTTAAATCCGCTCGTGCCGTAATCACGATGATGGGAATTTGAAACTTTTTCTTTTTTAACTCAACAACCAATTGTTTGCCATCCATCATGGGCATCATGTAGTCAGTGACAATACCATCGATATTTTCTTTTGTAATGATTTCAAGGGCTTCGATACCATTTTCAGCGGTCAAGGTTTCGTATTCATGAAGAATGCCAGTCAAGTATTCCCGCATTTCCAGATTGTCGTCTACGACAAGAATTCTCTTTCCAGGTAATGGTGACACTTTCACGGCTTTATCTTCGTTGATACTTGGCACGTCAGTAGGTCTGGTCAAATCCAAGTGAATACTTACCGTAAGTCCACCTTCAGTATTATTCTCGGCAAAGATGGCACCCCCATGACGTTCTATAATTTCTTTGGCAAAAGCCAAACCAATGCCACTTCCGCTTGAACGGTTAATGTCATTCGGAGATTGATAAAACCGTTCGAATATCAATTCTAAATCCCCTTCAGGTACCCCAATGGCCGTATCCGAAACAGATATTTCAATTTGATTATTCTTTGTTTTGACACCAAGGCGAACCTGGTCACCTTGAGTGGAGAATTTGAACGCGTTTGATATTAAATTGCCCAAGACCCGTTCCAAGTATACCCCGTCTCCTTTCGCATGACAGTCATTTTCATGTAAGTTTAAATAGAGGGATACCCCCTTTTTTTCATATATGGGTTGGAACTCCAAAAAGACACTTTGAGCCAGTTTATTCATTGAGAGTATTTTTTGGTTCAGAACCAAGGTCTCAGAATCTATTTTAGCAATATCCATGATGCTAGAGGTCAATAATGCTAGCTTATCTACTTGTAGTCGAATTTTGTTGATGGTTTCATTAAGGTGCGCATTCGTGGATTCCTTCATTAATTGATGGGTTTGTCCCTTTAAAAGGGTAACGGGCGTATTCATTTCGTGTGCAATGTTCACGAAAAAATGGTTTTGAAAAGCGTTTAGCGATTTTAGTTGTTTATTTTGCTCGTCAAGGGTTTTTTGAAGGGCGGTATTTTCAATCAGTTGCTTCTCTAGGGCTCTTTCGTTTCGTTCACTATTTCTTTTGAAAAAATCCATAATGAGGAAGATGCCCACAAAAAGTAGCAGTGCATTCAAATAACCAAAGTATTTTTCAGGATAAATATTAAAATACCAGTTAGGTACGTAAAACGCTGTAATAGATAGAATTAATAGGGTATAATGCAGGTAGTATTTATCGAATAAAAAGAGGGAAAAAAGTGGAATCACAAAATACTGGTATTCTCCATAGTATCCCCTGAATGCTACGTTGCAATGATATAGCAATAGCAAGAAAACTACAATAATGAAAGATAGGCGTGCTCCTTTGAACCATCCTCTTTTTTGTAACCAAATAATGGATAAAAAGAAAAGTATCTCTAAAGAAAGGGCTATCAATTTCTCCGTACTATTCTTATCAGTAACAAAATCAAAAATCAGGAAGAAAATGGCATGAAAAAGTGCAATGCCTGCGGTTAAGTTAAGTACCCTTATCCGTTTGATCTCTGTTTCATGGCTTACCTGTTTCGTACCATTGTTAATCAGTTTTTGTGCCAACCTCAAAACTTACTAGTTTAATGCGTTATGCCGCAAATATATGTGCTATATCACCACCAATATTACCTTGAGCCGTTTAAGATTTCAGACATTGATTACGAATTCAGACATGCTCTTCTTAGTAGGGTTTATCGGGATTACTGGGGTTGAAACATTTTGAGGGTATTAATAAAACTTTTATGAGGTATCCTTAATTTCCTAAAATAACACTTCTTAAAAACCGCATCTTAGATGACCTGCATGTCATAAAGGGGATACATTATGTCTAGTGTGTGAAATTCATATCAGATGGATAAGTATGAAATAGAGAAAGCGTGTGTGCGGTTGTATAGGATTTGAAGCCTAATGGAATCTTAAAAACAATCTAATTTGAATTCTACTAGGTGAATTAGAATGAAGTATTACCGCCATTTTCACCTTTTAATTAGTTGATTAAAAGGGCCTAGATATTATTCAAATCTTTTTTGGTATTTAGCGAATTGATGTGATTTTATGGTTTCAAAAACCATAGGAATAAACCATTCCATGCTCATTTTTGAACTCCAAATTTTGAATCGTTCCAGCTCCCTCAAAATGAATACTACAGCCAAGAATTTTTTTGGGTTTGTTGGGAATATTAAAAGAAAATACGGGTTGGTTGTAAAGCAATATTTCGAGTTGTCCATTTTTTGACACGCATTTCAACTCCACAAAGTTCTTAAAATCCACCCCAAAGCCTGAAAGATCGGTCTTTTTTCCGTCAATTGTCTTGCCGAATGCGTGGAGCATGATATCGGAGATACATCCTTTGTCCGTGAGCATAATACTAATTGGGCCGTCCTCGTGGACAATTACCAACTGTGCTGATTGGCAGATACTTTTCCCGGACCTAAAATCATTTCGGACCAAAGCTGACATTTCAAAATTGGAAGTGTAGAGTTCTCCAAAATCCTTCATCTGATAAAACCCGACAGGAGTTCGGGCCGCCCTTGGGTCAACGCCATATTTTTCCAATGACCCAGCCTTTATTGATAGACGGTTTTCAGATTGGTAATCTTCCATATCCAAATAAATGGGAATGGAATCCGTTTCGATGACTCCAACCCAATCATTGGTCGGAATTAGGATGTCCTTTTCCTTAACGATATTTCCGTCCACCACCAATTTTGATTTGAAAAATCCAGGCCTGTAGTAGATACTAGTGGATACACTGTCATTTTTGTTGACGATTACCCTCTTGCTTTCATCCCAGTCTTGTTGTATCTCGATTTTTGACTGATCGTCTGCGGCCGTGGCATCATAATTAAAAACAACCGAGTTGGGAAGTCCGTTGGAAACCGATTCGCCATTGAAGACAAAATTGTCAGAATCATAAGTGGTCCCGCCAAGATTGATGGATAGATACGCAGCCGATACGAACGCTAGTACGAGCAACAAAATAAGAATGGCATAGGTTGTTGGTATCTTCGTTATGCCCCAATTACGTCTTTTCAAGACCTGCGCGGTTTCTGTATTGGTAAAGGAAATCCAGTTTTTATAACCGATATATTCCGCCAAGACATTCAAAGTGGCTTTGTTGGGCTGGGATGCATAACTGACCTTTCCACTAAGCCTTTTTAGTGTGGAAACGCTTAACAGTGTACCGGTCTCTTCACGGATATGCCTACTGAGGTCATTAAAATCATGGGTGTCCCACACACTTGAGGGCCCCCTGCCGAACTTTCGCTCCACTAGCTTAAAACAATATTCAATATGTTCGGTACACTTTTCCATTTATAGGCCTTTTTCAACCATGAACGAACTTGAACAAAGATGAATGAAATACCCAAATAAAATCTAGGTCGGTAATATTATTTTGGCTTTTAAATATCCATACCATAAAGTTAATATTCTATTATGAAAATCAACATTTATAACTTTCTAATATGTTTTGTAGGTATCTCATTGGTATCCTGTAATCGTCAGAACAAAGAAAACAATCCTGTCCAAAAATATGCCTTTAACGACAGTCACTGGAAGATTGAAAACCCTGATGGTTCAGTGGATTCCTTGAAAATTGTGGACCACCAAGGAAGGCACGCCATATTGCTTGAACCAGGTCAAAAGGCCTTTCTGAAAGCACCGGATTTCAAAGACTTTGCAGTGGAATTCCATTGCAATGGCCAGGTGCCAGGAGTTGGCTTTAGGGTACAGGACCCAAAGAACTATGAATATCTTTACCTCCGGATGTTTATGAGCGGAAATAGGGACGCGCTACAGTACACTCCGATTCATAACGGAAACCTGCCATGGCAATTGTACAATTATCCTCAGTACGAAGGAAAGGCGACATATCCAAGAAGGGAGGTGGCGACAATACCACTTTCGCTGGAGGATCAATTGGTAAACGGGAAGGCCAGTAATAGCCTTTTGTCGGCCCTTAGAAATAAAGGAGTTGAATTTTCAGAAGAATCTTTTGTGGATATCCCTGATGCAAGTCCGGCCTATATCTACGACCCGAAGAGCAGCGAGGCCCTGCTTTTTGAAAAACGGGAAGATGGCATCGCCTTTTTGGATATCCGTACTTGGGTACATGTGAAGGCAGAGGTATTGGGAAACAAGATGACTGTTTACGTAGACGATATGGATACACCTACTCTTGTTGTCGACGACCTAAAGCACGAGGCCCGAGCGGGTGGAATCAGTCTGTACAGTAGTTTTGGTGAAGTCTATTTCAGTGACTTTTCCATTTCCGAAATCGAAAGTGGCGATACTAAAAGCTCTGATCATGACGTAGCACAAATGGCCCCAAACTATATTACGAAGTGGTACCTATCTGAGATGTTTGCCAAAGACTCCGTCAATTTTCTGCAGCAAGCAGATTCATTGCTAAAGCACAGGGACAAATTCAAAGAAATTAATGCCGATAAAGATGGACTTGTAAATATCAGTCGTTTCTACGATGACATGGATAACACCATTGTACTCACCACTAAAATAATATCAGATGCAGAGAAAGAGGTCAAACTTAATTTTGATTACGCCGATCATTTGGTCATTTTATTGAACTCCAAAATACTGTTCGATGGGGGAATGGACTTTCGCCCTCCACCTGACAAGGGTACCGAAGGAAGGGTGTTCGTGCAAGATGAACAAACTACATTGAAATTGCGCAAAGGCGTAAATAGGTTGTCTTTCGTGCTCTCTGGAGATAATCGCCAGAAATACAATTGGGGGTGTATCGCCAAACTGGAGAACTTGGAAGGAATTTCACTTCAATAAATTTTTACTTACAATGTTCCCCTGTTTTACACCGAGAAACTGTTTCCTCTTTCTTTTTGTGCTTCTTGCCTTCAGTTGCAAGAACGGAACGGAGAAACCCTCTCAGGACAATAAAATGGAAAAGTCGTTCTCCACTGAGCAGGTTAAATTGGTCTATGATAATATCAAGGCCTTTCCAAATAGTACAGCGTTCTCAATTGCCGTTATCAATGGAGATGGCACAAAATATTATGGTGGAAGATGGGAAAATGACACTATTGAGCACGTTGACAACAGCAAGCATCTTTTTGAGGTTGGTTCCATAACAAAGGTATTCACCGCGACCATACTTGCTTCCTTGGTTGTAGAGGAAAAAATCAAGCTGAAGGACCCCATCCAAAAATATTTGGACTTTGATCTGAGGACCGACGAAGAAATCACTTTTGGGCAATTGGCAAATCATACCTCCGGACTTCCGTGGACACCCTCGAATCTGGACCTTTACGAATATCCAGAGAATCCCTATAAAACTTATGACCAAAATAAACTGAAGAAATACTTGACGGATAACCTTGAACTAAAAAGCCGACCAGGTAAAGATTATGCATATTCAAATTTGGGGGCATCCTTATTGGGCTTTGTAATGACGGAAATTACAGCATCTACCTTTGAAGAATTGCTCCATGATAAGATTTTCAAAGAATATGGAATGTCAAACTCCACAACGGATAGCGCCAAGATCAATGGTAAAATAGTTCCCGGTCTAAATCCTGAAGGAAAGGAAATATCCAATTGGGATTTTCTGGCCATTGCACCGGCCGCTGCCGCCATCTCATCAGTAGAAGACCTCGTAAAGTTTGCCAATGCCCAGTTCAATGCCAATGACAAAACCCTTGCCCTCACACAACAGCCTACCTTCAATGCCAATGATCAATTCAGGGTAGGGCTGGGATGGCATATTTTAGACAAAAACAACGGGGAGCTAATTTGGCACAATGGCGGTACTGGAGGCTATTCGTCATCCATGGCTCTTGATTTAAATAAACGTCAAGCGGTAATAGTCCTCTCTAATGTATCGACTTTCCATCCACAAAAAGGGAACATAGACCAGCTTTGTTTTGCCCTAATGGCCACCTTGGAAAAAAACGAGTGAGAAATACGAATTTTAATGTTCCAGTTAGCTCCTGAGATACTTCATTAGCGCAAATGCTATATGTCTTCAGCCATTTTCACAAGATTTGAGATTTAGAAACTCTATCAGTTGTAAGCGCTTGACAATCAGAAATTTTAATAGCTTCTTGGTGCACACCGAAGTGCGCACCTGTTTAAAATGATTATTCAAATGAACTTATCTGCTTGTATCTGCTATCAAATAGTATTGATGGCGCAAATATATGTTTTACTTACCTACTTTTCCAATATTTCCATCAATTGAAAATTGAGGTACAATTTCTCCTTCCCAACCCGTATTGATTTGAACTCGGGTAAATAGTTTATAAAATTACCCTTATTCTATTCATTTAAGGTAAATGTTACTCTTATTGGGTTTTGCGCTTTATGAGGCGTTCCGTAAAAGGTCAATTCTTGGTACTATTAAAAAAGATAGGCAATGGGACACCAAAACCTTTAGGCCTTAATCAAATAGTTTGATAAAACAGTCATTTTACAATTCGTCTTGCTATCAAAATTCACCAATCAACTATTTTTTAAGTATATCTAGCTCTAATTGGGAATAAATAGTATAAGGCAGGCGTGACTTAATTCTATTGAACTTGAATAAAAAGTTAATTACCCAAAACAATCAAAACAAGTAGCTTTGTTTTGGATAAACATGTCTAACTTTTATCGTTTTAAGGCTAACTTCAACCTTTTTAATTGAGATTTTAACATTTAGTTTTGTTACAAAAGGTGTACCGCTAAATCGTGTAATCACGTTTTATTGACTAATATGAAAAATGGCAATGGTCCTGAGGGGCCACAGGATTGTAATGATTTGATGGGTGAAATTGGTTTTCAATGGTTTAAATTAGAAGATATTTATTCCCTAAAAAACCTCCCTTGTGAAAATCCATTTATGTCACATCGAATACAATTCTTCACGCTACTATTACTTACCGAAGGTAAAATTAGGCATGATGTTGATTTTATACCATACACTTTAGATAGGGGGTATTGCCTATTTATATCTCCAGAACAAATTCATAAGTTCTATAAATCGACTAAAGGCGGGGGGTATGTTCTGAGTTTTACAGAAGATTTCATACACCGTAATTTTTCAAGGTCTTCTTTTTCCAAAATTAATTTTTTGTCAAACTACTTTTTAAATCCATCAATTTTTAAAGACTTTGGTGATATTGAAATATTCATGAGTGCGCTTGAGAGAGAACTCTCATTAGACCTTGGAATAATAAAGGAAAATTTAATAGCCTCAATGTTAACCGTATTCTTATTGAAAGCGCAGCTCTATGCAGAAGGTTCAATGAAATCCTATCAAGGGGATTTTGAAACATTTTCAAAGTTTCAAAAACTAGTTTCCAATTATCATAAGGAATCAAGGTCTGTAAAGCACTATGCAAATCTATTAAACATATCCTATAAACAATTGAACAATCTTAGCAAGGGGTTTACCCAAAGGACAGCCAAAGAATATATTAACGATTACATCATACTTGAAATCAAGCGTAATTTGGCTACTACAGATTTCTCAATAAAGGAGATGGCATATGAATATGGTTTTAAAGAGGGTACAAATCTTACGAAATTCTTTAAAAGAGCGACAGGAGATACACCGATGAAGTTTAAAGAAATTCGACTTAGGAATAGGTAACAAGAAGAAAATCATCTATGGAGTTGGAGCCAATTGAACTCTTTAAATTGGAATTGGATAAATATGTTGAAAAACCTATAGATGAAGAATGGAAGGAATTTAGGAAACATTTGAAAAGCGTTAGCTTCAAAAAAGATGGGGTTATTTTTCCCCATTCAAAAATCTGTGTCAATATGCTTTTTATTACAAAAGGTATAGTAGTCACCGAATACTTCAATAGTAAAGAGCAAACAATAACCCGATTCTTTAAGTCTAAAAATCTATGTAGTAATATTTCAAGTTTTTTAACCCGAAGCACTGTAAACGACATAGTTTCCGCCATTACTTATACTGAAGGAGTATTTATACCTAAAACCTTATTTAATGAAAGTTACCTGTACTCCAATGGTATAGGACTTTATTTCAGGAAAAGACTAATGGAAAATCTGATGGAAGATAAAATGTACATTTCTATAAAAGCCATGGGTATTGAATCGAAACTGGATTTTCTTTATTCCCAGTATCCAGAAATCATTAATGAAGTATCCTGGAAAAAAATCGCTAATTTCTTAGGAGTTACGCCTCAATGGCTGAGTAAAAAGCTAAATCATAGAAATTCGAGGTAAATTGAAAATAAGGTATAATAAAATTGATTTTTGTCTAATTCCAACTCATTTTAGCTCTACTACGTTTTTCATCAATCCAATTTTCCATCCTTTTCGGTCCTAAGCAGGTCAAATAACAAATATTTGAAATTCAGTTATTTACAAGGAATTTGTTAAAAAAATCAAAAAAAATTACTTCTTAAATTAGTTTGCTTTGTGGAAGAAATTTTGAAAATAGCTTTAACACTATAAATAACGTTAAACCTATATCAAAATGAAAAAAACAAACGGATTACATCATTCAATGGAAAAAGTGGTTATATTTTTTTCATTATGCGCATTATTGAGTTCTTCCATTATCGCGCAGGAACAAGATCAAGGGGACCTTCTGGCAACGATGCCTGATGAGCTTTCGAATGTAGGCACAGGGGTACCCATAAGCTATGAGCCTTATGAACTGGTAAAATTCACCAAGGATATGAACCGCTACTCAGCGGCACAACCTCCGAAAGGATCTTTTAATAAGCACGGAGAGCTGGAATTTCTTGGGGAAAACGTCTTTGGTATCCACTGGTTTGTAGAGGTAGAAGGTTCCGTATGGCATTTTGTAACAGCTGGTTATCCCCAGAAGTCACCTATTTTGATGGTTCATGGGTTCCCGGAATCCTGGTGGGGCTTCCATGATCAAATGGTTGAACTAGCAAAAGATTACTATGTCATTTCGGTAGATCAGCTGGGATACGGTCAATCAGATAAAAGTCTGAAGCAAGATTTGACCCACCAAGGGGTTGCCAAAAGTCTCGTAAAACTTATGGACAAAATAGGTGTGGACAAATTCGATTTGGTTTCCCATGATCGCGGTAGTTGCATAGCGGACAATATGATGGAAGTTCCAGGGGCCAATAAAAGAGTTACCAATTGGATTAGGATGCAACAATCGTTCAATGAACCTCATGGCCTTCCTAGGCCGTCTCATGAAAATTTAGCCGATCCAAAGAATTATAAGGATGGGATGATGATTACCGCTACCTATAACTCAGCATGGGTATCCATGCAATTTTCTCCTGATCATATGGATAGGCTTTATAAAGAATTTGGTACTGAAGGTATTGCTGAGGCAGTAGCCCAGACCTATGATACCAGTTTTGATATCGAGCTTGACTATCGAAAGAAAAATTTGATTCAATATATGACTATGCCCATACTCTTCCTACAAGCCACAGAGGACCCTGCCCAGAGGGAGGAAGAATATGCGAGATCCCCCGACTTTGTCAAGGATGGTTACGTAAAGTTTGTAGAAGCAAATCACTTTTCAGCTACCGAAGCTGCAGAAGAAGTGAGTATCGCAATACGCGATTTCATTGAGGGAAAACGCCCACCAAAACTTATCGTAGACTAAAAAATCTATTCAAAATGACATCTATAAAAACAAGTTGTCGCCGCCAACTGGCGATAACACCTTGGGTGCTGGCCGTAATTGTAATAATCAGCACCCCCATACGTGGTCAGGAAAAGGACCAAAAGGACGATTTAGCAAATGCCATTGGCTCTGGTGAGTTTGTGTTTAACGGTAAATTAAGGTTCTGGCACGCGAATGATGACGCGGCCAGCGCCTCTCAAGCATACACTTTTGGTACAAACTTCGGCTATCTTACCAAGTCCTACAAGGGTTTTCAGATATACATTGAAGGGGAAAGTGTGGTAGCGCTCACACCCGATGACTATTTGGACGGTTTGAACGGTCTAACGGACCTAACGAATGTTACCGATCCGGAAACATTGGAATTGAACCAAATGTATATCGCATATAAAGACACGTTCAATGACAAGACGGAACTGGAGGTCAAAGTGGGAAGGCAAGCAGCCATTGTTGAGGACGAACGTTTTATAGGTAGGGTTTCTGCAAGACAGGACGATCAAACCTTCGACGCGCTGTACGGTAGGATTCAGAATGACCAAAAGGGCTTGGCATTTGAATATGCCTACATGTACCAAATCAATCGTTTGCTCGCAGAGGAAGTGGATTGGCGAAGTGATTCACACGTCTTCATGTTGCGTTATTATAAGAACAAAAAAGTAAGGTTCGGATTGTTTACACATCTACTTGACTTTCAGGACGATGCACCTTCCGTTTCCAACCAAACCTACGGAATCACTATTGACAGAGGGGCGTTACCAAAAGACAAATTGGCCTTGAACTACAAAACTGCATTTGCTTACCAAAGTGATTATGGCGACAACCCAACCGATTACACGGCCTTTTTGCTAAATGCGGAAATAGGGGTCTCCTTTCCAAGCATTGGTATTTTCAATATTGGTTATGAACTGGCCTCTTCAGATAACGGGGAGGCGTCGTACCAGTTTCCGCTCTCTACAGGGCAGCGCCTGCATCGAATATCCGATGTGTTCATTGACCCTCCAGCGGATGGACTTCACAACCCCTACTTCTCCGCGGAGTGTGATGATTTATTCTGGGGCATTGGTGGTTGGTTGGGGTACCACGCCTATTTTTCGGAGGAAGAAGGTGATTTTCTTGGGCAAGAAATAGATGTGGTCCTTTATAGGCAAATCATTCCAGGTTTACTTAGAGCGGAGATAACATACGGATCTTTTTTCGGAGAAGCGCCCCGTTTTACGGACCTACACATTTTTGCCTTTGATCTGGTACTTGAGCTTTGATTATCATTAAAGAACCAAAGAAATGAATACATTTTGGAACACTTGGCATTCAAGGGTCTTGGCCCTATTGAGAATCATAGTAGGGTTTCTCATATTTTGGCACGGTACACAAAAGCTGCTAGGATATCCACCTGCTGAAAATCTACACGGGGAACTTTCAAACCTTCTTCTAATGGCTGGAATTTTGGAGTTTTTTGGTGGGATACTTTTGTTTGTTGGACTTTTTACGCGTTGGACCGCATTTGTACTCAGCGGTATGATGGCGGTGGCCTACTGTATGGTTTTCATTACCAAATCCTTTTTGCCCATTGTCAACGGTGGGGAACTGGCAGCATTGTACTGCTTTGTGTATTTCTATATTTTTTTTGCAGGAGGTGGGGCATGGAGTATTGACAACTACATCGCTGCAAAAAAGGGGATCTAGGAACTGCAGGCGAAGGTAAAGAGTTAGCGAACTGCGAGCTAGTATGAAATTACCTTGGAAAAGCGCTGGAGAGCTTACTGGAGCTATTTTGAAGATGTTATTGAGACCGTAGCATGGAACAAAAAGAACTGCTTAAAATCATCATGGTGATATTACTTGTTTAATCAATTTCAATTCTAAAACTCTATGATATGAAAATACCTATAAACACGAAAGCGTATTTAAGACAGGTATCCATATCTGCCTTCTTTTGGGGATTAAGTTTGGGCTTCTTTGCAGTTTTTAGATATCTAGGAATTAATCGAGCACCCGATATTGAGCTAAGTTGCAATATCAGGGCCTTGATATTGACCAATATGGCTACCCTTACTATTTTAGGTGCTGTGCTGGGTATGGTATATGCATCAATAGAGTATTTCTTTGAAAAAAGTGTATCCAAATCCCTTGGTTGGCGATTGCAGTTGTTTATAAAGATAATGCTGGATTTACTTATTACGTTGGGGCTGTTGAGACTATCTTTAATCATTACACAATCAAATGGAACCAAAGAAGGCTGGTTGTCTTGGTTAAGCAATGAACGGATTGAATCCATTATGCTATATATATTTTTTTGCTCCTTTTTTGTCTTTTTTTTAATGAAAATAGCCGCCGAACGATTTGGTAAGGCTGTCTTCTTTAAAATGCTATTAGGGAAGTACAGAACACCAAAGGAAGAAGACCGCATCTTCATGTTCTTGGATTTGAAGGATTCTACCACGATAGCCGAACAATTAGGACATTTCCGATATAGTCAGTTCATCCAAGATTGTTTTCACGATTTAAATAAGTTGGTGCTAAAATACGAGGCCGAAATATACCAATATGTAGGTGACGAAGTGGTGCTGACCTGGCCATATCTTAAGGGGATAACCAACAATAATTGTATTGGCCTGTTTTTTAATT
>ERZ1740067.1797-NODE-1797-length-14092-cov-7.844055_pt1 | contig 14092 bp, 12 predicted proteins | sample MGYA00581736_ERZ1740067 | MGnify/ENA primary metagenome ERZ1740067 (study PRJEB43018, sample SAMN04849236) | marine metagenome | isolation source: floating plastic debris | place: Pacific Ocean | collected 2008-08-27 | study: EMG produced TPA metagenomics... | reverse complement strand
GATGCAGTTTGGCGGACGCGCCGATGCGACGCAGAGCGCGGCGATGTTTGATGCCGCCCGCGCCGCGGGCAGCACCCATTTCGACACCGCGCATGTCTATACCGAAGGGGCGTCCGAAACCCTTTTGGGCCAGTTTGCCAAGGCCGATCGCGACAGCCTGATCATCGCCACGAAGGCCGCCTATACCGGCGGATCGAGCCGCGCCAACATCCTTGCAGGCTTCGACATCTCGCAACAGCGGCTGGACATGGATGTGGTCGATATCCTCTATCTGCACCGGTTCGACGACGACACGCCGCTGCAAGAGACATTCGATGCTCTGGCCACGCTCAAGCATGCAGGCCGCATCCGCCATATCGGTGTGTCCAACTTTGCCGCATGGCAGATCGTCAAAGCCCAGGGCATCGCAGCCGGGTTCGAGGTGCGGATCGACATCATGCAGCCCATGCACAGCCTGGTAAAACGCCAGGCGGAGGTCGAGATTTTCCCCGCTTGTGTCGACCTTGGCATTGAAATCGCGCCGTATTCGCCGCTGGGCGGCGGCTTGCTCACCGGCAAATACGCCGCCGGCGGCACCGGTCGCCTGACCGAGGATTCCCGCTATGCCGCCCGCTACAACGTCGAATGGATGCACGCGGCGGCCGTGGGCCTGTCGGCGATGGCCACGGACATGGGCGTGCACCCTGCAAGCCTCGCCGTGGCCTGGGCCATGGCCCATCCGGCCCGCCCCCGCCCGATCATCTCAGCCCGTTCGGTGGAACAGCTCGGCCCGTCGCTGGCCGCACTCGACATCGAGATGACGGCAGAGCTCTACAACCGGATCACAGCGCTCAGCATCACACCCCCTCCCGCCACGGACCGGATCGAAGAGGCATGAGTGACATCGTCGTCATCGGCGGCGGGATCGCAGGGCTTTCGGCTGCCGCACGGCTCGCGCCGCATGCGCGCGTCACGGTGCTCGAGGCCGAGGACGCGCTTGGCCACCATGCGTCGGGCCGCTCCGCCGCTCTTTTTGAGCAGAACTACGGCCTGGCCCCCATCCGGGCCCTCAGCCGCGCCAGCGCGGATTTCCAGGCGCCCTACCTCAGCCCCCGCGGCCTCCTACTCGTCGCCCGCGCGGGCGAAGAGGCGGCGTTCGAGGCGGACAGGGCCGATCTGGGGCTGGCGGAGATCGATCTCGCCACCGCGCGCGCCCACGTTCCCATCCTGAACGACACCGTGACCCGGGCCGCGTATCACGCAGACGCGCAGGACATCGACACCGACCGGATGCTGCAGGATTTCGCCCGCACCGTACGATCCCATGGCGGGTCCGTCGTCACCGGTGCCCGCGTCACGGCGATCCACCCCGGCTGGCGGGTGGAGACCACCGCCGGTGCATACGACGGAAACCGGATTTTGAACGCGGCGGGGGCCTGGGCGGATGTCATCGCCCGCATGGCCGGTGTTCACCCCATCGGTATCGAACCCTTCCGCCGCTCCATGGCGCGCATCCCCGCACCAGGCGACCACGACGTCAGCCGCTGGCCCATGCTCTTCGGCGTCGGCGAAAGCTGGTATGCCAAACCCGACGCAGGCGCCCTGCTCGTCTCGCCCGCCGATGAGGATCCGGCCGCGCCTCAGGACGCCTGGGCCGACGATCTGGTGGTTGCCCATGGCCTCGACCGCTATATGCAGCACGTGACCGAACCGGTCGCCCGCGTCACCACCAGCTGGGCTGGCTTGCGCAGCTTTGCCCCTGACCGCGTGCTCGTGCTGGGCCCGGACGGAGGAAACCCTGATTTCATCTGGTGCGCCGGCCAGGGCGGCTACGGCTTCCAGACCGCGCCGGCTGCCAGCCAGCTTGTCGCCGATCTGACCCTCGGCCATGCGCCCAGCCTCGACAATGCGACGGTCGATGCCCTTGCCGCCAAACGGTTTTCCCCAGTGACGGAGCCTGCGCAATGATCCGCATCGCCGCCACCCTCCTGCTCCTCCTCGCCGCCTGTAGCGCCCCGACAGCGCCGCCGTTCCCCATTGGCCCGATGGTCATCGGCGACAGCGCGCCCGTGCGCTTTGCCGGCCGCCAACCCACCAGCTTGCCCGTCCGGGGCATGGATGCCGCACGTTTTCAGCAATACGTCGATTGGCCGCGTGCCAAGACTGTCGGGATCGAATTCGCCTTCCTCAAGGCAACCGAAGGCGGCGATCTGCTGGACCCGAAATTCAACGACCACTGGCGCGGCGCGAACCGCGCAGGCATCGCCCGCGGCGCCTACCATTTCTACTATTTCTGCACGGCGCCCGAGGTTCAGGCCCGGTGGTTCATCGGCAACGTCCCCCGCACCCGTGGCAGCCTGCCGCCGGTGCTGGACATGGAATGGAACCCCTTCTCTCCCACCTGCCAGCGCCGCCCCGACGCCGCAACGATCCGCGCCGAAATGCAACGCTGGCTTGATATCGTCGAAGCGCATTACAGCCAGCGCCCGCTCATCTACACCACCCCCGGCTTCTACGAGGATGCCCAGCTGAACCGTCTGAATGGCTACGAGTTTTGGCTCCGCACCACGGCCAAAACGCCCGAGCAAGCCTACCCGGGTCAGCCCTGGCGCTTCTGGCAATACACGGCCACCGGCACCCTGCCCGGCACACCTGGTGACATCGACATCAACGCCTTCAACGGCTCCGCCACCGCCTGGGAAAACTGGAAGGCCGAGCGCAGCATTCGCTAGCCCGTCTTTGTCCCGAAAAATCCCCCCCGGAGGGTCGGGCAGCCACAGGCGCCCTTTATCGCCATTTGATAGAACACCCCATCGACGCGACCTGCTCTGACGGTCCCTGCCCCGTCTCGGCCACCTGCCGCATCCCGGCCAGCAGATCGGCCATGCGCCCGCGATATTGCAGCCCGCCCGCGGCATCGAAGCCAAAGAAATCCGGCGTACACACGGCACCATAGCTGCGCGCCACCGCCTGATCCGCATCCACGAGATAGGGAAACCGGAACCGATGTGCAGCGGCAAAGCGGACCATCTCTTCGGGCCGGTCCGCCGGGTAGGCGTCGTAGTCATTGGACATCACCGCCAGCACGCCCACACCCTCATCCATGAGGGCACGAGTGTCGCTTGCGAACTGCGCGGCGATCCGCTTCACATAGGGGCAATGGTTGCAGATGAATGCCACCAATAGCCCCCTGTCGCCCAGGTGATCCTGCATCCGGTGCATCACCCCATGCGCGTCGGGCAGCGTGAAATCCGGGCCGGGCCAGCCAAAGTCGCAAACAGGGGTCTCCAGCCGCATGGGCAATCTCCTTTGCCCCCGATCTATCACACTTGCATCTGCCGCGCAGCCGCGCACAACTGGCCGCAAGAAGGGGAGGATGGCATGACGCAAATCGGGGGACATCTGCTGGTCGATTGCCTGCGTGGTCTTGGGGCCACCAAGGCCTTTGGCGTGCCGGGCGAAAGCTACCTCGCCGTGCTGGATGCGCTGCATGACACCGGCGGCGCGCTCGACTTTGTGCTGTGCCGGCAAGAGGGTGGTGCCGCGTTCATGGCGGCGGCCTGGGGCAAGCTGACAGGCCAGCCCGGCATCTGCATGGTGACCCGCGGGCCCGGGGCCACCAACGCCTCCATCGGCGTGCACACGGCCATGCAGGACAGCAGCCCCATGATCCTGTTGGTTGGTCAGGTCGCCACGCATATGAAGGGGCGCGAAGCCTTTCAGGAGCTGGATTACAAGGCGGTTTTCGGCCCCATCGCCAAATGGGCGGTCGAGATTGATGACGCCGCCCGCATCCCCGAGATCGTCGCCCGCGCCTGGGTCACGGCAACAACAGGCCGTCCCGGCCCGGTCGTGATCGCCCTGCCCGAGGACATGCTGACGACCCGCACCGATGCCGCACCGCTTACCGCTCTGGCACCTATGCACAGGCCCCATCCAGACCCTGCCGCCGTCGCCCAGGCCCACGCGCTGCTGCGCCGGGCGCAGCGCCCGCTGATCCTCTATGCGGGCAGCCACTGGACCGAGCCGGGCCGCGCGGCGCTGCAATCCTTCGCCGAAGGATCCGACGTCCCGGTCGCCGCCGTCTTCCGCTACCAGGACCAGTTCGACAACCACTCGTCCGCCTTTGTCGGCGAGGCGGGCGTGGGCATGGTTCCGTGGGTCAAGCGGATGATGGTTGAGGCGGACGTGATCCTTGCGCTCGGGGCCCGGTTCGGCGAGAACTCGACCGATGGCTACACCCTGCTTGATGTACCGCTGCCCGCGCAAACGCTGATCCACGTCCACGGCGCGGACGCGGAATTGGGCAAGGTCTACCAACCCGCTCTGGGCATCCATGCCGACCCCAGCGCCTTTGCTACAGCCCTCGCAACACACGGCCCCGCGACAGGTCCGTGGAGCGCATGGCGCGCCGAAGGCCGCGCGGCCTACGAGGCCGGGCTGCGCGCGCCTGCGCAACCCTCCCCCGTCGACATGGCCGCCGTCATGGCGCATCTGCAAGAGACACTGCCCGACGACGCCATCCTCACCAACGGTGCGGGCAATTTCGCGATCTGGCCCAACAAGCACTTCTGTTTCGGCAAGGGCCAGCGCCTGCTGGCCCCGCAATCGGGTGCCATGGGCTACGGCGTGCCCGCCGCTATCGCTGCCAAGGTAGCCGATCCTGCGCGCACGGTCATCTGCTTTGCCGGAGACGGCGATTTTCAGATGACAGGCCAAGAGCTTGCGACCGCCCGGCAGGCGGATGCCTGCCCCGTGATCCTGATCCTCAACAACGGCATCTACGGCACCATCCGCGCCCATCAGGAACGTCACTACCCCGCCCGCGTGTCGGGGACAGAGATGGTCAGCCCCGATTTCGCCGCCCTTGCCCGCGCTTATGGCGTCCACGGCGAACGGGTGGACCGCACCGAGGATTTTGCCGCCGCCTTCGACCGCGCGCTGGCCTCGCCCACCGGTGCCGTGCTCGATCTGGTGATTTCTGCCGAGGCGCTCACCCCGCGCATGACGCTCAGCGCCATCCGCGCAGCCGGTGAGGCCGACAGGCACCGATAACGACACAAGATGCGTCGCAAACCAAGGCGGCAAGCCACGCCAGCTGCGCTTTGCTGACGCCACATACGACAAGGACGACACTCATGCAGTTTGGACTGAGCCAGGAACAGGAGATGATCGTCTCGACCGTGCGCAGCTTTGTCGTGAACGAGATCTATCCGCATGAGGCCGAGGTCGAGCGCTCCGGCCAGGTGCCCCATGAACTGGGCGAGGAGATCAAGCGCAAGGTGCTCGAGATGGGCTTTTACGCCTGCAACTTTCCCGAAGAGGTGGGCGGCGCGGGCCTCAGCCATCTGGACTTTACCCTAGTCGAGCGCGAGCTGGGGCGCGGGTCCATGGCGCTCACGCATTTCTTTGGCAGGCCCCAGAACATCCTGATGGCCTGCAACGAGGAACAGCGGGCGCGTTATCTGCTGCCCGCGGTGCGGGGCGAGCGGATGGATGCGCTGGCGATGACCGAACCGGATGCGGGATCGGATGTGCGTGGCATGAAATGCACCGCCGTGCGGGATGGCGGTGATTGGGTCATCAACGGGTCCAAGCACTTTATCTCCGGCGCGGAGCACGCTGATTTCTTTATCGTTTTCATTGCCACAGGCGTGGACGACACGCCCAAAGGGCCAAAGAAACGGATCACCACCTTCCTCGTGGACCGCGGCACGCCGGGCTTTGAGGTGCGGGACGGCTACGCCTCGGTCAGCCACCGGGGCTACAAGAACTGCATCCTCGACTTCTCGGACTGCCGCCTGCCCGATGCGCAGGTGTTGGGTGACGTCGACGGCGGCTTTGCGGTGATGAACGAATGGCTCTACGCGACCCGCCTGACGGTGGCCGCGTTTTCTGTGGGGCGCGCGCGGCGCTGCTTTGATTACGCCTTGACCTATGCGGCCGAGCGCAAGCAGTTCGGACAGGCCATCGGCAAGTTCCAGGGCGTGGGCTTTCAGATCGCCGATATGGTGACCGAGATCGACGCTGCCGACTGGCTGACGCTCGCCGCGGCCTGGCGGCTCGACCAAGGATTGCCCGCGAACCGCGAGATCGCGTCGGCCAAGCTCTATGCCTCGGAGATGCTGGCGCGGGTGACGGACACGACCTTGCAGATATACGGCGGCATGGGGCTGATGGACGATTTCCCCATCGAGCGGTTTTGGCGGGACGCACGCGTCGAACGTATCTGGGACGGCACGTCCGAGATCCAGCGCCACATCATCAGCCGCGACCTGCTGCGGCCGTTGGGCGCGTAAATTGGTTTCGAATGAGCAAGGCTCATCCGACGGAGGTGGGGGGCCAGCCCCCCACACTCCCCGGGATTTTTTTGGGACAAAGACGGGGCTGGGGCGGTTGCTGCGGCCCCGTTCGATCGCGGTTGTCGGCGGTGGGGCGTGGTGTACGTCAGTGATCCGGCAGGCAGAGCAGATGGGTTTTGACGGAGCGATCTGGCCCGTGCATCCGAGCGCCATGGAGATTGCGGGACATGGCGCGTTCCCCACGATCGAGGATCTGCCGGCAGCGCCGGATGCCTGTTTTGTCGGCGTGAACCGGCAAGCGACGGTGGATGTCGTGGGGGCCCTGGCGCAGATCGGGGCCGGTGGGGCGGTCTGCTTTGCCTCAGGCTTTGCCGAGGCGCGCGGCGAAGATGCGGCAAGCGCGGATTTGCAGGCGGCCCTGGTCGCTGCGGCGGGCGACATGCCGATCCTGGGCCCGAACTGCTATGGGTTTATCAATGCGCTCGATGCAGCCCTGCTCTGGCCGGACCAGCATGGCTGTGTGCCGGTCGCGCAGGGTGTGGCGATCCTGACCCAAAGCTCGAATATCGCGATCAACCTGACCATGCAGCAGCGCGGGTTGCCCATCGCCTATACGGTGGCGTGCGGAAACATGGCGCAGACCAGTCAGGCGCAGATTGCCCTCGCGCTTTTGGAGGATACGCGGGTGACGGCCATCGGCCTGCATATCGAAGGGTTCGGCGACATCGCCGCGTGGGAAGCGCTGGCGGCACGCGCGCAGGCGCGCGGCGTGCCGGGCGTTGCGCGCAAGGTTGGCGCGGCGGAGCGGGCGCGGGCGGCGACAGTGTCACACACCGCGTCGCTTGCGGGCTCGGACGCGGGCGCGGAGGCGCTGCTGGAGCGGTTGGGGTTTGCGCGTGTGCGCGCGCTGACGGATTTTCTGGAAACGCTGAAGCTCTTGCATTGCGCGGGCCCCCTTGGCGGAAACCGGTTGGCGTCAATCAGCTGTTCGGGTGGCGAGGCCAGCCTGATCGCGGACATGGCGCTGGCGCATGGCCTGCAGTTTCCAGCATTGGATGCGGGGCAACAGACGGCGTTGCGCAATGCACTCGGTCCGATGGTCGCGCTGAGCAACCCGCTGGACTACCACACGTATATTTGGCGGGACACAGCAGCCATGACGCAGGCCTGGTCGGCGATGACGGGGCCCGGGATCGACCTGACGCTGTCGGTCGTGGACTACCCGCGCACGGACCCGACCGATTGGCGCTGCACCGTCGAAGCGGCGCTGGCGACGCGGGCCCAGACGGATCGGCCCTTTGCCGTGGTGGCGAGCCTGCCGGAGCTGATGCCCGCGGACATCGCGGCGGAGCTGATGGAGGGCGGCGTGGTGCCCATGTGTGGCCTGTCCGAGGCACTGGTGGCCGCGGACGCCGCGGCGCGGATTGGCGCGCCGCATGTGAACGTGCTGTGGCCGGCGCCGGAGATCGCGGCCGGAACGGTTATGACAGAGGCCCGGGCAAAGGCGCGGCTGGCGGCGTTTGGCCTTGAGGTGCCGCGGCATAGGAGCGTGGCCGTGGATGAGGTGGCGCAAGCGGCAACTGGTTTCGATGGCCCGCTCGCCATCAAAGGCGAAGGGCTGGCGCACAAGACCGAAGCCGGGGCGGTTCGCCTGGGCGTCGCGCCGGGGGACGCGGCAGATGTGGCGCGGAGGATGGGCACGGAGACCGTTCTTATCGAAGAGATGATCGGGGGCGCGGTGGTCGAGTTGCTGGTTGGTGTGACGCGCGACCCGGCGCATGGATTTGTGCTGACGCTGGGCGCAGGCGGTGTGTGGACGGAGGTGATGCGCGACACGGTCTCGCTGCTATTGCCGGCCAAGGAAGCGGATATCACCGCAGCGCTTAACAGATTACGCATTGCGCCCGTGCTGGCCGGCTATCGCGGGCAGCCCGCCGCGTCGCAGGATGCCATCGTTGCTGCTGTTACGGCGCTCCAGCGCTTTGTCGCGGCGCACCGGGATCAGGTGAATGAGGTCGAGATCAACCCGCTGATCTGTACCCCGACGCGGGCCATCGCGGTGGATGCGCTGTTGCAGATGAGCGCGGAGGATTAGACGATGCGGAAGATCGCCGCCGTGCTCTTCCCCGAATTCGAGATGCTGGACCTTTATGGCCCGCTCGAGATGTTCAGCTTTTTCCGGGACGATTTTGAGATCCGCACCGTCGCGCTGGACCGAGGTCCGGTGCGGTCCTCGGGCGGGCCGGACACGGTTGGGCAGGACAGGATGGCAGATGGTGTGGACTATGACCTGCTGCTGGTCCCCGGCGGACGTGGGACACGGATGGTGCAGCATGATCCCGTGTTGCTCGATTGGATCAAGGCACAGTCCGGGCGCGCAGAGTACGTGACCTCGGTCTGCACCGGATCGCTGTTGCTGGCCAAGGCGGGCGTGCTCGATGGACGTGCGGCGACGACAAACAAGCTGGCCTTTGACTGGGTGGCGGACCAAACCGAAGGCGTGCACTGGCAATGCAGCGCGCGCTGGGTGCGGGATGGCAATGTCTTTACATCTTCGGGCGTCTCAGCAGGCATGGACATGGCGCTGGCAGTCATCGAAGATTGCCTCGGCCCGGAGGCCGCGGACAACGCAGCGCAGTGGGCCGAATTCATCCGCAACCCCGACCCCGCCAACGACCCTTTTGCCAGAACGGAGCAGCCATGACCGACAGCCCCATTAAGACCCGGACTGAGGGCGGCATCCTCGAGGTGACGCTGGACCGCCCCAAGGCCAACGCGATTGACCTCGCCACCAGCCGCGTCATGGGCCAGACATTCCTGCGCTTTCGCGATGACCCGGATCTGCGCGTGGCGATCATCACCGGCTCGGGCGAGCGATTCTTTTCCCCCGGTTGGGACCTCAAGGCAGCGGCAGATGGGGACGCGGTCGATGGCGATTATGGCGTCGGCGGCTTTGGCGGCCTGCAGGAACTGCGCGGGCTGAACAAACCGGTGATTGCCGCGGTGAACGGGATCGCCTGCGGCGGTGGCCTCGAATTGGCACTGAGCGCCGATATGATCCTGGCTGCGGATCACGCCACCTTTGCCTTGCCCGAAATCCGCTCGGGCACGGTGGCGGATGCCGCAAGCGTCAAGCTGCCCAAGCGCATCCCTTATCACATCGCGATGGAGCTGTTGTTGACCGGGCGATGGTTCGATGCGGCCGAAGCGCATCAATGGGGGCTGATCAACGAGGTTGTGCCCGCAGCGGACCTAATGGACCGTACATGGGCGCTTGCGCGCCTCATCGCATCAGGTCCACCGCTGGTCTACGCCGCGATCAAGGAGATCGTGCGCGACGCCGAGGACAGCAAGTTTCAGGACGCAATGAACCGCATCACGCAAAGCAAGCTTGCGACGGTCGAGACGCTCTATCGCTCGGAGGATCAGCTGGAGGGCGCGCGCGCCTTTGCCGAAAAGCGCGATCCAGTCTGGAAAGGACGCTGACCCGTTTTGACGGGATGGCAGACCGGCCCTCCGGGGGGGATTTTTCAGGACAAAGACGGGGCATGGCGCGCCCTTGCGGCTTGGCTCAGGTGCGGCGCAGGCCGAGGATGACGACCAGGACAGACAAGGCCATGAAGGTCGCCGCGATAGGGCTGGTGAAGAGGAACCAGGCATCGCCACCGGTCGCGGCAAAGGCCTGTCTGGCGCTGTCCTCGAGCTTGCCGCCGAGGATAAAGGCGATGACGAATGGCAGTGGTGAGATATCCAGGAGCCGCATGCCAAAGCCAAGCACGCCGAAGGCGATGGTGAACCACACCGCCTCCATCCGCGTCTCCTGCACGTAGATCGCCGTGAGGGTCAGGACGAGGACCACGGGCAAAAGCTGGTGTTTCGGGATGCGGACCAAAAAGCCCATGGAGCGCATGATGACGCCACCAATGGTCCAGTTCATCAGATTGGCCACAAACATGCAGGTGAAGAGGCCAAAGGCGATCACCAGTTCCGGGTTCACGCTGTCGGTGCTGAATTTGAAGACCGACGGGCCGGGGTTGAAACCGCCGATGCTTTCGGCCGCCAGGATCAGAAAGACCGCAGCGGTATTGCCCGGGATCCCGAGCGACAGGACCGGGATCAGGTTGGCACCGGAAACGGAGGAGTTGGCCGCTTCGGTCGCGGCGATCCCTTCGGGCGCGCCATCGCCAAAGGCCGGATCGCCCGGCGCCTTGCGCCTCGCATAGCGCGCCTTGGCCGTGGCGTAGCCGATGGTCGCCGCGAGGGTCGAGCCGATGCCGGGAAGCGCGCCAATGACCGTACCGGCAACGGCAGAGCGTGCGATGACGGGCAGAAGCCTGCGGATTTGGGGCCACTCGAGCGATGCGCCCATCTCAGCCGGCGCGGTCGGGCGGGTGACCGACCGGATGCGGTCCGCATGCGCCAGTGCCATCTGGTGAAACACGGCCCCCACGATCAGCACGCCCAGCACCGCTGTGGCGATGGGAAAGCCGCGGTTGAGCACATCCGTTCCCATCGAGAGGCGCGGATAGAAGTCCTCGCCCGTGCCGACATACACGGCAAGTAGGCCAAGCCCGGCCGAGATCAGCCCCTTGCCCACTGACCCGCCGACCACGGCGGCGATAAAGGACAGGGACAGGATCAGCAGCGCCGTCTTTTCCGGCAAGTCCAGGTAAGCCTCGACCAGCAGCGCAAGCGACGGGGCGCAGACGATCAGGACGATGTCCGAGAACGTGTCACCTGAGGCCGACGAAAAATGCGCAATGCGCAGTGCTTTTCTAGCCTCCCCACGCTGCGCCATGGGAAAGCCGTCGAGCGTGGTCATGTAGCTGTCGGGCGTGCCGGGGGTGTTGAAAAGGATGGCAGGCACAGCGCCCCCGATGGTCGCCCCTTTCATGATGCCGATCAGAAATCCCATGACGGGCAGCAGCGCGTCCGGCGTGAAGCCGAAGGCGGAGATGAGGATGGGCAGCGCGATGGCCATGGCGATGGGTCCGCCGAGGCCGGGCGTGGCCCCCACGATGATGCCAAGGACAAAGCCCGAGATGACCATGATCAGCGTGATCGACACCCCGATGCCGAGGAGGGCAAAGGCCTCCGGCCCCTGAAATACGGCAAGAATACCGGCCCAGACATATCCCAGCGCATCCATCAGTAATCCCCGTTGGGCGGCAGCAGCAGGTCGTCAAAGGGTATATCGAACAGGACGATCATACCAAGCACGCCTCCGATCCCGATGAGGACGGCACGCCGTGTCAGCCGCCCTTCGGCCAGGGCGATGCTGCCGGTGATGGCAAATATGCCACCAAGGACGAAGCCGATGTATTTCCACGGAAAACTGCCCCGCAAAAGGCGGTATTCAAGCGGCTCGGCCGCGCCCAGATTGTAGAGCGCAACGGCGATTGGCCCGGCATAGAGGGCAATGAAAAAGCCGCCGATCAAGATCGCCAGCATGATCGCGCCAAAGCGCAGCGCGCGGCGTGGCGCGTCCTCGGTGCCGCCCGGCACCGCGCGGGACAAGGCGGTGAGCAGCCCACCGATCAGGATGAACCCGGCGGCCAGCGTGGGCGCGAAGGCGTCGCCGATGGCCGTGCGGCGCCGCACCGTTTCGATCAGGCCCGTGTCGGTGTCCAGCGGAATCCAGACCGCGAGCGTTAGCACGGCGAAGGCCGCGCAACCCAGACCCAGCGCGATTTGGCTTTGACGGGTCACGGGGCGCGGCCCTTTCCTTATGTGCCGGGCCGTGCGGTGCAGCCCGGCGTGGGGTTTACTCCGACGCGGCTTCGAGCAAGGCGCCTGCTGCCTCGTAGGACGCGGCAAGCTGTGTCTGCAGGTCGTCGCCTGCCACAATGGATGGGCCGCCGAACGCCCGCGCGATCAGCGCTCCGGCCCCGGTGTCGGCGTCCGACACGATCTCTGCAACAGCACTTGCCATGACCTCTACCGCCTCGGCTGGCATGCCCGCGGGGCCTGCAAACATGAACTGTCCGTCCGAGTTGAACGCGACGCCAAGGTCCGCAAAGGTCGGCGCATCCGGCGTCTGGTTCAGGGGCACCGACAGGGCGGAGGCGAGGTTGACCAGGTCACCGGCGGCCACCCCCTTGGCCTGGATCCCGGCCATGAAGCCGAGATCCATGTCGCCCGCATTCACGCCGTCCATCACGGCCTTGCCGCCGCGCACTTCGACGATGTTGAATTCCACGCCCTGCGCCTTGCCCAGCAGGTAGGCCAGGTCGGCCAGACGCGGGCTCATCGCGCCAAAGCGCAGCGCCTCACCCGCCTTGGCCGCGTCGATCACGTCCGACATCGTGCGCCACCCCTTGGAGCTGAGCGAAACGACGCCCATCTGGAACCCGGCGGTGGTGGTGATGCCGGAAAAGTCCGCAGGCGTCATCCCCGCATCCGCCGCGGCCATGTTGTAGCCAAACGTCTCGGTCACGGCCATGCCGATGACGGTGCCGTCGGCGGGCGCATCCTTGAGTGCGGCGGCGAGGTTCAGACCACCCTTGCCGGTCACCTGTTCTGGAATGATCTCCCATCCCAGCCGTTTTTCCAGCTCTTCGGCGATCAGCCGTGCCTGGGTGTCGGCACCGCCACCCGCTCGAAAGCCGATCATCATCTTGATGGGTCCGGGCGGTGTCCAGTCCGCGGCCACGGACGCGGTGGCAGTGATGGCAAAGGCGACAGCGGCGCCCACGGTTTTCAGCCATGTCTTCATTCCAAGATCCTCCCTGATCTATGCACACCATCCCGTCTTCGCGAGATTGGTTGATAAGTCAACAAAATCGCCTTTGTGCAGCAAGTCAAGTTCAATTGCCGGGGTCGGTCACTGCGACACCGCGTGGTCCACCGGCAGGCCGCTGGGCACCTCCTGGGGTATACCGAACAGGCCTGCTTGCGCGGACCGCCCGGTAAGCGATTGGAGGAAATGCACAATCGCGTCGACCTCGGCATCGTCAAGCGCGGTCGGCTCCAGCCTAACCGCGGCGCGCTGGCGCGCCATCTCGCGCGGATCCTGCCAGACCATGAAATCAATCGCGGCAAGCCACGGCACGTCCGGCAGCGCGGCAAGCTCGGGTTTCCATGTCGCCAGCGCCGCACGCGGATTGAGGTGATGGCGCACGATCCCCTCGAGCGTCGGATAGGCCCCGTTGTGGCCGTAAGGTGCCGTGAGGGCGACGTTGCGCAGCATCGGCGTGCGAAAGGCATAGGCATTCTCGAGCCGGTCGCTTTCGCCCATGTGGCCGACATCGCGCACCATCGGGTCAAAGCGCCGCGTGCGCCCGGGGCCGAAGGGCGGCAAGCCAAGCGCGTGAAAGCCCTGATCGGACATCAGCGGACCGCTGTGGCAACGCGCGCAATCCGCTTTGCCGTAAAACAGCGCCATGCCTGCCGATTGCTCTGGTGTCAGCGCCGTTGTGTCGCCGCGCAGATAAGCGTCGAAGGGGCTGTCGATACTGGTCCACTCAAAGATCATGAAGGCCGACAGCGCATTGGCAATATCGGCGATGGTGATGTCTGCGGGCCCGTCGATATGGGTGTAGGCCGCCGCAAACATGTCGGCGTAGTCCGGGATGTGGCGCACGCGGTCTGTGAGGATGGGCCAGGCGTAATCGATGCGGTTGTGGACCGCGCCTGCCACCTCGTTCTCCTTGGGGTTTCCGGCCATCTCGAACTGCGCGACGAGCGGAAAGATCGCTTGCGCCGCCAGCAGGTTGTCGAGGCCGCTTGGCTACCACTCCTCGGCCGGTGAGTTGATCCCGTTCTCATTCGTGTCAGCGATGCTGAGCCGCCCGTCATGGAACTTCTCGTGC
>ERZ1740067.1796-NODE-1796-length-14094-cov-4.894223_pt1 | contig 14094 bp, 8 predicted proteins | sample MGYA00581736_ERZ1740067 | MGnify/ENA primary metagenome ERZ1740067 (study PRJEB43018, sample SAMN04849236) | marine metagenome | isolation source: floating plastic debris | place: Pacific Ocean | collected 2008-08-27 | study: EMG produced TPA metagenomics... | reverse complement strand
ATCGGGAACATGAGGCGCCCGCGGAAGCGGTCATAGGGTTCGCCGCCATCTTCAGGCAAAATGGCCAGGCCCACGTCCACCAAATCGCCGTCGCGCCAGCCCTTGGCCGTCATGGCTTGGCGCAGCCGTTGCCGCGATTCTGGCGCATAGCCAAGCGCAAAAGCCTGGCGCGTTTGTGGCGTCATTTGCCGTTTTTCGATATAGGCGCGCGCTGCTCGGCCGCCCTCATCTGCCAGTCGGCTTGTGAACCAGTCAGCCGCGGCTTGCATGAGATCTGTCAGTCGACGGCTTTGTTCAGCCCGCGCTGCGTCGTCGGAATTTTGCTCCGGCATAGCAAGGCCCGCTTCCCGCGCGGTTTGCTCAACAGCTTCTAAAAAGCTCAACCCATGTTGTTCGGTAATAAAACGGAAGACATCGCCATGCGCCCCGCAGCCAAAGCAGTGATAAAAGCCTTTATCGTCGTTGACGGTAAAAGACGGAGTTTTCTCATTGTGAAACGGGCAGAGGCCAAGATATTCTCGGCCTTTTTTGGTCAGCTTTACCGACCTGCCAACGACATCTGACACCGGCACCCGGGCACGGATTTCATCTAAGAAGCCAGGCGGAAAGGCCATGACGGTGTCACTGTCTCCTTTTATGCGCCGTTAGGCGCTGAGCTGGCTCCGAACGGCAGCGCCAGCCTTACCAAAGTCCATTTGGCCGGCATATTTGGCCTTCAGCGCGCCCATCACCTTGCCCATGTCTTTCAGGCCCTGTGCTTGGGTTTGCGTCAGTGCTTCTGCAACGGCTGAAGTCACTTCGTCGTCGCTCAGTTGGCGCGGCATGAACATCTCGATGATCGCAATTTCTTCACGCTCCTGCTCGGCCAGCTCGCAGCGGCCGCCTTCTTCATACGCCGTGATGCTGTCTCGGCGCTGTTTGATCATCTTGCCAAGGATATCGAGAATCATCTTATCGTCATCGGGAACGTCATCCGACGTCCGCAGGGAGATATCGCGGTCTTTTACCGCCGCTAAAATAAGGCGCACGGTCGCCAGTTTCCGAGCTTCCTTGTCCTTCATTGCTGCCTTCATTGCGTCCTTTAATTCATCGCGCAACATATGTTTCTTCCTTCTGCCAATAGGAAGCAGCCCTGATCGACTAGCATACGCAGCCGCCCGCTTCCGATAACCCATTGGTTTTTCTTATCTTTTAATTCCGCAACTTCGCTTGATTCAACTGCGCCAGATCGCGTAGCTTGCCGCCAATTTCGCTGCTAGGCAAGAGCGCGGCGGTATAGCTACACAAATTAGGCGATGCAAGCCTAATTACCAGCACCCAACGCCTTCTTACACCGGGCAGCCTGCCTCATACATAAGGAGTCCTTACCGAATGACCAATGCCCCCCAAACACCCACGGCCGCAATCGTTTTGGCGGATGGAAAGACGTTTAAAGGTTATGGCATTGGGAATGAGGGGATAGCCGTCGGTGAGTTCTGCTTTAATACGGCAATGTCAGGCTATCAGGAAATCCTGACGGACCCCAGCTACGCGGCGCAAATCATCACCTTTACCTTCCCTCATATTGGAAACGTCGGGACGAATGAGGAAGATTTAGAGACTGCAAGGCCTTTCGCACGGGGCCTTGTGCTGCGCCAACCAAATACCCCAGCGGCCAAAATCCGCGCGGAAGACCCGCTGACCCAGTGGAATAAAAGCGTTGGTCTGATTGGCATAAGCGGTATCGATACGCGCGCTCTCACCCACCATATTCGTGCAGGCGGCGCACCCAACGGCGTCATTGTCCACAGCGCAGATGGTAATCTGGACCTCGATGCAGCCTTGGCACAAGCCAAAGCCTTTCCAGGACTGGAAGGCATGGACTTAACGCTCGAAGTGACCTGCAGCGCACCTTATGAATGGACACAAACACCCTGGGTGCTGGGTCAGGGCTATGGCACGCTGAGCAATCCGAAAGCCCATGTCGTTTGCGTCGATTATGGCGTGAAACGTAATATCCTCCGTAACCTGGCAGATGTCGGTGCACGCATCACCGTCGTCCCAGCGCAAACATCGGCTGCTGATATCTTATCCTTGAACCCCGATGGGATTTTCCTATCCAATGGTCCCGGCGACCCGCATGCGACAGCAGACTATGCAGTGCCCATTCTCAAAGACCTTCTAGCAGCGGATTTGCCCATTTTTGGCATCTGCCTTGGCCATCAATTGCTTGCGCTGGCGCTCGGCGCAAAGACCACCAAAATGGTGCAAGGGCACCGCGGCGCTAACCACCCAGTCAAGGACGACATCAACAACAAGGTCGAAATAACCTCAATGAATCATGGCTTTATGGTCGACCGAGACAGTTTGCCGGCCGGCGTCGAAGAAACCCACACGTCACTGTTCGATGGAACCCTATGTGGCATCAAAATGACAGACCGCCCTGTCTTCTCTGTCCAACACCATCCTGAAGCGAGCCCGGGCCCACAAGACAGTTTCTACCTTTTCCAAACGTTCATGGATACCATGGCGAAAGACGATGCTTTGGCGTCCTAATAGAAAGCGCCAAAGCACAACGTTTGAGCTTGCTCACATATCGGCCATTGAAGTTTTGCAATGGCCGCATAGATCGTCACACCAGTGCGACAGGGCAGCGCAAACGCGCAGCTTCAATTTTATACAGCAACGGCCTAAACGTCAGTAGGGAGATACATCATGACACAAACCATCACAGAACAAGACTTGGAAGCCGCCCGCAAGGTGTGGGGCGATGCCTTGGTCACGATTTCCACAGCCTATGATGAAGAAGGCTTGGAGGCCGCCGAAGCCCATGCGAACGCTGCCCTTGACGGTGCGTATGGGTACAATCTTGGCCCGGTTCTTTTTAAGCCAACACTGGCCAGCGGCGAGCAGACCTTCCGCCCAACGCGCGAAGGCGCCCTCTCCTATTTCATTGCCCACAATGCAGCCTACCCGAATGACGGCGGCTTTGCGCTGAAAAGCTGGCGCAAGGTGGAATCAGAAACCTCTGCCAGTTTTATCCATGGCGATGTAGCCATGTGGATTGGCTGGGTGACCTTCACCGACAAAAATGGCGACGTCACGAAAGTCGACAAAAGCTGGGGCTATAAGAAAGACGCGGACGGCACCATGCGCATCGTGCTGCACCACTCGTCTTTGCCCTATCAGCCTGATGCAACGGCTTAGACCATAGAGTATCGTGCCAGGCGAAGCCCTGCTTGGTCAGATTGGGGGTGAGGACCTACTCACCCCTTTTTCAGTTCTCTAGCGGGCTGCTTTAAACTTGTATCTGGCAGTTTGTACCTTTTTATGATCCAAAACAGCTTGATTGGTGGCCGGAGACGGTGTCTATTTATGCAAAAGAGGTTTTGGGAGAGGGATGCTTCCTCACCAGAAAAGATCATCCCAATACCACGTAGATTGGCGATCAAGATCAAGCCAGGAGCCGTGCCTCGGCCAGTTTGATAGGGGCATCCAGCTTACCCTAGTGCTAGGGTTAAGGTCGCTAAGACTTCGCACACTAGAGACAGCAGGATAAACAGATGAGTGACAACAGCACAGAAGCAGCGCCGCAAGATGCAAATACAGAAGCAGCAGGCAAGTCCTCTGGCCTACTAAGCGCCACTTTCGCCAATGACTTCCTCGCTTCGATCGTCGTGTTCTTGGTTGCCTTGCCGCTGTGTCTGGGCATTGCCATTGCCTCTGGTGTGCCGCCGGCGCTGGGCCTCATTACGGGCATTGTAGGCGGCATTGTTGTTGGCTCTCTCGCCGGATCGCCTTTGCAAGTTAGTGGGCCAGCCGCAGGATTGGCCGTGCTCGTCTATCAAGCTGTACAAGAACACGGTCTGGCAATGCTCGGCATCATCGTGCTCATCGCGGGCTTTTTGCAGTTCATCGCCGGTGTCGCCCGGCTTGGGCAGTGGTTCCGCGCCATATCGCCGTCTGTTATTCACGGCATGCTGGCGGGGATCGGCGTGCTGATTTTTGCCTCGCAGTTCCATGTGATGATTGACGACAGCCCTAAGGGCAGCGGACTGACCAACCTCATTACCATTCCACAGGCGATTTATAAGGTCGTTAGCCTCAATGAGATGGCAATGGATTATCACCATCTGGCTGCTTTGGTTGGCGTGGTGACGATCCTCTCCATCTTCATCTGGAATAAATTCAAACCAAAAGTGCTCAGCAGCATTCCTGCACCGCTTGTGGCGGTCATCGTCGGGACAGTGTTAGCGATGGCCCTGAACCTGCCTATCCAGCGCGTAAATGTGCCAGACAGCTTAGACCAGTCCCTGAATTTTCCCGATTTTGCAGGCATTTTTGGCAATCTAAATGCCGAGATCATTCTCCTCGGCTTTGTGTTTGCGTTTGTTGCAAGCGCGGAGACTTTGCTGTGCGCAACTGCAGTCGCCCAGATGCATACGCGTCCGCGCCCCAGCAATGATAAAGAATTGCGGGCACAAGGTATTGGCAATTTGATTTGCGGCGCGCTCGGCTCTCTGCCCATGACCGGCGTGATCGTGCGGTCTTCTGCAAATGTGCAAGCGGGCGCCAAGACACGTCTGTCGGCCATTATGCATGGCATCTGGCTCCTTGGCACTGTTGCCGCGCTACCATGGCTCCTCGCCACCATTCCGACCGCAGCGCTGGCAGCCATTCTCGTCTACACGGGATATAAACTGGTCAACATCGCGCAGATCCAAAAGATCGCCAGTTTCGGCAAGACCGAGATACTGATTTATGCGGCCACGTTAGGCTGCATCGTCGCCTTTGACCTGCTCACTGGTGTACTAGTCGGCTTTGCCTTAGCTACCGCCAAAGTCGTGTGGACCTTCACCCATGTAAATGTAGACAAGATTGTCGAGGGTAAGCGAATTGATATCGTGTTGCACGGCTCTGCCACTTTCTTCTCCATCCCAACACTGGCACGTGAACTAGAGACCGTGCCCGTGGGAAGCGAAGTCCATATTCATTTTGAATATTTAGAGCACATTGATCATGCCTGCCTTGATATGCTGACGAATTGGGAGAAACAGCATACAGCGACAGGCGGAACGCTGTTTGTGGAGTGGAAAGAACTCCAAAAACGGTATCGCCGCGAGCAGAACGGCGAGCGATCGCCGGTAGACTTGGTGAAAGCCAAGCGGAGCGCCGCGAGCACCAATACAGCAACCGCGGGGGCGTAAGGATAGACGGAGCACCGGCTTCGAGCCTTTTTATTGCTCTGACACATACCGCCTCCGCCCGCGCCCGGCTTGACGTTGGGCGCGGCCTCCCTGCTCGCTGTTACGTTTCCGGGCAATACCTCGCCTCGCCTGCCGCCCGGGCCTAGACATCATACCGCACCGAAATCGCTTGATTGGGCACCTTAGAGTCTCTCTAATCACGGCGGGGACGAGGGGGAGATGGTCATGGCGAGTACGACGCCAGCAAAAAACAAAGCGCCTTTTTTTGATTTTTCAAATTTGCGCGGCGATATCTATGGCGGGCTGACAGCGGGTATTGTCGCCCTCCCGCTGGCACTTGCCTTTGGGGAAGCGTCGGGCGCCGGGCCAATTGCGGGGCTTTGGGGCGCCATTTTCGTTGGTTTTTTTGCGGCGCTCTTTGGCGGTACTGGATCGCAAATCTCAGGCCCTACCGGTCCCATGGTGGTCGTGTTTGCCGGCGTTTACGCCACGCTCAAAGGCGACCCAGCCTTAGTGTTTTCTGTGGTCGTTCTAGCTGGTGTTCTCCAAATTTTACTCGGGGTCTTCAAATTCGGTCAGTATATTCGGTTGGTGCCCTACCCAGTCATCTCCGGTTTCATGAGCGGTATTGGCTGCATTATTATTGCCCTACAGGTCTCACGCTTGTTTGGACATGAGCCGGCAGGCAGTGGCACTATTCCTGCGCTGGCAGCCATTCCAGGCGCGGTTTTGGACCCGAATTTCGTGGCCCTTGGCATTGGTCTTCTAACTCTCGCGATCATCTTTTACTGGCCTGCGAAGCTTGGAAAGTGGGTGCCAAGCGCGCTGGCCGCCCTCATCATCGGCACAGTTTTGAGCCTTTTGGTCGAGGGCGCTCCTATATTAGGCGATATCCCAACCGGATTTCCCGGCTTCATCGTGCCTGGCTTTTCAACAGACACCGCCCTTATCGTTCTGAAAGCCGCCTTTATCTTGGCTCTTCTAGGTGCCATTGACAGTCTGCTTACCTCCCTCGTGGCCGACAATATGACCCGCACGCGCCACAACTCCGACCAAGAGCTTCTCGGACAAGGCATTGGCAATACCGTTGCGGGACTTTTTGGAGCGATTCCTGGTGCTGGCGCGACGATGCGGACGGTGGTCAATATCCGAACAGGCGGCGCCACAAAACTGTCCGGAATGCTCCACGGTATCGTTCTGTTCCTCATCGTGGTCGTTGCCGCACCCCTTGCATCAAAGATCCCACATGCCGTTCTGGCGGGAATTTTGATCAAGGTCGGCTATGACATTATCGACTTTGCTTATATCAAGCGCAGCCACAAAGGCCCGCGCTGGGATCTGGCTTTGATGGCGTTGGTTCTTGGGCTGACAGTCTTTGTGGACCTGATTACCGCTGTTGGGGTCGGCGTCACTCTTGCTGCCCTTGCCTTCGTGAAGAGGCTCGCAGATACCCAGCTTGAAAATATTCGCGAGCAAGGCGCAGACATTGTGGACCCTGACGAAACCGCCATGCTGAGCGAAGCGGAGGGCAAAATCATCGTCTTTGATTTCGGCGGACCTTTAAGCTTTGGAGCGGCAGCGGATGTTGGCCACCAAGTGCGCGAGAAGGTGAAACCACACACCAGCGCCATCATTCTCGATTTTGCAAAAGTGCCATTCCTAGACGTGTCTGCCGCGCGTGCCGTAGAGACGATCGGCTGCGATGCAAAGGCAGCAGGCAAAACCGTCTATATGAGTGGGATGAACACAGGCGTTGCAGGTGTGCTGGCAGGCCTTGAAGCTGATCATTGTCTACCGGACGACACCGAATATGGCAGCCGCAAAGAAGCTATTCGGGCCGCACTTGAAGAAATCAAAGCCGCTGATACGCACAAGAAGGAAAGCCTCAGCGCTGAACCATCTCCGGCGGAGTAGGCCAGCACATAATGCGGCATAATCCCCATTCATCCATAGGAATTTCCGATTTTTTGAAGCACGCCTCTTGCGCCGGTTAAGCACCTAAGCTATCCCCGCGCAGGTCCGCCGGCGTTGTATCGCGCGCTACTCGGGCCGCCCATAATAATAGCTTGGAGACGGCCCCCACTATGCCTCGGCGTGACGATATTTCCTCAATCCTCATCATCGGCGCAGGGCCGATTATCATCGGTCAAGCCTGCGAGTTTGACTATTCCGGCACCCAGGCAATTAAGGCCCTTAAACAAGAGGGTTACAGGGTCATTTTGGTCAATTCTAACCCAGCGACCATCATGACGGACCCGGAGATGGCCGATGCCACCTATATCGAGCCGATCACACCGGATTTTGTGGAAAAGATTATCGCCAAAGAAAGACCAGACGCGCTGCTGCCGACAATGGGGGGCCAAACAGCGCTCAATACAGCGCTAACACTAGCGCAACGCGGGGTTTTAGAAAAATATGATGTCGAACTGATTGGCGCCAACAAGGAAGCGATTGACAAGGCCGAGGACCGTCTCCTCTTCCGGCAAGCAATGGAAAAGATTGGCCTGGAATGCGCCAAGTCCGTCATTTTGAACGCGCAGGACTATATCGATATCACCGCGCCGGAAATTCAAGACATGGGCGAGGTCGACCGCAAGAAACTCTTGAAAAAAGTCGCCATGACGCACGCGGAAGCGGCGCTAGATGTCGTTGGATTGCCCGCGATTATTCGCCCCAGCTATACCCTTGGCGGCACTGGGGGTGGCATCGCCTACATCAAAGAAGAATATATCGAGATCGTTGGCGGCGGCCTCGAAGCCTCTCCGACAACTGAGGTCCTCATCGAAGAATCGATTGTGGGTTGGAAGGAGTATGAGATGGAGGTCATCCGCGACAAGGCGGATAACTGCATCATCATCTGCGCCATCGAAAATGTCGACCCCATGGGCGTGCATACCGGCGATTCCATCACCGTCGCCCCTGCCCTGACGCTGACGGACAAGGAATATCAAGTGATGCGCAATGCATCGCTTGCCGTGCTCCGGGAAATCGGCGTGGAAACCGGCGGGTCGAATGTGCAATTCGCTGTTAATCCCGCCGATGGGCGTCTTATCGTGATTGAGATGAACCCCCGGGTAAGCCGCTCATCCGCTCTTGCCTCCAAAGCCACAGGGTTTCCCATCGCGAAAGTCGCCGCCAAACTGGCCGTTGGCTACACGCTTGATGAAATTGACAACGACATCACGGGCGTCACACCGGCCTCCTTTGAGCCCACAATTGACTATGTGGTCACAAAGATCCCGCGCTTTACCTTCGAAAAGTTCAAGGGCACCAAACCACTGCTAACCAGCGCCATGAAATCTGTTGGTGAGGCAATGGCCATTGGGCGCTGCTGGCAAGAAAGCGTCCAAAAGGCCCTTCGGTCTTTAGAGACCGGCCTGACTGGTTTTGATGACCAGATCATTGATGGTGTTGATCCTCGAAACCCAGACAAAGAGATCGTAAAAGCTGCCCTGGCCAAGCCAACGCCAACCCGCATGCTGATGGTCGCACAGGGTTTTCGCCATGGCCTCACTTTTGAGGAGGTGCATGAAGCAACAAAGTTCGAGCCATGGTTTATTCGCCAGATTGAAGAGATCGTGGCCGTCGAGGCCGAAGTCTTGGACGCTGGCCTCCCAACCACAAGACTGGGCTTTCAAAAGCTGAAATCCATGGGGTTTTCAGACCAGCGTCTGGCTATTTTGTCCGGAACCACTGAGGCTGACGTGCGCGCCAAACGCGAAGCCCTGGACGTGCGAGCGGTGTTCAAACGCATCGATACCTGCGCCGCCGAGTTTGATGCAAAAACGCCCTATCTCTACTCCACCTACGAACACTCTATTGATGGTCCAGCGCAAGACGAAGCCCGCGTCACAGATGCCAAGAAAATTGCCATCTTAGGCGGCGGACCGAACCGCATCGGTCAAGGGATTGAATTCGACTATTGTTGCTGCCATGCCTGCTTTGCACTCTCCGATGCTGGCTATGAAACCATCATGATCAACTGCAATCCGGAAACGGTCTCAACTGACTATGATACGTCCGATCGCCTCTATTTTGAGCCACTGACGGTTGAAGATGTTCTCTCGGTCCTGCGCAAGGAACAAGAATCCGGGGAACTGGTCGGCGTCATTGTACAACTCGGCGGGCAAACACCGCTCAAGCTAGCGCAAGCGCTGCAAGACGCGGGCATCCCAATTCTTGGCACCAGCCCAGACGCGATTGACCTTGCTGAAGACCGCGAGCGCTTCCAAAAGCTGCTGGCCAGCTTAGACCTGCGCCAGCCGCGCAACGCCACAGCAAAGTCTGCAGACGAAGCAGCAACGCTTGCAAAGGAAGTCGGCTACCCTGTGCTCCTACGCCCGTCCTATGTTCTGGGCGGCCGCGGCATGGAAATCGTAGAGTCAGAAGACCATCTGAACCGCTACATTCACGAGGCCACAAAGGTCTCTGGCGATAGCCCAGTCCTTATCGATGCCTATCTGCGCGGGGCTTTAGAAGTCGATGTGGATGCCATCAGCGATGGGGATAGCGTCTATGTGGCTGGCATCCTTGATCATATTGAAGAAGCCGGCATTCACTCCGGCGATAGCGCCTGCTGCCTGCCGCCGCATTCCCTGCCCCCTGCTGTCGTTGAAGAGATAAAGCGGCAAACAACGGCGCTGGCTAAGGCGTTGAATGTCAAAGGGCTGATGAACGTTCAATTCGCCGTAAAATCTGGCGTTGTCTACCTCATTGAGGTCAACCCAAGGGCGAGCCGCACAGTGCCTTTTGTCGCGAAAGCCAAAGGGGCTCCTTTCGCAAAAATCGCGTCTCAGGTTATGGCTGGGGCAAAGCTGTCAGACTTTGATTTGCCCATTGGCGACATTCAGCACCTTGCGGTTAAAGAGGCTGTCTTCCCCTTCACACGGTTCCCAGGTGTGGACATCATTCTCGGCCCGGAAATGCGCACCCCAGGCGAAGAGATGGGGAATGATGAGAGCATAGCGGCAGCCTTTGCAAAGGCGCAGTTAGCGGCAGGCAATATGCTCCCCGGCAGTGGCCGTGTCTTCATCTCAGTGAAAGACGCTGACAAAGCCGCGATGGTGAGCTGCGCCAAGAGCCTAACAGAGCTGGGCTTTTCAGTCATCGCGACGCAAGGAACAGCGAAGTACTTGGCCGAGCGCGGCGTTGATGTCAGCCCCATCAACAAAGTCGCACAAGGCAGCCCGCATATCGTTGATGAGATGATTAACGGTACGGTGCAATTGGTGTTCAATACCACCGAAGGCGAGGTTTCGATCCAAGACTCAAAGCCCATCCGTCAAACCGCTTTGTTCAATAAAATCCCGTATTTCACCACCGTTGCGGGGGCGCTTGCGGCCACAGCGGCCCTCAAAGTCATCCGGGATGGGGGTCTGTCTGTGCAGCCCATGCAGGACTATTTTTAAGGAAAGCAGCGCGCGTTACACCTGTTTAGCGCACTTTAGGCATTGAATTCGCGTCATCTGAACCTTATTATCCAACTCTTGCGTCGCTGACATAAACGAAAAGACGCACTTTCCCACCTTTCGGGAAGACCCCTTCGGCACAGGGCCATTGCCCTGACCGGAACATTTTGACTGGGCCGCCCAAGAATAGCGGTTAGACGAGGCTGAAAGGCAATAAAATGAACGGACAACGCGTTCCCATGTTACGCTCCGGCTTTGAATCTCTTGAGGCAGAATTGAAACGCCTCAAAGGGGAAGAGCGTCCAGCTGTGGTGCAAGCTATTGAAGAAGCACGCGCTCATGGCGACTTGTCGGAGAATGCTGAATATCATGCGGCGAAAGAACGCCAGGGTATGATTGAAGCACGCGTGACGGAACTGGAAGATAAAATGTCCAGGGCGGAGGTCATCGACCCGTCTAAGCTGTCTGGCGAGAAGGCGATCTTTGGGGCAACCGTCACCCTAATTGATGAGGACGACAAGAAAGTCACCTACCAAATCGTGGGCGCCGATGAGGCCGATGTCTCTTCTGGTCGCATCTCCTATACGTCCCCCATCGGCCGCGCGCTGATTGGGAAAACCGTTGGCGATGAAGTGGAAGTCATCACCCCAGGTGGTGAAAAATACTACGACGTAGACGCCGTCCAGTTTGTTTAATCACGACGCCTATTGACCAAACAGGCGGGTGAACCTGTTTCAGCGTTTGTCAATGGGCACCCCTGGCAAGTGCTTAGAATTGCGAATGGTCAGCGAAGTTTTTACGCTGGCTACATTGGGCGCTGGCGTCAAATGGCTGGTCAAGAACTTCTGAAACTGCGCTAAATCCCGCGCAACAATCTTCAAGATGAAGTCGATTTCGCCATTGAGCATGTAGCACTCACGAACCAGGGGCCACTGGGCGACCATGTCTTCAAAAGCTTCTAAGTCCGCTTCGGCTTGGGAGTGCAAGCCCACCATGGCAAAAACGGTGATGGAAAATCCCAGTTTATCAGACGCGACGGTGGCGTGATATCCATCAATGAAGCCCGCATCTTCCAGCGCGCGCACACGCCTCAAACACGGCGGCGCTGTAATCCCAACCTTCTTCGCAAGCTCAACATTGGTCATACGGCCATCATCCTGGAGCGCGTCCAGAATCGATAAGTCGATGGAATCAAGCTTACTGCGCGCCACGCGCCATTCCTTTTGAATTTCCGGCATTTTTTGATTTAGTCTTTTAAGTCTAACAAATATTATTTCGTGTCAAGATAATTTCATTACCAGAAGGGCCGGTAGCTTAAAATAAATAACCAATTGATAGATGGCGCGGCGTGGCGTTAACCGTGTTCGACGCCGCGCTGGGCTTGCCCAAACGCTTCTGGTATACACACTGTCGTAACGTTTGCGTACCGGAGTTAAATCAAAATGCCGCGCTATGATGACCGGCTGAAAAACATCTTGGCTTTGATTGAATCAGATCAAAACAACAAGCCTGACACGGTTTTTCGGCACATCTGTGACATACTTCTTCAGGAAGGTCCATGGATGGACAGCGCGCAGCGTAGGCAGCTGATCCAGTACCTGGCCGAGTATTATCCGCAGGCAAGCCAAGCGGCCAAAATGGAGATTGCGGACATAGCAAGCCGGGTGTCCGAAGCGCCGGTCGAACTAATTGCCCTTATCGGCGCGGATGACGATGTTATCGGCAATCGTTTATGGGATGGAATGCGCCTCAGCGGAGAAGATTGGCGCTTTATTCTGCCCCGATTGTCAAAGGCAGCGCTCGGCCGTTTGCGATCTCGAATGAATTTGTCAGATGAAAATGCTGTCGCCGTTGATCGCGAATGGCGAGACCGCAATCGCCAACCCGGCTATAGCATTCCCTCTGTGGAAGAAACGGTGCGCTTCTTAGCAACAGCTAATATTCCGCTGACGGTGGAAACAACGCCGCCAACAGCGCAAGACGACCCAGGACCACAAACCCTGTTTGTACCGTCAGAGGCGCTGCAGGATGAACCTTTGGAAACGGTGGACCCAGTTGAGGATGACCCTGCTGCTGCCATTGATCTGAGCAATTTTCTCAATTCTCCAGAGCATGACGCTGACGTCCCCGCGACTGACGCAAACCTCAGCGATACCGGGCAGGCGATGGAAGAGCCTGAGGACGCTGCAGCGGATGAGCCGGACCAGGTTGAAGAGACGGTGGTGTCACTGGTCGACGAGCGAGACCCTACAGACAGCGACGAAAGTATCATCGACCTATCAACGCCAGCAGACGATGACCAGACAACAACACCAACGACCGATGAGCCGCTCGACCTCGAGGCAGCGTCCCATCCACAAATTCTTGAATTGGCGAATCGACGGGCAACGAACTCCAATGACAACAACCCAGATTTGTCCGAGAGCGACGCACCAGGCGATGCGGGCGACGGTAGCGATGGTCCAGAGGTCACACCAGACAGCGAAGATGCGTTAGAGGAAGAGCCGCAGGTTGATGACCCCCAAATCCAGGACATTTTGCAGCGCCTGAAGGAGTTTGGCAGTCGCAGCCGTGCCACGCCGGACCAGGATACCGCGCAGCCACCGAGCGACATAACGGACATAGCCGAAGAGCCCATAGTGACCGGCCCTGACACAGATGCAGATGCAGACGAGGCCGCTGTCCCGATTTTTGTTCCCGATGGCGATGATGGCCCATCCACGCAGACAGAAAGCACCAAGACCTACGAACCGGCAGTCTCTGCCATCGGTGTGCGGTGGGTGACGGACCGTTTTGGCTCGATTGTCGACATTGAGCCCCAAGATGCCATTTTGTTTGGGAGTGACGCCGACGAGCTGGTTGGTGATATCCTGTCGTCAGCCTTCGTAATGGCGAGCCGCCAAAAACTAGACCGAGCGCTCAGCACACGCCGGGGATTTAGAGACCTGCAAGTGCTGAGCAATGCAGACAATGCGGGCTGGTCACTATCAGCTGTACCGGTGTTCGAGCCAGAGAGCGGTATTTTCCTGGGCTTTCGCGGGACGGCTATCTCCGACCCAGATTTTGCTACCAGAGCGCTGCAAGCGCAAAAGGCGAGCGCGCTTGACGCGGCGCAGTCCAGCAAACCGCAATTTGATGTCTCCAGCCTGGCACATGAGCTCAAAACACCGCTCAATGCCATTCGCGGATTTGCTGAAATGATTGAATTACAGCAACTTGGGGAAACCAGTCCCTTCGCCCAGCACCGCTCGCGCAATATTGGAAAACAGGCCCAACGCCTGTCCAATGTGCTTGATGATTTGCTCATGAACGCAGTGGCAACAGGTGGCGGCGATCAGAGCGATGAAGTTCTCTCGCCTGCCCTAGACGCGCTGTCGGACGCGGTGCGCGGTTTTGACGGTGAAGCGCTCCTCGTTGACAATTTAAGTCAGTTGCCGCCTGGTCTAGTGACGCCCTTGGAGCCAAAGTTCCTCACAAGGATAGTGCACCGGTTTATCCAT
>ERZ1740067.1795-NODE-1795-length-14097-cov-7.466743_pt1 | contig 14097 bp, 12 predicted proteins | sample MGYA00581736_ERZ1740067 | MGnify/ENA primary metagenome ERZ1740067 (study PRJEB43018, sample SAMN04849236) | marine metagenome | isolation source: floating plastic debris | place: Pacific Ocean | collected 2008-08-27 | study: EMG produced TPA metagenomics... | reverse complement strand
ACATGTACGCCGACAATGGTGCGATGCAGCTGGTGCGCGCGCCCAAGCAGTTCGATGTGATCGTGACAGACAACCTCTTTGGCGACATCCTGTCGGATTGTGCCGCGATGCTGACCGGCAGCCTTGGCATGCTGCCCTCGGCCTCGCTGGGCGCGCCGATGGCAAACGGCCGGCCCAAGGCGATGTACGAGCCGGTGCATGGCTCCGCCCCCGACATCACCGGGCAGGGCAAGGCCAACCCCATCGCCTGCATCCTCAGCTTTGCAATGGCGCTGCGCTATTCCTTTGACCAGGGCGAAGAGGCCACGCGGCTGGAACAGGCAATCGAGTCGGTGCTGGCCTCTGGCGCGCGTACCGCAGACCTCATGGGCCCCGAGGGCGGCACACCTCTGTCGACCACCGAAATGGGTGACGCGATCCTGGCGGCCCTCGACGCGAGCCTCTGACCCACTCGACCGCGCACTGCACATTTCAGGCACGCTGTCACGGGAGGTATTCCGTACTTGCCGTGAACGCTGTTCATTCCCTTCTTGAACAGTGTTCATAGCTCCTGAAAGGAATACGACATGACATCTTTCTCCATCCGCGCCGCTCTGGCCGGTCTCGGGTTGCTGGCCATCAGCGCCTGCGACGTCGCCTACCCTGTCACCGTCATAGGCGAGGGCGGGATGACGTTCCGGGGCTCGGCCACGGACACGTTCCTGCATGGTGGCAGCTTTCAGGCGACCAACGGCACGGCGGTCTGCACCGGGACCTATGAAAAATACGCCGACATCAGCACCGTGAGCTTTCCGGTGGTGTGCAACAACGGGCTGCGCGGGCTGGGCACCGCGTTCTTTCAGTCGCCGACCGCAGGGTCCGGCACCGTCACTATGACCGATGGCAGCCAGTGGCAATTCATCTTTGGCCGCGCAGCGCTCGCAATCTGAGGTACCGTCGGTGGACATTGCCTGCGCAGGCCCGCTATGCAATGCGGGCCGCAACCGCCGGGGCCGTACTCATGTCATCCAATGCCAAGGGGGCCATTCTGGCCCTGATCGCCTTTGGTCTGTTTTCGACCCACGATGTGTTCATCAAGACGCTGGGGGCGATTTATTCGCCGATCCAGATCGTGTTCTTCAGCGTGCTGCTGAGTTTTCCATTGGCCACGATCATGCTGATGCGCGACGCCAAGCCGGGCACATTGCTGCCGGTCCATCCATGGTGGATGGCTGTGCGGACAGTGGGTGCGGTGATCACGGGTGTGTCGGCATTCTATGCCTTCACCGCCCTGCCCCTGACGCAGACCTATGCCATTCTGTTTGCGACACCCCTGCTGATCACGCTGCTGTCCATCCCCATTCTGGGCGAGACGGTGCGCCTGCCGCGCTGGATCGCCGTGATCGTGGGCCTTGCCGGTGTCATGGTCGTGCTGCGCCCCGGCACGACCGAACTGACACTGGGCCACCTAGCCGCGATTGTCGCGGCGTTCGCCGGTGCCTTTGCCTCCATCGTGGTGCGCAAAATCGGGGCCGAAGAGCGGACCGCGGTCATGTTGCTTTATCCGATGGTCGCGAATTTCGTCGTGATGGGGGCGGCGCTGGCCTTTGTCTACAAACCCATGCCGGCAGAGCATCTGGGCATGCTGGCCGTTATCGCGGTCATGGCGTGGATCGCGGCACGGTTCATCATCGCGGCCTACCAGACCGGCGAGGCGGCGATCGTGGCCCCGATGCAGTACTCGCAGATCCTTTGGGCGACGGGCTATGGCCTGCTGTTTTTCGACGAAACGCCCGACCTTTACACCGCTGTCGGCGCGGGGATCATCATCGCGTCAGGCCTGTTCATCGTCTTCCGCGAAAGCCGGGGCGGCACGTCGGAAAACACGCCCGTTCTGCGCACCCGCAGCCGGGTCGGCACCCCGTCGATCATGCGCATCGGCGACCTGATGACGTCCGGACGCCAGCGCGACAAGCCTCTTGCCAAAGACGATGCGTCCGAGTAATTCGCGGCATCGGTCGGAGTGTAGCTCAGCCTGGTAGAGCACTGTCTTCGGGAGGCAGGGGCCGGAGGTTCGAATCCTCTCACTCCGACCAGAATTTCAACAAAACTGTAGAGTTGCAGGGAGTCTGTCCCGGGGACCACCAAAGTGTCCTTATTCTACACACACTTTGTCCACGTAGGTCCCGCACTCACACATAGCTATCGTGGTTGTTGGATTGCTGATCCACTCTGGGAAAAGAGAAGAGCAGCACGGCCCAACGCCGCTATGAACTGACCGACTTCGCGTGGTCGTTCATGGAACCGTTTCTGCCGAACAAGCCCCGCGGCGTGCCGCGTGTTGATGACCGGCGGGTGCTGAACGGCATCTACTGGCGGCTTGGAACCGGGCGGCCTTGGGCCGACATCCCGAAACCCTATAGCCCGTATGCAACCTGCCACAACCGCTTTGTGAGATGGGCGCGTTTGGGCATATGGGATCGGATATTTGATCCAGTATCAGCAGCTTATGAAGGGCCCGAGCAATTGGTGGACAGCCCCTTGATCCGTGTCCATCAGCACGGGAGCAGCGCAAAAAAGGGGGGCGAAGTCTCCTACGGCGCCACTGGTCTGGCTGACCTTCGAGCCGTCTGCATGGGGCGCTTACGGGGCGGTTTGACCATTGCCCGGTGACACATGCTGCCTGTGTGAGAAGGGACCAAGATCCATGCCGTGACCGATGCCTATGGTCTGCCGATCACCCTTAAGCTGACCGCCGGACGGGCCCACGATGGCCGCTCAGCCAAAGACATGCTCGGCACGGTCGACCCCGGTCACACCAGTCTGGCAGACGCCGCCTACGACAGCAACCGGCGCCGCGATCACCACGCGCAGGTCGGTGCGGAGACTGTGATCCGTCCGATTTCCCGCCGCTCCAATCCGCAATCGTTCGATCGGACCGCCTACAGTCGGCGCAACGGTATCGAGCGGCTCTTCTCAAAGCTCAAGAATTTCAGCGTCATCGGGACCCGATATGAAAAAGCATGACGCCAGCTTCTTCGTACTCATCAAATTTGCCGCAAGACGCATCTGGCTGCGCGTTTATGACTCCGCATCCTGGCAGTGGGGGCGGGGCGCCATCATTCGCTGCTAGTATGCGCAATCCGTCCCGAAAGGATGGAAACAGTCGTTCAAAGTGCGCCGATACGGAGGCCCTGCATAATCTGCCGCTTGACAGCTTGCTACTTGCAGCAACACGTGCTGCTGCAAACGCGACAACAAAACGTCAACATGCACGTCAGAGTCGCGCAGCGTGCGTTTGCCTATTTGATCGATCAGGCACATATCTCGCTTCCACCTGTGTCCAAAGTGAAACCTGCAACAGCGCATGCGAGTGCTTGCACCAGAAACTGACATCGGCATTCGGCAGGAGTGTTCCGGCTTGCCCGTGCTCATTTGGCGGGTTCGCTTGGTGCCGGTGCGGTCGAACCGCGTGGGATCAATTCTACGGGGAGGCTCAGGGGCGCAGGAGGCGTCTCCGTGCTCAGTGCAGAAATGATAGCATCGGCCGACAATTCGCCCATGCGTTCGACGCTCAGCCGGACGCTGGTGAGTTGCGGGTATGTGAATTCGGAACCGGGCAAATTCTCGATGCCCATGACGGAGAACGCGCCGGGGATGTCGATGCCCAAGGCGTTCAACCTGTGCAATGCGCCGTGCGCAATTATATCCGAAAAACACAAAGCACCGGTGACTTCGGGATGGCGTTCACAGATCCGGCCAATGCCGTCGAAGCCACCTGCCATTGAGTGGGTGACTTCCACGAAGGTGAAGGTTATTCCGAAGTCCTGATCACTTAGCGCGCTCAAACGGTGCTGCGTGCGGTCGTTGCTTTCCGCGGGGCCATGCACAACGCCAACATGCTTGTGCCCTAGATCGGCAAAATGGCGCGCTGCGATCGAGGCGGCCTTCCAATTGTCATAACCGATGGTCGGGATCTCGGAGCTTTCATCATAGTAGGAAACGGCGACGACTGGTCGCTGCGTTCGCTCAATCAATTCGTACAGCCCGGGATCATGCGTCACGCCGACCACAACAAGGGCCTCTGCGCCGATGTCGATCATTTTCTTGGCGCAGGTCAGTTCCACGTCCGGCGCATCGCCAGTCTGAGCGACGATCAGGGACAAGCCGTCGCTTCTGAAACGTGTCTCAAGCCCTCTGACCACGCGGGCGTAGATTGCATTGTCGAGCGTGGGAAGCAAAGCTGCCACGATACCAGAGTTGCCCCGGTTCATTGCCCGGGCCGCGGCAGAGGGAACGAATTTCAGGTCAGTGATGGCCTGCTCGACCCGGATGCGCGTTTCTGTCGTGACTTTGTTTGGTGTGTTCAGTACGCGGCTGACCGTTGCCACTGAAACGCCTGATCGCGCAGCAACATCCCGCAAATTGGATCGTTTTTTGATCTGACTGCGCATCTCGGTCCATATTTTACTAAATTATTGACTGATGAAACCCGTTACATACACAGTGTAACCAGTTACATCGCGGGAATCTGTTGCCTATGGCCCTAGGGGAAGCGCTTTTTGATTTCAGCAATGTCGGTGCGCAATCGTCCTTCCGGCGATTTCCCGGCTTCCCGTCGCACTCCGCCCAAGACACGCATCGGCTGTCTTCCAGGGGATGTGCGCGCTTTGCGCTTGAGGCGGGCCAACTTCTCTATCTGACAGGTACAGCCCCATCGGTGACGTTTTGGGTCTTGAAGGGGCGCGGTGAGGAAGCGCTCGGAGCGCTTGGGTTGCAGCCCGCGCGCGCGCTCTCTGCGCTCAACTTTGACGACGCGCCTTTGACGGCATGGGCTGCTGCGATGGGCTTTGATATCGCCGATGCGCGAACGGCTGACGTTGCGATCACTGGTTCGAGTTTCCTCAGAGCGTCCGAAAACTGCATCGTCTGGGCCATCCTTTCGTCGTCCGCAGCGGATGTCGTCGCGGGGCAGGTCGCAGGGGATGTCGAGATCCGCGTGGATCGCCGGGGGCTACAAGCGCATGTGCCAGAACCTTTGGGTCGCGTGATCGACGAGTTTACCGTTCCTCGCGGGACTGCCCGCGCCTACCAGGTCGCCGCAGGACAGTTCATGCAGGTGATCGATGTCGAGGGGCAGCAATGTTCGGACTTCATGGCCTTTGGAACACGGGCTCTGGATAACGGTATCGAGCGTATGATCGACAGCACGGCGACCCGGTCCATGGTCCGCCAAGCCTATCCCATGCCGGGCCTGTTGGATAAGTACTTCGACCGCGACATGCGTCCGATGCTGCGGGTTGTTCAGGACACCTGTGGACGACATGACACCTATGGTCTTGCGTGTACGGCCAGAGGGTATGAGGATCGGGGCTTTCCAGAGCATCTGAATTGCTCCGACAATATATCTGCTGCCATGGCCCCATTCGGGGTTGCCAGGCGTGCGGCCTGGCCGGCGATCAACTTCTTCTGGAACACCTGGGTCGATCCCTATTCGCGCCACATCCTTACCGAAGAAAGTCATTCCCGCCCCGGCGATTACGTGGTCATGCAGGCGCTTGACGATCTGGTCTGTGTGTCGACGGCGTGCCCTGACGACATCGATCCGATCAACGGGTGGAACCCGACGGACGTTCATGTGCGCATCTATGCGCCCGACACGCCGATCGCGCGCGCCGTCGGCTTTCGCGCAAAAGAGGACAGTGCGATGCAAGTCAGCCACGAAAGCGCGTTTCATGCGCGCACGTCCAAATTGACGCAGAATTTTGCAGTAGCGCGGAACCTTTGGGTTCCGTCGGTCTACCCGTCGATCGGCACGTTGGGTGAGTATTGGGCCTGTCGGGAACGGGTCACATTGCAGGACATGAGCGGCCTGCGCAAATACGATGTCATCGGTCCCGACGCAGAGCGGTTGTTGCAACAGCTTCTGACGCGCGATCTGTCTCGTCTGCCGCTGTGGCGGGCGACCTATGCGCTGATGTGCGACGAGACCGGGGCAGTTGTCGATGACGGGACGCTGTTCCGGATCGGGCCGCAGCTTTTCCGTTGGTGTTGCGGATCGGAAGAAAGTGCGCGCCGGATTGAGAGCTATGCGCAGGAGAAGGGATTGCAGGTCCGGCTCTCGGACATGAGCGAAGCACTGGTCAATGTCGCTCTGCAAGGTCCAAAGTCGCGGAAACTTCTGTCTCAACTGGTTTTCACACAACCCCATGTTCCGGCCTTGGAGGCGTTGAAATGGTTCGGTGTGACGGTTGGGCGCTTGCGGGACCGTGAAGGAGCCAGCTTCATGCTGTCGCGCACGGGCTATACGGGCGAGCTTGGCTATGAGCTTTTTTGTGCGAAATCCGATGCCATCGCGCTGTGGGATGGCCTCATGGCGCACGGAGAAGCGTTCGGGATTACACCCATGGGGACCTCGGCGCTCGATATCATTCGGATCGAGGCAGGCCTCGCTGCGGCGGGGGCTGAATTTCGGGCTGGTGTCGACGCGTTGGAGGCCGGTTTGGGGTTCGCCGTGGATTTCCGGAAGACGTCGTTTGTCGGCAAGGCGGCGCTCGAGCGCAATGCCGCATCGCCGCGCGTCTGTTTGAGAGGTCTTTTGATGAATGGGGATGATGTGCCTTTGCCCGGCGCCGCGGTCTATGCAGGCGAGCGGCAGGTCGGAGAGGTCACATCCGCCACCAGATCCCCGATGCTGGGTCATGGCATCGCGATGGCTCGTCTGGCTGTTGAGCATTCAGAGACGGGTCACGCGCTGGATGTTGGGATGATGGACGGGCACATGAAGCGTCTTCCGGCCCGTGTTGCGGATGTTCCATTTGTTGACCCCAAGCGGGAAAGGGCGCGGGCATGACGTGTACTGCGCAGAAAGGTTTACGCGCAGGTTTACCCAAGCGGCAGAAGACCGTCGCCGGGCAGCTGCTCGAGAAAGGACCAGATTGCCCGCGTGGTGTGGTTGGAACGTGCCTCGAGACGATGAAGCCGTATGTCGAGTGCAATGTGCCATGCCTCAGGACCCGTCGGCACAAGCACACCAGCCTCCAGGTCCGGCGCTACCAGCGTTTCAGGAAGCCACGCAACGCCTTCACCAGCCCGCGCCCGCATGCGCAACGCGCCTGCCATGGAGTTTTCGTAGACGGTGCGCAGACGTGTCTTGAGCCCGAAACCGGTCAGCGTCGGCTCGATCAGCGTGCTGATTGCGGCAGCGTCACCAAACCGAAGAAACGGCGTAGGCTCTGGCGACGCGAAGTCGAAAACAGCGCCCCCATCCGGCGCGGGTTTGGACACGGGGATCAACCGATCTCGTCCGATCAGGATCGAAGCAGGGCTGTTGCCGGACCGATTGTCTGGCGCAGTGTAGGAGATGACAAAATCGACGTTTCCGCTCTCCAAGTCCTGCAGGCAATTCGGCAGGTCATCGGCCCGCAGCCGCGACAGGATCGGTCCATAGGCGTCTTCGAGCGCCTGCAACCAGCCAGGGTAGAAGCGCCAGCCCACCGAGTGCTGCGCACCAAAGGTCACGACATATCTGTCCGGCAAAGCCTGGGCTTCGAGGATTTGACTGCGTTCCTGCTCGATGCGGTTGAGCGCCTGCAGGCCAGCGTCGAGCATCTGGTGACCGGCTTCGGTCAGCCGGACAGGTTGCCTCGACCGATCGACGAGGACTGCACCCACCCAAGCTTCAAGCGCCTTGATGCGCCGCGAAAAAGCCGGCTGGCTGAGGTTTCTGAGGGCCGCGGCCTGCGAAAAGTTCCTGGTTTGATGCAAGCGTTCAAGATCTTGAAACAGCTGAAAGTCCATTGCGACAGGGTAATGCAAAATTTGCATGATGTCATTCGAACATGACATTTGAGGCGAACCCCAAATTGGCGCAGTCTGGAAGCTTGAATTCCAAACAGGACATGACCCATGGCTGACACAGCAACGCTCGCCACCAAGACGACGATCCTATCGCTTGACCGGTTCCCGAGGACGCCACTGTGCCATCAACCGACGCCCATCGAAGAGATGCCGCGATTGTCGAAGCTGCTGGGCGGGCCACGGCTCTTTGTCAAACGTGATGATTGTACAGGGTTGGCCACGGGTGGGAACAAGACCCGCAAGCTGGAGTTTCTCGTTGGGGAAGCGAGCAGGGCGGGTGCCGACATGCTGGTGACGCAGGGGGCCGTGCAATCGAACCACGTGCGCCAGACGGCCGCCGCCGCCTGCAAAGTGGGCATGAAATGTCACGTGCTCCTGGAACGTCGGGTTCCCGGCGTGGACGCGACTTACGAACAAACCGGTAATGTCCTGCTTGATACGTTGTTTGGCGCAACACATGAATTTCGGCCCGGTGGCCTCGATATGAATGCCGAGGCCGAAGCCGTGACCGAAACACTGCGCGCGGACGGGCATAATCCATATTTCATCCCCGGGGGCGGTTCGAACCCGACCGGCGCTTTGGGATACGTCAATTGCGCACAGGAAATCGCCCAGCATTGCGACGCCACCGGGCAATCCTTTGACTGGCTGGTGATGGCGACCGGCAGCACCGGTACGCAAGCCGGACTGGTCGCAGGGTTTCACGCGATGGGCCACCCGTTGCCCGTGATGGGCGTGAGCGTCCGCCAGCCGCACGACCGGCAGGTTGGCGCGGTGCACGGGCTGACGCAGCGGACGCTCGAAAAGCTTGGCGCGGGTCCAATCGAGGTCGGCGAAATTCGCGTCGATGACGGCTATGTCGGTGAAGGCTATGGCATTCCTGCACCGTCCACATATGAGGCGATTCACCTTGCCGCGCGTCAAGAAGGTATCCTTCTTGATCCCGTTTACTCTGCCAAGGGCATGGCAGGCTTGATCGGTATGATCCGGCAGGGTTTCTTTGCCCCTGACGACAAGGTTCTGTTTCTGCACACCGGGGGCGCAACGGCGCTTTTTGCGTATGAGGATCAACTCTTGCAATCCCTTTCCTAAACCAAGCGCCGCGAAAAGGCGAACTACAACAGAGGAGATATCAATGAAAACCAATCTGAAGACCGTGGGTCTTGCGACAGCCGTGAGCGTGTTGGCCCTGCCGGTCCTGGCCTCCGAAGAGGTTGCGATCGGGGTGCCATCCTGGACCGGTGCACAGGCGATTGCACATGTGCTGGGTGAGGTGGTCGAATCCCGGATCGGCGGCAAGGTCGAATACGTGCCCGGTAACAACGCCACGATTTTCCAGGCGATGGACCAGGGCAAGGGGGACATCGATGTGCATCCCGACGTGTGGTTGCCGAACCAGGAAAGCTTCACCAAGCAATACGTGGACGAAGCTGGTACCGTGACCCTGTCGTCGAACCCGTACCAGGGCAACCAGGGCTTCTGTGTCACCAAGGACTTTGGCGAAGCCAATAACATCACGGATATCACCGATCTGGGCCGTCCGGATGTTGCTGCGCTGATGGATAGCGATGGCAACGGAAAGGGCGAGATGTGGATCGGTGCGCCCGGTTGGGCCTCGGCCAACGTGAACGAGGTAAAGACCCGCGACTACGGTCTTCTCGACTTCATCGAGCCTGTCCGCGCCGAGGAAAGCGTCAAGACCGCGCGCATCAAGGACAGCATCGCCAAGGGCGAAGGCTATGCTTTCTACTGCTACGAACCGCATGCGGTCTGGTTCATGTTTGACGTGCAGATGCTGACCGAACCGACATATGACCCGGCGAAGTATGTCATGGTCCAGCCATCAGACGATGCCGACTGGTACGAAAAGTCGAACGTCGCCAGCAAGGATGCGTTGAAAGACGTGCAAATCGCATGGTCGAACTCGTTGGCGGATCGCTCGCCCGCGATTGCCGAGTTCTTCCAGAACTTCCAGCTGGACGCTTCGGATGTGAGCCAACTTGCGTTTGAGATCAGCGCAAATGGCCGGGATGCGGCTGAAGTTGCCAAGGAATGGGTCGAGGCGAACTCGGAACGCGTCGATGCGATGCTGGGCCTCTGATCCCGCCCCTTAACAAAAAAGACGGCGGCGCGTCCTCATGCGCGCCGCCGTACCATGCTGTCTGTGGGGGAACTCATGCAAGATGAAACGGTCATCGAGATTTCCAACGTCTGGAAGATTTTCGGCGCCAATGCAAAATCTGCACTGACTGCAATCCGCGAACGTGGGCTTGGAAAGTCTGAAGTCCTGGCCGAATACAACGCGGTGGTTGGCGTCGCAGATGTCAGCCTGAGCGTCAATCGTGGCGAGATTTTCTGCATCATGGGACTGTCGGGCAGTGGCAAGTCGACACTGGTGCGCCATTTCAACCGATTGCTGGAACCGACGGCTGGCAAGATTGAGATCGAGGGCACCGATGTCATGGCGTTGGGCCCACGTGAACTGCAGACGTTTCGCAACGAAAAGATCGGAATGGTCTTCCAGAACTTCGCGCTGATGCCGCATCGCTCGGTGCTGGACAACGTCGCGATGCCGCTTGAGATTCGCAAAGTAGCCAAGAATGAACGGATGCGACAGGCGGCGGCGATCCTTGACATTGTGGAGCTTGGGGCCTGGGGGGCAAAGTTTGCACATGAGCTGTCCGGCGGCATGCAGCAAAGGGTTGGCCTTGCGCGCGCGCTTGCGGCGAACCCAGATGTTCTTTTGATGGACGAGCCGTTTTCGGCGCTCGATCCGCTGATCCGGCGGCAGTTGCAGGACGAGTTCATCCGGCTGAGTAAGATTCTGAAGAAGACAACAATCTTCATCACGCACGACCTCGACGAGGCTGTGCGTATCGGTGACCGGATTGCCATCATGCGCGATGGAAAGATGGTGCAGATCGGCACGGCAGAAGACATCGTGATGCACCCGGCCGATGATTACGTGGCAGATTTTGTTGCTGGAATCTCGCGTCTGAAGGTGGTGCATGCCCATGCCGTCATGCGACCGCTCGAAGCCTACATTGCAGCAAATGGTGGGCTGTCGACAGATGCGATGCGCGTCAACGAAGATGAAAGCCTGAGTACCCTCATCAACCTTGCCATCGACAATGACCACCCGATTGTCGTTCAGGACGCGGGTCAAGATGTCGGGATCATCACACGGGCTGATCTGCTCAAGACCGTGATCGAAGGGACGGAAGTATCATGAACGATCTTGGCGTTAACCCTCTCGAAGATAGAGAAAGTGATGCGGCGCTGGCCTATGCCGAAGAGCGACGGACCAGCATCCGCACCTTTGTACGCACCTCACCGGAATATTACATTCGCGCCTTTGACAAGATCGGAGCGTCTTCTCAATTCACGCCGACGTTCAATCTCATGGCCGGGCTTTTTGGCCCCATCTGGTTCGGCGCGCGCGGGCTTTGGAACTGGGCACTGCCGTTCCTGATCATCGAAGCTTTGGCGTTCGTACAGATCGCGCGTGGCCTTTTTGGCGACCTCGGAGCAGACGCCATGGCGCGCATCGCGTCCATTGAGGGCACCCTGGAGTTGCGCCGACAACAGCTCGAGGCCGCAATCGAAAGCGGTTCTGACCGGGTCGATGCGTTCCGCCGTACCGTTGACTCGCTGGAGGCCAATATCGGGGGCATCCGCGCCGAGGCCGAGGCCATGGCCGCCGAAGGACCCACCATTGCCCTCACCGGGCTGGGCATCCTTATCGCGATCAAGCTGGTCCAGGCCATCGTCGCCAACACTGCACTTGAGGCGCGGTTTTCCGACTGGCTCAGCGATGACACCATCCGCTCCGGCATGCCGCCACAGCATATTGCGCTAAGCGCAGTCTTCATGGTGCTCATCGTGGCGACGGCCATGATCCATTACAGCTTTCCGGGGCGGTTCAGCCTGCTGATCACCTTTCCGACGGATCCCGATATCCGCCTGACCGGTATCGCGTGGGTCGAGAATTTCATCGCCTGGTGTGTCACCAACAGCGAGGCCTTCTTTGACGGCCTCACCTTTGGGATCCGGGCGCTTCTGGACGCACTTGAGGTCATTCTGGTGCAGACACCGTGGATCGTGATCGCGAGCCTGATAGTGCTGCTAACATGGCTGACAGCGGGCAGCCGCACCGCGATCTATTCTGCGGCATTCCTTGCCTATATGGGTCTGTTGGGGTTCTGGGAAGCAGCGATGACAACGCTGGCTCTGCTTGGCACAGCGGCGCTCTTGTCGATCATCATTGGCATTCCCTTGGGCATGTTCTCGGCGCGGCGCCCCCGTTTTTACGCCTTTATCCAGCCGATCATGGATTTCATGCAAACCATGCCTGCCTTCGTATTCATGGTGCCGGTCATCGCCTTTTTCGGCGTCGGAAAACCCGCAGCGGTGATCGTTACGATGATCTTTGGCGGAACGCCTGTGGTGCGCCTGACGGTGCTCGGCCTGCGGGGTGTGCCCGAAAGCGTGCGCGAAGCGGCGATCAGCTTTGGGGCGAACAAGTGGTACCTCTTGACCAAGGTTGACCTGCCACTCGCCGGACCGTCAATCCGCGCGGGGATCAACCAGACAATCATGCTGTCGCTCGCGATGGTCGTCGTGGCCTCTCTGATCGGGGCAAAAGGTCTTGGGGAAGACGTGCTTGAAGCGCTGCAATACGCAAATGTGGGGCAAGGCATTCTCGCTGGTTTCTCTATCCTGTTCTGCGCCATGATCCTTGATCGTATTGTACAGGGCGGCAACAAGTGACACCGCTGGTCTTCGTCCATGGCTTCATGGGTGGAAGCGCGCAATGGAACTTACAGAAGCCGCTGGAGCAAGGACGAGAGCTGATCTGTCTCGACTTGCCGGGGTTCGGACATAATGCGGGGATGCAGCCCATAGACAGGATCGCGAGTTTCGCAGCCTGGGCCCTGGATCACCTGAAGACGCGCGGGGTCGAACGGTTTGACCTGCTTGGTCATTCCATGGGTGGCATGATTGTGCAGGAGATGATCCGGCAAGCGCCTGAACGCGTGAATCGGCTGGTGCTGTATGCAACCGGAGCGCGCGGGGTTCTGCCCGGACGTTTCGAGACCATTGAAACATCGATACGCCGCGCGCGCCAAGACGGTGCCGAAGCGACAGCACGGCGGATTTCGGCAACCTGGTTTTTGAAGCGCGAAGCCTCTGAACACTACAAGCACTGTTCCATGGTGGCCGGGTTGGCCGGCTTGGACGCCATTCTTGCGGGCCTTGCCGCAATGCGGGACTGGACGGGTGAGGCGTGGTTACCCAATATCGCCGCCAAGACCTTGATTATCTGGGGCGACCAGGACCGCACCTACAATTGGCCGCAGATCGAACGCCTGTGGCGCGATATCCCGCAGAGCAACCTCGCGGTTCTCCCCTCGTGCGCTCATGCGGTTCATGCGGAACAACCGGCCATTTTTAATAGCCTGTTGGCAGACTTCCTGACCCAAAGCGCATAAAGCTTTGCACCGATGCCAAACCTGTTTCGCCATAACGCGTGGTTCTCAATCATTTCGTCATCGGGATCCGCCTGACATCTCTGCAGATGGATAGCGAGTGCAGGTTGCAAATGCGGACTGACCTGTTCCCCTGAAATGTCTGGCGTTTTTTCACCGTTCTCCAAAACGCAAAACTACGTTTGATCGGCCTATTGCCGTTCCAAACATCGCTTTCATATTGATCGCCGATTTGCAGCCTCGTCTATCAATTCGACATGGACGTTCGAAAGCGGTTCCTGTTCATAAGCGCTCAGAGCTGCGGTTATCTCCTCTTCGATCCCAACACGAGCGCGTCAAACGTTTGTATGGGTCGTGCGAGCTTTCTGCGATCGGATCGAACTATAGCGCCCGACGCGTCTGGCACGACCTCCTCGAAGACGGGCACTCTTGTGGTCTGCATTGCGTCGCGCGATTGATGCGCCAAGCGAGATTCAGAGCGTGTCCAAAGCGCACAGATCCGCCGAAAGGCCAAGGCACAAGATCGATTACCGCTGCAAACGTACTTGAGCGTGAGTTTGAAGCAGTCGGCCCGAACCAGAAATGGGTAGCAGACTTCACATATGTGTGGACTGCAGACGGCTGGCTGTATGTCGTAGCCGTTATCGACCTGTGCTCTCGGCGCGTTGTAAGCTGGTGGATGGGCGATCAGATGACATCGCAGATGGTGACCGATGCCTTGATCATGGCGATCTGGCGTCGATGTCGACCAAAGGAATTTCTGCGTCAG
>ERZ1740067.1794-NODE-1794-length-14105-cov-6.089253_pt1 | contig 14105 bp, 9 predicted proteins | sample MGYA00581736_ERZ1740067 | MGnify/ENA primary metagenome ERZ1740067 (study PRJEB43018, sample SAMN04849236) | marine metagenome | isolation source: floating plastic debris | place: Pacific Ocean | collected 2008-08-27 | study: EMG produced TPA metagenomics... | reverse complement strand
GGTCTATATGGCTGCCGGCGTCAGCTATTCGTTCGGCGGAGCCGTCTTGTATTTTGGCCAGCCGTACGTGGACCGCACGAAGCGGTTCATGCTGTTCGGTGTGGCAGAGGATCATGACTCCAATCCGATAAAGATGGGCCTCGGCAAACTGAAGGCGCGGGGCGGCAAGGTCATCGGTGTGAACCCGGTTCGCTCGGGCTACAACGCCATTGCCGATGAGTGGGTTGGGATCACTCCAGGCACCGATGGACTGTTCATTTTGTCCCTCTGCCACGTGCTTTTGAAAACTGGACATATCGATCTTGAGTATCTGGCCCGCTTCACCAATGCGCCCTGTCTGGTGACCGACAATCCAGAGGCTGGCGACCACGGTTTGCTGTTGAAAGATGCTGACGGCAAGTCCCTTGTGATCGACCGGGTGACCGGAAAACCGGCACCATTCGACCAGAAAGGTGTCCGACCGGATCTCGGTGCAGAATATGACGCAGATGAGGTGTCTTGCAGGACCGTTTTTCAGCATCTGGCGGAGCGCTATTTGGATGACGCCTACGCCCCGGAGACGGTTGCCAAAACCTGCGGGGTGCCGGCCGGTAAGATCCGGGCTGTTGCCGCGGAACTTGCCCGCGTGGCGTTCGAGGAATCCTTTGAGATTGACCAACCCTGGACGGACTTTCGCGGGGAAACCCATCAGACCATGCCGGGGCGGCCGGTGAGCTTTCACGCCATGCGCGGGGTTTCTGCTCATTCCAACGGGTTCCAGACTTGCCGGGCTCTGCATGTACTGCAGATCCTTCTTGGAACGGTCGAGGTTCCGGGTGGTTTCCGGTTCAAACCACCCTACCCGAAGCCGGTCACGGCACACCCAACGCCCCATTGCAAGACCCAGCCGGATTGTCCACTCGATGGCCCGCATCTTGGCTTCGTGCGCGGACCGAACGATCTGGCGTTGAAAGATGATGGCACGCCGGCGCGGATCGATAAGGCGTTTTCCTGGGAAAACCCAATGTCGGCTCATGGCCTTATGCACATGGTCATCTCCAACGCCCATGCAGGTGATCCTTACAAGATCGACACGCTGTTTCTCTATATGGCGAACATGTCCTGGAACTCTTCCATGAACACACGCGGTGTCATGGAGATGCTGACGGACAAGGATGAGAACGGCGACTACGTGATCCCGAAGATCATCTATTCGGACGCCTATTCCTCGGAAATGGTGGCCTATGCGGACCTTATCCTGCCGGACACCACCTATCTGGAACGTCACGACTGCATCAGTCTGCTGGACCGTCCGATCTGCGAAGCTGATGCCGCGGCCGATGCGATCCGTTGGCCGGTGATCGAACCGGACCGCGACGTGCGCGGTTTCCAGTCCGTTCTGGTGGATCTTGGCGCACGGCTTGGCCTGCCCGGTTTCGTAAATGAAGACGGCAGCGCCAAGTATGCCGACTATGCCGATTACATCGTCAATCACGAGCGCCGGCCGGGCATCGGCCCGCTCGCCGGGTTCCGCGGGAATGGCGAGCAAGCTGGCCGCGGTGAGGTGAACCCGGCCCAACTGGACCGCTACATCGAAAACGGCAGTTTCTTCGTCGAGCATATCCCGGAGGAAGCAGCGTTTTATAAACCCTGGAATGCAGCCTATCAGGACTGGGCGGTGAATCTGGGTCTTTTCGACAGCCCGCAGCCCTATCTGTTCGAGATCTATTCCGAACCCATGCGCCGGTTTCAGCTGGCCGCAGAAGGGCACGGCGACCGGCAGCCGCCGGATCGTTTGAGAGCTCAGATCAGGCAAGCCTTTGATCCGCTGCCTGTTTGGTATCCCCCGCTTAGCGATACCATTGCGGATCCGGAAACCTATCCGGTCCATGCGCTGACCCAGCGTCCAATGGCGATGTACCATTCCTGGGGCAGCCAGAATGCCTGGCTCCGGCAGATCCACGGCCGGAACCCCCTCTATGTGCCGACCCGAATTTGGGAAGAGAACGGCTTTACTGAAGGTGATTGGGCAAAGGTGACCTCGCCGCATGGGGAAATTGTTGTGCCCGTTGCTCATATGGCAGCGCTGAATGAAAACACCGTGTGGACATGGAACGCCATCGGCAAGCGCAAGGGGGCCTGGGCGCTGGATGGGGATGCGCCGGAGGCAACCAAGGGCTTTTTGCTTAATCACCTGATCCACGAATTGCTGCCGCCGAAGGGCGATGGTCTGAGGTGGTCGAACTCTGACCCGATCACGGGACAGGCTGCCTGGTTCGATCTGCGGGTGCGTGTCGAGCGCACAGAACCGCCTTTCGAAAGCCAGCCGGCTTTTGGCCCCATCAAATCTCCGGTTGGGACAGGCCCGGACACCGTTCGACAGAAGGTGCGCCCATGACCCAGTTGCCGGAAACAACAGACAAGAAGCTTGGGCTCGTTATCGATCTCGACACCTGCGTCGGGTGCCATGCCTGCGTGACCGCCTGCAAGGGCTGGAATACGGAAAACTATGGGGCTCCTCTGAGTGACATGGATGCCTATGGCAAGGATCCTGTCGGGTCCTTCCTCAATCGCATTCATTCCTTCGAGGTTCAGCCCGAGAAAGGCGCGGCCCAGACGATCCACTTTCCGAAGTCGTGCCTTCATTGCGAGGATGCGCCGTGCGTCACCGTCTGCCCGACCGGTGCCAGCTACAAGCGCCGCGAAGATGGCATTGTTCTCGTCAATGAAGATGCCTGCATCGGCTGTGGTTTGTGCGCCTGGGCGTGTCCTTATGGGGCTCGGGAGCTCGATCAGGCCGAAGGGGTCATGAAGAAATGCACCCTCTGCGTTGATCGCATCTACAACGAGAATCTGGAAGAAGTCGACCGGGTGCCTGCCTGTGTCAGGACTTGTCCGGCTGCCGCCCGGCATTTCGGGGATCTTGGCGATCCGGACAGCGATGTGTCCCGCCTTGTGGCTGAGCGCGGTGGGTTCGATTTGATGCCCGAGCAGGGGACCAAGCCGGTGAACAAGTATCTGCCGCCCCGGCCCAAGGACAGGCTGGCGGAAGTTTCGGCCAGTTCGGACACGATGCAGCCGGTTGCCGAAACGCCAAAAGGCTTTTTGCGCTGGCTCGACAAAGCATTGGAGGTGCTCTGATGCATCCTGCCCCCTCCGTCATCATTTTCACGGTGTTGTCCGGGCTTGGGTTCGGATTTCTTGCCTGGCTGGGCCTTGGCCTTCCAGCGGTCACCGGCTGGACAGCGTTTTTCGCCTATCTAATCGGCTTTGCGCTCGCTGTCGGTGGGCTGCTTTCGGCAACCTTTCACCTCGGCAATCCACAGCGCAGTCTTTTGGCCTTCACGCAGTGGCGATCAAGCTGGCTGTCGCGTGAGGCCTGGCTGTCCGTGCTCGCGCTTGTCTTCATGGGGATCCACGGCTTTGCAGCCGTTTTCTTCGACATAACGCTGGCGCCGATTGGCGTGACTGGTGCATTGCTTTGTGTTGCAACAGTGTATGCCACCGCGATGATCTATGCGCAGCTTGTTACTGTGCCGCGCTGGAACCATTGGCTGACACCGCTGCACCTTCTTTCCCTGTCGTTGGCGGGTGGTGCCATTCTTGCCGGGCAGGGGATGGGTGCCATTCTGCTGCTCGCAATTGCCGGTTTGATCCAGAGCCTTTACTGGATCTTCGGCGATCGCCGTTTTGCCGAACGCGGACACACGATGGAGACCGCGACTGGACTAGGAGATCGTGGCCAGGTGCGCCTGTTTGAGCCTCCCCATACCGGCACGAATTATCTGTTGAAGGAAATGGTGTTCACCGTTGGACGCAAGCATGCTCAGAAGCTGCGGATGATCGCGTTCGCACTCAATTGCGTGCTACCGATCGTGCTGATCGCCCTGTTGCCTGCCAGTCTGCCGGTTGTCGCCCTTGCAGGAATTGCCTTCCTGATTGGAACGTTTGCCTCGCGCTGGTTGTTCTTCGCACAAGCGGAGCACGTGGTCGGACTTTATTACGGCAAGCGGTGACAAAAACGCAGGCAAGGAAGCCCGCCTGCGTTGATTTTCTGACCCTTGCAGCCGGAGTTATTCGGCAGCTTCCGGCACCGCCATCGGATTGTTCGGATGGGTTGTCCAGTTGGCGTATTTCTCCTCGACCACCTTATTGGTGCGTGGATCAACCGTACCGGGGGCCATCTGCTCCATGGTGATGCAGTTCTCGACCGGGCAAACGTTGACGCAAAGGTTACAGCCGACGCATTCTTCGTCGATCACCTCGAACTTGCGTGCGCCATCCACCATGTTGGTGATTGCCTGGTGAGACGTGTCCTCGCAGGCAATGTGGCAACGGCCGCATTGGATGCACAGATCCTGGTCGATCTTGGCCTTGGCGATGTAGTTGAGGTTCAGATGTTGCCAGTCGGAGGCGTTCGGAACCGCACGGCCGACGACCTGATCAACCGACGTGTAGCCTTTTTCGTCCATCCAGTCGCTGAGGCCTTCAATCATGTCCTCAACCACCTTGAAGCCGTAGGTCATGGCTGCGGTGCAGACCTGAACGGACCCGGCACCCAGCGCCATGAACTCCGCCGCGTCGCGCCAGGTGGTCACGCCGCCAATGCCGGAGATCGGCAGACCATGCGTTTCCGGATCCCGGGCGATTTCGGCCACCATGTTGAGCGCAATCGGTTTTACAGCCGGGCCGCAATAGCCGCCGTGAGCGCCCTTGCCGTCGACCATCGGGGCCGGTGACATGGCATCCAGATCGACGCTGACGATGGAGTTGATCGTATTGATCAGGGAAACCGCGTCCGCACCGCCCGCTTTTGCGGCCTGCGCCGGTTTGCGGATGTCTGTGATGTTCGGCGTCAGCTTGACGATACAGGGCATGCGGGAGTGCTTTTTCACCCACCGCGTGACCATTTCGATGTATTCCGGCACCTGACCGACAGCGGACCCCATGCCGCGCTCGCTCATTCCGTGCGGGCAGCCGAAGTTGAGTTCCACACCGTCTGCTTCGGTATCTTCAACTGCTTTGAGGATGTCGATCCAGTTCTGCTCTTCGCAGGGAACCATCAGCGACACGACCAACGCCCGGTCCGGCCAATCGCGCTTGACCTGCTTGATCTCCCGAAGGTTGACCTCAAGCGGCCGGTCGGTAATCAGCTCGATGTTGTTGAGTCCGAGCAGCTGCCGGTCCTTGCCGTGAATGGCACCGTAGCGCGGCCCGTTTACGTTGACGACCGGGTCGCCATCGCCAAGTGTCTTCCAGACAACGCCGCCCCAGCCGGCCTTGAAGGCACGGACTACGTTGTATTCCTTGTCCGTTGGCGGCGCAGAGGCCAGCCAGAACGGGTTCGGCGACTTGATGCCGAAAAAATATGTCGTCAGATCAGCCATTTGTCTCTCCCTCGGCCGTTCAGGCGCTAAGCGCGGCATTGATGGCTTCCGCTGCAATCTTGCCGTCTTCGACGGCTGCGACCGTGAGGTCTTCACCGCCGGCAACGCAGTCGCCGCCCGCCCACACATCATCGAGGCTGGTCTTGCGGTCCGCGTCGACCACAATCCGGCCCTTTTCGAGGGTCAGGGCGCCACCGAGATCCGTATCCACCAGGGTCTGGCCGATGGCCTTGAAGACCATATCAGCTTCGAGCGTTACGGTTTCACCGGTTCCGGTGAGGGATCCGTCTTGATCCTGTGTCCGTTCCAGTTCAATTCCCGTGACCGAGCCGTTTGCAGCCACAAGTGCCTTGGGCTGTGCCCAAGTCATGATCTTGACGCCATTGGTCTGTGCGAGGTGTTGCTCATATTCGGAGGCGTTCATGCGATCCTGACCGCGCCGATAGGCAATGGTGACATCATCGGCACCGAGCAGTTTGGTCTGAACCGCAATATCGACCGCGGTCATGCCGCCGCCAATAACAACCACCCGTCGGCCAACAGGAAGTTTTCCGAGGTCGTGGGCCTGGCGAAGATTGGCGATATAGTCGACAGCATCCAAAGAGCCGCCTTTGTCTTCGTCGTTAAGGCCAAGCGCATTCACGCCGCCAAGGCCAATGCCGAGGAAAACGGCATCGTAAGACGCGCGCAGATCCGCGAGGTTCAAATTGTCGCCCAGGCGTGTGCCAGTCTTGAGGTCGATGCCGCCGATCGAGAGGACAAACTCGACCTCACGGGCTGCAAAGTTATCGACTGATTTGTAGGACGCGATGCCGAATTCGTTCAGGCCGCCCGCTTTTTCGCGTGCGTCGAAAAGGGTCACGTCATGGCCGTGCATGGCGAGGCGGTGCGCACAGGCGAGACCAGCCGGGCCGGCGCCGACCACGGCAATCTTTTTGCCGGTGCTGGCCGCCCGCTGATACGGTTGCGTTTCATTCTCGGCCATGTAGTGATCAGTGGCATAGCGCTGGAGCTGACCGATCTGAACCGGCTTGCCTTCTGCGACTTCGCGCACACACACCTGTTCGCACAGGGTTTCCGTTGGGCAAACCCGGGCGCACATGCCGCCCAGAATGTTCTGGTCAAAGATGGTCTTCGCAGATCCGGTCGGATTGCCCGTTGAGATCTGGCGGATGAATTGCGGAATGTCGATGCTGGTCGGGCACGCTTGCATGCAAGGTGCGTCGTAACAGAAGTAGCACCGGTCTGCCTCGACCTGTGCCTCGTGCGGTTCCAGCAGCGGATGCAGATCGCTGAAGTTTTCAGCGTATGCTTCCTGAGGCAAGCGTCCGGCGGCAATATCGGGGCCGGCTTTGGTCTGGGTCATGAAGATCTCCGGAAGGTTGGCGATCGTTTTTGGGAACGGCAGCCTTCGTTTTTTGAGGGTGCTCGTGGGGGTATTGGGCAAAAATTTGAACAGTTAGTCAAATATTTTTAGAACAATTAAAAAGTAGAGTGTAAAACTCAGCAATAATATTGCTGGAACATCAGTGGTTTAGTATATATTTTGGGCGTGATTAAATTTGCGCCATAAGGCAAAATAATGCCAAATGAGCCCTTTGGCTGGCGTGTTTTCAGTCAGTTGTGCCGCTAAACTGAAGTGTTGCAGCTCGAAAAACACTCCGCGTGGCGGTTTGGTGGTGTCTTCGTGAGAGGAAAATACCTTTGAGCGGGATTGTCGAGACTGACCGATTGCGGCTCACGAGACCAAAACTTGCCGACGTAAAAGAGCTCTACGTTTTTCTCGGGGATCCGCAGGCAATGCAGTTCACTCAAATCGACGCGGATTTGGCGTCATGCCGGCGGCGGATTGCGGTCCATGAGTGGCGTCGCCGCCGGGACGGATTTGCTCCTTGGACAGTTCGGGTGAAGGGACAGCCGGAAATTATCGGTTGGGGCGGATTGTATGATGATCCGTTCGATTCAGGATGGGGGCCGGAGCTCGCGTTTTTCTTTCATCCCAAAGCTTGGGGCCGGGGATACGGCGCGGAACTGTCACTGGCAGCGCTTGAGGTCGCCGACATCAAGGTTGAATTGCCATTGGTGTCGGCGTTTGCGCAACCGGAAAATGTAGCCTCCCAGAAACTGCTGCAGAAGGTCGGGTTTCAGCCCGAGCGCCATGTTGAGAGCATGAACCGTATCCTCTACCGGCGGCACCGCCCGGCCTTTTAAACGACAGTCACTCCGGATACCAGAAACGCGCCTTTTCCGCGCCCCGGTCTATTATGACGTGGGAGTTCGCAAAAACGCGATAGCTGTGGCTCCAATCGCCGTCCGGCCATTTGATTCGCACATTTGCCCGCTGGGCAACGCCGAGGCCAAAATGAACAAACCCGAGTTGTCCGGAGGCATGTCCCGCACCGATTTCTATATCTTTCACGACGGTTCGGTTGCCCGTTTTAACGCTGATTTTTGCGCCAACGGCGCGACTATTTGCCTTGCCGGGCTGGCGGACGTCTATTGAGAGCCAATTGCCGAGCGGGCGCGGTTTATTAGTGGATCCAGCGCCGGCATTACGGAATAGGCTGACCGGCGCGGACCGGTTTACCACCACGAGATCCAGAAGACCGTCGGAGTTGAAGTCTGCAAGACCTGCCCCCCGGCCACGCCGGTCGAGCGCGATGCCAGAGGCTTCTCCGGTCTCGGAGAACTTGCCGCTCCATTGACCAAGCAGCAGGTTGTCGGGGTCAAACGCGGCAAAGTCGGGCATGGCCTCGACGTTTCCCTTGGCGATAAAGAGATCCCAGAGCCCGTCATTGTTGACGTCCTGAAACTCCGAATGCCAGCCGGTCGACGGCTTCAGATCATCGCCGGTGTAGGGGCGGTGCGCCGTGACGCCGAGGTCAAAGGCGATGTCCTGATAGACGGGGACCGTTTCATCGGCCTCGTCATCCAGTTGTTGAAGCTTGGTATCGCCCATGCTCGTCAGCGCATATTCCGGGAAGCCATCGACGTTCAGATCGATGGAGGCGATGCCCATTCCCCAGATTTTCAAGTGCTGCCAGCCGTCCGTCTTGCGGTACGGCCGTGGCGGCCTGCCCGGTGGAACCGCCCAGAGCTGCTCTTGGCCTCCGCGATAATAATGCCGGTCATTGGAGACGCGTAGGGACGGCTCGCCCGAGCGGTTCCAGTCTGTATACAAGATCGAGAGGCTGCAATACCCGGGTGACAAGCGGATTGGCTCCGGGTAGCTGACGCCGCCGTCCGCAGATACTTCGGGCCGGAAGAGGAAGTTGTCGTGGCATGTCCCCCAGGGCGAGCCCGGCGCGGAACGATCGACGTAGTTCCCGAAAGCAAGGGTCGGATAGGCGTTGCCGTCCTCAAAGGTTGCCGAAAAGGCTGTTGTCCATTCCCGTCCGCCGTCGAAGCCGAGCGCGCGGTTGGCAACGTCGAAGGTGCAGTCGCCCTTGCCTTTCAGGATCAGATTTTCGCCCAGTCTCAAGAGAACAAGATCGAGGATGTCATCGTTATCGACATCCAGCGGATAGGCGCCGAGCACCTTGGGGAGCTGCTTGTCGTTTGGCCCGTAGTCCGAAACCGTTTCGAAATTGAGTTTGCCCCCTTTGAGGCTTTGGTTCCGGTAAAGCTTGGCCGGGTTTTTGCCGCCCGCCAGAAACATGTCGGGACGGCGATCGCCGTTGCAGTCGAAGACCGCAACCCCGCCGCCGACAAAATACTCCCAGGCCCCGTCGTAGGTATGTGTAACGCCTGCACTCGCGGCTTCTTCGACAAAGGTTGGGACAGGGGCGAGCGAGGTCTCACCGTTTGCCCAGGCCGGGCTTGTCAGGCCCGTACAAACGCCTGCTATGCAGACTAGCAGTCGGGATCGTCTAAAAATCATTGGGTGATCTCCAGACTGCGCAGGAAGGCGATGATGGACTGGCGGCCACCTTCATCGAGACTGGCATAGGCCTTGCGGCTGTCGGAGGCGTCTCCGCCATGGGCAAGGATCACCTCATTCAAGGTCGTAAGGTCGCCGCGATGCCCATAAGGGGCCGTACTTCCGATCCCCCAGAGTTCCGCCGTGATGAAGACATCCCTCGCCACAAAACGCTGTGCCAGGAGCTCGTTGCCGAGTGTGTCATTGGCCGGGTCAGCGATCTTGTGGCGTTTCAGGTCACCGAAGAGCGGAACCAGAACGCGCCCGCTGTCATCCCTTGGCAGAGTTTTCACCCACTCCAGTGTTGCCAGATCAAGGGCGAGCGGCTGGTCCACATCGCTTTGACGCAGGGTGCCAGCTGTGTCGAATGGGCCCGGATCCTGAAAGACAAGACTGTCGAGTGGCAGGGCGGGTACATGGCAGGAGGTGCAGCCGATCTCGTCAAAGATCAGCTCACCGCGTGCTGCGGCTTTTTCCCAGATTTCCGGCATGTCCTGTTTTCTGCCAGGCGGTGGCAGGGTTGCCTGCCAGGCAACAAGGGCCGAGATTTGCCCATCGCTGAACTCGTGCGCGAACCCGTCCGCATCGAAATCATCTGTCCCGGTCCAGAGGGCACCGAACCGTTCATCGGCCTGAATGCCGTGATGATCATTCATCGCGTTGACGGTGAATTGGCGCAGCGATGCAAAGACACCCTTTTGACCGAAGGGGCGAAGCGTCAGATCGTCGTCAATTCCGTCCAATCCAGACACATCGAGAGTTCCGTCCGGATGTGCGGTGAGGCGCCCAAACGAAATTCCTTTGGTCTCTAGATCCGCGGTTGCTGTGGAGCCGGTCGCCCTCGCGTCTTGAAGGACTTCGCGGCGCTGGGCGCGCAGATCCGTCGTCATTTCCCGGGCGAGCAACTCGATCAGGCCCGCGCCCTGCAAGGCGTTGGTGTTGCGCTCATTCGAAAACTGCGGGTCGATCGTGTCGAAGTCCGCACTTTCAAAACCTTCGGATACGAAGACATTGACGGCAAAGGACCCTGCACCGCCTATAAAAGGTTCGTTGTGACAAGACGCGCAAGCATTGGCATCCGGGCCAGCCAGCCGCTGGAAGGTCAGATGAGACTGACGGCGGACTTTCGTTGGTACGATGGCACCGGTGGCATCGGGCCGACCTGCTCCGTCGAGGCTGGTGAACTTTGCTTCGAAAAGCGTTTCGCCAAGCGGCTGCAGCACAGGAATTGGGTCTTTTCCGGACTGCGCCAGAGCATTCAGATCAACATCTTCCAGGATGGTTCGTTCGCTCCACGGGGGCAGCGTTTCATCAGCGAGCCCGTGTGCGGGGAAAGCCAACAGAGCCGCAATGCCGATCAGGAGAGAACTGCACCGGGTCATGAGGCTTCCCGCCTTGGCGCTTTCACTTGCGCTCCCAAGAAATCCATATCGAGCCGTTCCATCGATTGGGCCACCAGACCTGTCCTGATGAAGTCTTCGTTCCAAGGCATCACATCAAGTGTGAAGTTGTTGCGCAAGTCCTCGACAAGCGCATCTTTCAAGCCCTCCCACACGCCTTTTTCCATGAACGTGTAGGCCCGCATCGCTGCGCCGGTCAGCACGATGCGTTTCGGGTCGATCAGCGCAATCACCCTTGCGAGCCCGTATCCGAGAACGCGCCCGGCCTGGTGAAATGCCTTGCGGGCGTTTTCATCACCCGCGTCTGCGGTTTCGATCAGTTTTTCAAGACCTTCGACGCCCGCCTTAATCTCTGCCGGGTCCGTATCTTCGGGCAGCTGCGATGCGGATCGCACCAGTGCATAATCGGAAAGATAGGCTTCCAGGCATCCTTTCTTGCCGCACCTACATAAAGCGCCGTCCGGAATGTGATTGGCATGTCCAAACTCCGCAGCTGTGCCGCTGGCACCGGAAAACAAATGGTTGTCGAGGTAAAGGCCCATACCGACGCCATAATCGAGCATGATCACCGTGAACGTCCCGCTGTACCGCTCCGGATCCGACCAGTGCAGGGCCTCGGTGATCATATTGGTGTCGTTGGAAATATAGCAGTCTGCGCCAAAGGCCTGATGCAAAGGGGTAACCACCGGTATCTTGCGGCCCGAAAACGCCGGGCTCCAGGCGACCAAGCCCGCTTCGGTCTCCACAACGCCTTGTGCTGCCACACCAATTTCCTGGACTTGCGCCTCGGAGATGCCAGCATCTGCAATGAATTGGCGGATGGCAGCAATCAGGACAGGAGGAAAACTGTCTGCATCGGCGGTGGCGCTGTCGTACTGCGTTCTCAAGCTCGATGCGATCGTGCCGGCAAAATCAACGAGCGAGAGATCCATCGTGTTCACGGAGAGGCGGATACAGACCGTGTAGGCGGCTTCTGGATTGAGCCGCAAAAGCGTTCGCGGACGTCCACGGGCCTGATGCGATTTCGGTTCATCGCTCTCCACGCTGATGATCAGTTTCTGATCGAGCAGATCGGAGGTGATTGCCGTGACGGTGGCTGGGCTCAGCCGCGTTATTTTACCCAGATCAATCCGGGCTGTTGGACCATTCCGCCGAAGTGCCTGTAGAACAATGCTTCTATTCTGCCGCCGGATCTGATCCCGGTCCGCCTTGCGTGTCATGATGTTTGCGCTCGCTCCCAAATCATTTTCTTACGCCGCGTTTTCCGGGCTTTTTGGCGATTTTTTCTTCGAAGTCCTCCCTTCGAAGTCAAAGTTTCGCAAAACCATGTTGACAGGAGCCGCGCTTTAGAGCAACTTTTTTTCGGGGTCCAAAAAAAATAACAATAAGGCTGTCCCATTTTTTACCGGATCCGGTCCGGCCACAAACAAACGTGTTTCAGGTGCTGCTCTTCGACATCATGCGGCACCGATGGGAGGAATGATAACGATGCGCAAGTTCACCACTCTGCTGGCGGGCGCCCTTGTGTCCGCAACTGCTCTAACCGCTGCCCACGCTGAAGACATCGTGGTCGGTGTCAGCTGGTCCAATTTCCAGGAAGAGCGTTGGAAAACTGATGAAGCTGCGATCAAGTCCGCTTTGGACGCTGCGGGCGCGAAATATATCTCCGCCGACGCTCAGAGCTCTTCTGCCAAGCAGCTGTCCGACGTTGAGGCATTGATCGCGCAGGGCGCAAACGCTTTGATCATCCTCGCCCAGGACGCGCAGGCAATTGGCCCGGCTGTTCAGGCTGCAGCTGATGAAGGCATTCCGGTTGTCGGTTACGACCGTTTGATCGAGGATCCGCGGGCGTTCTACCTGACCTTCGACAACGTTGAAGTTGGCCGTATGCAGGCTGCTGCCGTTCTAGCTGTGCAGCCGAAGGGCAACTACGTGATGATCAAGGGCTCCCCAACCGATCCGAACGCAGACTTCCTGCGCGGTGGTCAGCAGGAAGTTCTTCAGGCAGCAATTGACAGCGGCGACATCAAGATCGTTGGTGAAGCCTACACAGATGGCTGGTTGCCGGCGAACGCTCAGCGCAACATGGAGCAGATCCTAACTGCCAACGACAACAACGTTGACGCGGTGGTTGCGTCCAACGACGGCGCTGCTGGCGGTGCAGTTGCTGCTTTGACCGCACAAGGCATGGAAGGCACCCCGGTTTCCGGTCAGGATGGCGATCATGCTGCCTTGAACCGCGTTGCCCGCGGTACGCAGACCGTGTCCGTCTGGAAAGATGCACGGGATCTTGGCAAGGCAGCCGGTGAAATCGCAGTCGCGCTCGCCAACGGCGGTGAGATGTCTTCAGTGGACGGCGCAAGCAGCTGGGCTTCACCAGGGGGTACCGAACTGACCGCGAAGTTCTTGGCTCCGATGCCGATTACCAAGGACAACCTGACTGCTGTGGTTGATGCTGGCTGGATCTCCAAGGACGATCTGTGCCAGGGCGTCGAAAACGGCCCGGCTCCTTGTAACTAAGAAAAACAACGAAACGGTCCGGGCTATGAGCCCGGACCGCATGATCGGGGCGCCGGAGAGGTCAGTCCCCATGGGCTGGCCACCCGGCTTTTGAAAAAGCAAATGGTCTCCAAGCAGGAGTAACCGCAATGTCCGATACGGCACTGTCCGGCTCAAAGAGCCCGACAGCACGAAACTTCTTTACCGCGTTGCAGCTGGATACGCGCCTTTTGGGCATGATTGGCGCGTTCATTGTCCTGTGCCTGGTGTTCAATGTGTTCACCGAGGGCCGGTTCCTGACCCCGCGCAACATTTTTAACCTGACAATCCAGACCGTTTCCGTTGCGATCATGGCAACAGGCATGGTCTTCGTCATCGTCACACGCCATATCGACTTGTCGGTCGGCTCGGTGCTCGCCACCGTTGCCGCGGTGATGGCAGTGGTCCAAACGGATATCCTGCCGCAATTCATGGGGCTCGGACACCCGGTAACCTGGGTGCTGGCCATCCTGTCCGGCGTTGCAGTCGGGGTGATCATCGGCGGTTTCCAGGGCTGGATGATCGGCTACCTAGGCATTCCGGCCTTTATCGTCACCCTTGGCGGGCTTCTCGTCTGGCGGAACGTTGCCTGGTTCATTACCTCCGGTCAAACGATCGGGCCGCTCGACGATACCTTCACGATGATCGGTGGTATCGGCGGGACGATGGGCGAAACCGGGTCCTGGATCTTCGGCATTCTGGCTGTTGCGGCAGCCCTCTGGCTTCAGATCGCTTCGCGCCGCCGCAAGTCCTCCCATGGGTTCCCGGTCAAACCGGTCTGGGCGGAAGTCACCATGGGCGTAATCACGACCGCTGCCATTCTCGGGTTTGTTGCAATCCTGAATGCTTACGACATCCCGAAAGCCCGGTTGCGCCGTATGT
>ERZ1740067.1793-NODE-1793-length-14105-cov-11.010605_pt1 | contig 14105 bp, 12 predicted proteins | sample MGYA00581736_ERZ1740067 | MGnify/ENA primary metagenome ERZ1740067 (study PRJEB43018, sample SAMN04849236) | marine metagenome | isolation source: floating plastic debris | place: Pacific Ocean | collected 2008-08-27 | study: EMG produced TPA metagenomics... | reverse complement strand
GAATATCGTTGATAAGCGACATCAGATGGGTCGCGCACTGATAAATGGTTCTTAGTCCCTTTTCGTGCTTAACGCCTGTTTCTGAATCTCTCTGAAGAATTTGGGTATATCCCAAAATTCCATTTAGCGGCGTTCGCAGCTCGTGGTTCATATTGGCTAAGAACTCGCTTTTGGCCTCACTTGCCTGGTGAGCAGCTCGTTCAGCTTCTTTGTAAGGCGTAATATCTTGAAAGATGCCGATGAGTCCCATGACGTTGTTTCGCTGATCGTAAAGCGGCACTTTGCTCATCTCTAACCAGGACTGACGCCCGTTTGACTGATGTGGTTCAACAAGGCCTAACTCAGCAATGCCTGATTCGAGTACTTTGCGATCGCATCCCGCAAAAAACCTGGCATCCGCCTCTGACCAAAGCAAGTCATTGTCTGTCTTTCCTCTAATCTCATCTACGCTTACACCTGCAACATTCGCAAAGCTTTGATTACAGCCTAGATAAACACTCTTTTTGTTCTTCCAAAAAATAGACTGTGGAATGTTGTTCATTACCAAATTCAGCAGCTGCTGAGAAGCTGACAGTTCTTTTGTCCTGGCTTCTACCTTCTCTTCCAGATTTTGAGAATAATCTTCTAACTGCTCAAAAGAATTGCGTAAATGCTGCGCCATATTGTCGAACGACTGCGCCAGCTCTCCGAACTCGTCCTGTCTATGCGTAGGCAAAGTCGCCGTCCACTCGCCTTCAGCCAATCGTTTTGCCGCCTGATTCAGCATGAGCGTAGGACGCACCACTAACGACTGAGACAGATAGCGAATGGTCCCAAAGGTAATCGCGACAATAATCAGTAAGGTAGCCACAGCGATTTTTTGCGCCTGAGACTCTCTTTCTAGTACGGGCCGCGCATCTAGCTCTACCACCAACAGCCCATCAACACGGCCAAATTGTCCATAGATAGGCGCATACCCAACCAACACTGGAATCCCCGCACTGCTGTAAGTGATCTCGTTTTCTACAACAGGAGACTCAATTGTTTCCTTATTAGCCAGGAATGGCGGTGGCGAGCCTATCACTTCACCCACAGCATCTAGCGAAGTTTCGTGCTCTTTCCATTTCTTCAAAACATAGCTGTAATGGCCTTCTGGCTGCTGACGCACCGTGTAGAGATGTTGAATATCGTCACTAGCTGCCTGAATTTTTCCGAGCTGTTCTTGATTGATCCGATAGTAAGTGGTGTTTGCATCTTGTCGATTCACCACCAATGCGTGATAGTCGCCATCAATCTGGGGCGCGGCCAGCTGCACAATCTCCGAAAGGCGATCTGCCATCGCCTTTCGCTGACTAGTCCTTAACTGCCAGTATTGACCCGTTGCTAGGCTGCCCATGCCCAAAACCATCAGGCTAGAAAAAGCAAGGACGATTTTAGTGCTGAGCTTCCAGTTTTGAGCAGACATATGATTACTCGCTACGGTGTCATGCCTAAGCTGGTTCTGTAAAATGTTTTCTGTTCCTCTCGGCCCATCTCGTCAGTTAGTTTTTCCCAGCCGTCGGTAATCTCTTCCATGGCTTGTTCTCGGCTGATTTCCTCTCTAAGGAAAGCCGCTAGCGTGGTATCGACAATCTCTTGCTGATAGCTGTGCTCATTAGGAATCGTGAGATCGAGCATGATATTGGGATTATTCAAACTCGCGCCGATGCCACCTAGATACTTGTTGGCGGCGCTACTACTCATGCCTGCTTCGACCCACGATTGCGTATCGGAGAGCTGAGAAATACGATAGGGATTAAAGCCGGTCTCTCCGATAGTGACATCAACATTGGACTGGGCTGGCTGGCTAACATAAGAAATAAAGGCATAAGCTGCTGCCTGCTGTTCGGGGCTAGAAGCCGCATTGACGCCTGCTGACCAGCCAATAAGCGCAGCGTAAGGCGCATGGTTGACACCGTTAATGCCAAAGGGACAGGTGAACTTGTCACAAGCGACTAATTCACCTGTTTCTCGATTCAGCACCTCTGTAGAACCGGGTAAAGGCGCAGTGGCAACTTTATCAACAACTTTAGACTCAGGAATAATGGTAAGCGTACCTGTGTTGCCATGGTCCAGAGTGAGTGCGCATCGACCATCAATAAACAGTTCTCGGGCATCATCCATGGTGTGGTTAAGTTCACCTGGTGGGCCATAGTTACCTGTAGCTTTGTATACCTCTAAAGCTTTGGCAAAAGCCGCATTGTTGGTTAGCGGCTTCATGGTCTCTGTATCAAAAAAGCCACCTTGCTGTGTGCCTTCGCTCTGTAAGAAAGAGCCTGCTATTGACCAAAAAGCCCACCAGCTGACATGGTTGGGCTGCTTAGTTAGGCAAGAACCATAGTCAGCTTCGCCATCACCGTTGAGATCTTTTTCATGAAATGTCTCAGCGATCTCAAGGTAGTCATCCCAGGTACTAGGCGGCTCTATGTCAGCGGCCTCTAGCAAATCACTCCGGTAATACAGCATGTAGTAATCTCCATCGACCGGAATACCGTAGATGTTATCGCCGTAAGTACCGCCGTGCTCTTGAAAAAAGGGCGTGATATCTTCCCATTCAAGCGCCGAATCTGCTTGCACTTTAGAGGTGAGGTCGCTTAGATAGTTGGCCTTCACCATGTCGGAGAGCCAAATAGGCGGATAAATCACGACGTCGTAGCGGTTTTCCTCAGTTGTATAGTCGGCTTTGATAGTTTCGTAGAGATCGCCGAATGGGACCGTTTCAAAAACAACGTTAGCGCCTGTGGCTTCTTCGAAGGCTTTGGTATGGGACTCAAAGGCATTGCCGATGGGATACTTTAACCCTGTGACGGTGATGGTAACGTCATCGAAGCGTTGCTGTTGTAGTGCTTCCGTCTGAGTTGAAGGGCTAGGTGTTTCAGATTTGATCGTGCGACTACAGCCGACGGCTAACAGCCCTATGATGAGGAAGCGGGCGTATGGGCTGAAGGAGCGTCGCATATATTCTTTTCTTTTCAATTTTTTGTGTGCTTTTATTTGGTGTCGAAGAATGACAACTCTTTAGGAAGACGTGCCTTTCGGGATATACGCTTCATACAAAAGTTACCCAAACTCACTGCTCCAAAAACAGTTTGAGGTCGTTTGCACCGTCCCAAGGCGATGACGATGTTCTATTCCATTTACCAGTGACCAAAAACTGGCTCTACCAACTGATTCTAGGACTGGTGCTCATCTGCCACAGCTCGTATCGTGGCGTGGTGGAACTATTGCGCGATCTATTCGATACGCCGCTCAGCGTGGGCACTGTCCACAATCGACTCGAAGCGGTAGCAGCAACGGCGGCTGAGATCAATCAAAGCCAAGCTCTCTCTGGTATTGAAGTGGGCCTTCACGATGAGATTTATCAGTCGAATCGCTCGGTGCTAGTGGGTATTGATGCCACCTCGACGTACTGCTACCTTCTCCAATCGGTTGCACACCGCGATGAAAACACCTGGGGTTGGCATCTCCTGGATGTGGTGGAGCAAGGCTTCGACCCAGACTACACCATCGCTGATGGCGGTAGTGGGCTCAAGGGCTGGCCAGAAAGCCATGATGCCAGAGAAACCCTGTCATGGCGATGTGTTCCATATCCAGCAGCAGTTCGAACAGGTGCCGTGGAATCAGTTGCATAGTCAGGTGTCTAGCAAGTTTCATGGCGTCATGGAGGCGGTTGGAGAAGCACTTAACGGAACACCCAGAGCCAGCTCTATGGTGGAAAACCTCAATTCACGCTTACCCAACTACTTCTTCCTGCGAAAAAGCCTGGGTGACGACTACCTGAATCTCCTCCAATTCTTCTTAAACAGCCGGTGTTTCATGCGCTCACTGAAGCCTGAAAAAGTCGGTAAAAGTCCGAAGCAGTTGCTGACGGATGAGGCGCCTCCACATTGGCTGGAGTTGCTGGGGTTTAAGCGGTTCCAGAGAGCGTAGAGACCGACGCAATCAGTGGGCTGGACGTCTAGATGACGGTCTATTTTGTGCTGCGAGTGTTACCTAAAATCAGTGCTAGTCAGGACTCAACTTGACAATCCCCTTCTGGCAAGAGCTGTCTGGTTAAGATCAGCTAGACGAATCAGCAATCTGATCTTCTATGGCAATTACTCTCTGATTGATCTCTATCACCAGCGTTGCCAAATTATCGAACTGCGCATTTAGAGGTAAATCACCTGGCAGGGCGGAAGGAATATCTAAGCGCTCGGCGGGGCGACTTTGGGGTGCGGTATTTGGGCTACGGTCTATCTGGCTGCGGAGCTGAGCAACTTGGTTTTGTAACGCGCTTACCTCAAACTCTAGCTGTATTAGCCGAGGATCTGAGCCGGAGGCATTCACCGGCTGTAGCCAACCGCTCAGGCCAATCATCACAACAAGCAAAAGCCAGAATAAGCGTTTAGAAAAAACTTTCATTTTTCACTGGGTGCATTCTCAACAATGCGAGCAACGTGCACTTCAATTCTAAAATCAGCACTGGAGATTCAACAATAAAAAGATTGGCTCACTAAACACGACTACATGTAAGCAACACAAATACAATACGCACTCTTTATCTTACAAACAGTACTGAAGACATTCCATCAAACGACTTTGGTAGTAAGATTCTGATAAGAAGAGAGCTGGCGAGCCAGATATGCCAAATTTAGCGGGGTTTACACAGATTTCTTCCTCTATAAGACACCAATCTTAGAGAACTATTATTATGAATCGCCTTGAGTCGGACTCATCGTCATGGACGAAGTATTCTAACGTCCTCAAAACTATTGGCCGCTGCAGCGTAGGTGCAGTTCTCCTGGCTGGATTGGCACCCTTTGCAGCGATCGCAAAAGACTACAGCAGTATTAATATTTTTGGTGATAGCCTGGTCGACGGTGGCAATTTTTTCAATATTTCAAGTGAGCTAATAGGCATTGGATTGCCACCCACGCCCCCCTATGCTCAACAATTTTCCAATGGAGATGTGTGGTCGGAGCAACTAGCTCAATCGTTGGACCTAGCACCTGCGCAGTCATCAGTCGTACTCCCAAGCATCTTGAGCGGAACCGCGCCCGTACCCAGTGAGGGCATAAACTTCGCAATAGGCGGTAGCTTGAGCGATGACACAAATGGAATACCGGGGTTTGCAGGGTTGCGATCGCAAATCGCCACATTCAGCACCCTAAGCACTGTCGCCCCGCCCGCTCCAGCCACCCTAAACGTCATACAAGCAGGCGGCAACGACTACAACAACGCAATTATAAATCCGGACCAGTCACCTGCAACGCTAGCAACATTGCCCGAGCAGGTGACCAACAATTTAGTCGAGGCGATCGCAGGCCTGATCGACGCAGGTGCCGCAGACATTTTAGTTGCCAACCTACCAGACCTAGGCAACCAGCCCTACGCCCAAGCGCTCAATAGTTTCAATCCTTTGAGTAGCGCTGGCCTATCTGCGCTCTCGACTCAGCACAACCTGCTACTGGCCAATAAGCTAACGGCCCTAGAAGCAACCTCGGGTGCAAACATCATTCAGCTAGACGTGGGTAGTCTGATCGATGGAGCTATCGGCAGTCCTGACGAATTTGGATTCACAAATGTCACCGATAGCTGCCTCTCCGACTTTGTTTCTATCACTGAATTTGGCGCGCCTTGCAGCAACCCTGACGAATTTCTGTTTTGGGATGACGTTCATCCTACCGCTCAAACCCACAGCTTAATTGCACAGCTAGCCGTTGACACGCTAGGCAAAGGCGAGCCGCAGAGCGTACCAGAGCCAGTCAGTACTGCGGCCATTTTGCTAGTGGGAAATGGCCTTCTTCTGCGACAAAAACAACGCATTGGCTAAAGCTATCTCCGTAGCGAAGACTACAGCAACCCGCAACTATTCGCGGTGAGATGAGGGATAGCGCACACGGTCTGCTATCGTGACACACTCCGCAGAGACTCAGCTGACGTCTCCAAAGCTCAAGGTTTCAAGGCTTTTGTTTGACCTGAAAAAGTGTGCTGCTCTGATCCATCAGTTTTCGGGAGAGCTGAGTACTCAAACCATCGCAAAGCAAACAACCGATGGCTTAATTGAACAGTTTGACTGTGCCTTTGTCCGTCTTTGGCTAGTAGAACCCGACCGCACTGCGCTAAAGCTCATGGCCTCTTCGGGGCTGTATACCCACACCACAGGCTCGTTTGCTCTTGTGCCCATGGGTGCCTTTAAAGTTGGAAAAATCGCTCAGCACTGTATTCCTTTTTTGAGTAACTATTTGCCAGAGGAACCCTGGGTAAAAGACCGGCAGTGGGCGGTTGAAAATGGCATTCAGGGGTTTGCCGGACTACCGCTGATGCAGGAAGATCGGGCCATTGGGGTACTGGCTATCTTCAGCTACACGCCAATGGCCGCTGAGTTTTTGGAAGTGCTACAGGTTTTGAGCGTGTCGGTGGCAAGCGCGCTGGCCAGTGCGATTAACCATCAGGAGAGCATCGCTCACTTAAAGGCAGCGAGCAACTCTCATGCCACGCTCTACCAGCAGAGTCTGTCTGAAATGCTTGCTGGGCAATTGGGCACGCAAAAGCTGAGCTTAATTGGCACAGAACAATCGCTTTCTCCGGCGATCTCTCAGCTGCTAATTCAGCTCGCCGAACAAATCACTGAAAAATCTTGTCAGTACTGCCGACTCGTGTATGAACCAGACAGCGTAGCGCTAGAGGCAATGCTGGCGACCGACTGGCAATCAGCGACGGATAGCACCGAAATCAAAGAAGACATTCATCGAGAGCTTGCAGCCGAATTTGCAGGCATAGAATGTATCGCAGTTCGGCTAGGAGGCCACTTGCGAATAGAAAAAGGAGAGAGTCAGATTGTGATTAACGTTCAACTTCCTAGACAAGTTGACTCGCTGAACACACCCATCACAGCCTCTCCACTGTCTGCTAGGGAGCAAGATGTGATTGTGCGGCTAGCCCATGGATTACGAGATCGCGAGATTTCCGAGCAGCTGTTTATTAGCGATCGCACCGTAAAATTCCACGTCAAAAACATCCTAAAAAAGCTGGACGTTCGCACCCGATCTCAGGCCGTCTTTGAGGCCACAAAACAAGGCTGGCTCAGCTAAGCATAGATCTACACTACTGAAACTCCAATACCTTCACCGATTCCTCTGGCTTCTCTAGATAGGGCTTTGCCGCTGCCTCGATTTGGCGAATTTGGCCTAGCGCTCGGCTACAGGGGAAGCCGTATTTGGCCTGTACCCGGTCGCTGGCAATGGTGAGAGATTCACGCGATCGCGCTAAAAAATCTGTCACTGTATATGTCTGTCCCGGCTCAAAATAATCTTTCACCACTAAAGAAGGTGAATAGCAAACCGCCTGCTTCCCATCAGGCCATTGAATTTTGAAGTTAATTTCAGGCATAGTTCTGTGTAGATAGTATTTTCTCGGATTGTGCGTCAGGCTGTGAAAGCTGTTGATAAAGATTCAAATGCATTTGAGCAGAGGCTGGCCAGCTGTAGTTGCGCGTAATGTTGAAAGAGCGCTGACTATCTACAGAGCCAGTTGATTTTTGGCTAGTCATTTGAAGCATGGCTGAGGCGATCGCATCGACATCCTCAGGATGGACCAAATAGGCATCATCCCCAGTCAAAAACTCCGTAAAGGGCGGTTGATCTGAAGTTACGACCGGGAGTCCTGAGGCGATCGCTTCCAACACAACCAATCCCCAACCCTCTTTCACTGACGGAAACACAAACCCATCCGCCAGCCGATACAGCGCAGGCATTTGCGCATCGGGAATGACGCCTGGCAGCACCAAAGAATCTTTCAAATCATAGTCCTCAGCTAGCACCATAAACTGTTCACGATAATCCTGATAGTCAAACAGCGTTGCGCCGCCCGCGATTACGAGCTGCGCTGTTGGCTGTTGGCGATGGACCTGGGAGAATGCCTTCAGCAAGTTAATCGAATTCTTACGCGGCTCAATTCCACCCACCGTCAAATAGATGGGCCCATCCTGAAGATTTAGCAACTGTTTGAGCGCTACTTCCAAGCCGTCAGATTGAGATGAAAACCGCTTACTCACACCGTTGATAACGCGATGCGCATCGACACCGTAATCTGCTTGCAAAGCCTGTTGCCACTGCTGGCTGACACAGCAGCAGCGATCGGGAAGATAGATAGATTTCTCTTGGCAATCTTGAAGATAGGGACTGCGAAAGCTTTCAATATGGTGCACCGTTCGAACAAAATGAGGAATGCGGTTTTGCGATCGCAAAATAGCCAGCGCATTGGCACTCAAACAGTCCTGCGCATGGTAGATGTCATAGGGTTGACTGTGCTGCTGAAAGAATCTTACAAATTCATTGATTCGCTGCTTAATCAGCTGGTCAATCCCTGCATCGCAAGCGTTAGCAGGAACTGCATAGGTGTCGAATTCTGCTGAGCGATGGAAACCCTTACCGTCTTTATCGAGCGCAAAAACGCAGGGGCTATGGCCGAGGTCATGTAGCGCTTGGGCGAGTTCTAGCGTGTGGATAACGCTGCCGCGTGGCTTGGTTGCGTAGGTGAGCAGAGCGATTTTGAGAGGCACTGAGGATGGCTCCAGTAGTGTGAGAAGTAGGAACGGCGGGGGAGTTGGTGTGTGGCAGACTTGTTGGAGCCACCTCCCTTACGGTTCCCCTATGTCCTACGGACAGGCTAACGCCAAGGTAAGAGAAATCTGTTCCTTAGAAGCCAGTCAGGGCATTTGATAAGTCCCATAGCTGTTGCTTTTCTTCGCCAGCTTGTAAATAAACATACTTATCTGAGATAGTCTCACCTACTGGCTCGCAAACTAATCCTTCAGGCTGAAAAACAGATTGAACAGCGGCAACATTATCTGGCGGTACACTTAGCAAAAAACCGAAGCTCGGAAAGCTAGTTAACCACTTTTCCCAAGACACGCCAGAAGGGCGAGGCACCTTCTCTAAATCGAGCATCGCACCACAGCCAGAGGCCTCTGTTAGCATCAAAAGGGTTCCTGCCAAACCGCCCATACTGATGTCTTTTCCGGCATTGACTAGTCCTGACTGTGCGAGCTTAGGAAGGAGTTTTATGTGCGATCGCAACATCACCGGTTCTGCCTCAGTCGCCGCATTCCAAAAAGAATAGTCCTTGTAATAAACCCCCGCCATATTCATCACCATCACCAGCGCATCCCCCGGCTGCGCATCGAAGCTGGTAATCAGCCACTCTGCCCGCCCCAAAATAGAAACCGCCAGCCCCGCATAGGGACTATGGCAATTCGTATGGCCGCCTACAATCGGCACGCCGTACGCCTGCGCTGCTGCCTTCATTCCTGCCCACAAAGGCTCACTTTCCGCAATAGAGAGACTCCACAGCGCATCAACCACCGCGACTGGTTCACCGCCCATCGCCGCCACATCAGAGACATTCACCATCACCGCGCACCATCCGGCAAACCATGGATCTTGTTCCACGAGCTGCGGCCAGATACCTTCAGCCGCTAAAAGTAAATAGCCATTGCCATCAGCGATCGCCGCACAGTCATCACCTAAACGAATCGACTCATCCGTTCCCTGCACATACTGGCCCAGCGTACTAGCCGCCGTTTGAATATCTCTCTTATTCAGAATACTAAGAGAAGACTGTAACGTTGTGATGAGCTCGGTGAGTTCCAAACCCCTACGCAACCTCTCTCAACGGCAGCACCGGACGCACCTGATCGCCCGCTGGATAAAAATTTAAATCTGCCTGCATCAGATGATGGGGCTTTCCCAAAACCTCTATCTCTTTCAAACTCTCCCAGTGAAGGCGAGTGAAGAAACGCACATTTTGCTCTTGAACAGTGGCAAGAAAGCGATCGCATCCCCAAGTATTCGCTGTCGTCACCGCCTTCTGGATCAATCCTTTACCAATTCGCCAGCCACGTCGAAAGTCGGGATGGGTACCTAAACGGCCACCATACCAAACGCGAGGAGATTTCTCATAAATTCGCACCACACCAACAACTTGATCTAGCTGGTTTGACTGATGGGCAATCGCCACAATCGGATAGGCATAGTCATCCACCGCATCGCGATCATGTCCTTCAAACAGTCCTTGCTCCTGGCAAAAAATCTGTTGTCGTAAATCAAAGTAGTCTGCAATTCCAGTATCGCTTAGCGCCAGCTCAAAGCTATAGGTCATTTTCATCACATCACCCCTCAAAAGTAGACAACGCCGAACAGGCACCACACTTACCGCAACCTGCTTTCATATCTGCAGAACGCAGATTCGCTTGCTTGAGCCGTGAACCAATTGCCTGATAGAGCTGGAACATAAAGTCGCTATCTGGAGGCGATTGTCCAGCTAACGGCGTACCCACAATGGGAACGAAAGGCACCACAAACGGATAAACGCCCAGAGCAATGAGGCGATCGCACATCTCCAGCAAAGTCTCCTTGCTATCGCCTAGCCCCGCCAACAAATACGTACTCACCTGCCCCCGGCCAAACACCTTCACCGCTGCCTCGAAAGCTCGGTAGTAATAGGTCAGCGGCACTCGCGCCTTCCCCGGCATAATTCGCGATCGCACCATCGGGTCTGCGGCTTCTAAATGCATTCCCAAGCTGTCAACACCCGCTGCGCGTAACCGATCAAACCAAACAAAGTCGTCTGGTGGCTCGCACTGAGCCTGAATGGGGAGAAAGACACGATTGCGAATTGCCTGCGCACATTCCATAAGATACGCCGCCCCTCGATCTGTTACGTTCGGCGTCCCCGTCGTCATAATCATGTGTTCTACACCATCTAACCGAACAGCGGCTTCAGCAACTTCCGCAAGCTGCGCAGGTGTCTTCTTTGCAATCGTTCGCCCCGCTTCTAGCGATTGGCTAATTGCACAAAACTGACAGGCTGTTTTGCGATTGTCATAGCGAATGCAGTTTTGTAAAACCGTAGTCGCCAAGACATTTCGGCTATGAAGCAGGGCAATCTTCCAATAAGGAACACCTTCTGCAGTTTCCAATCCATAAAACTTTGGCTGCGTAGGAAAAGAGATGGGCGCAATCACCTCTTTTTCCTTGAGGAGAACAGAACTGCCTGTGTTGCGATCGCGCTTCACCACAAAAGGAGACTGCGCGGCCCCTTCTGTAAATACCGGCACCATCACCGTTGTACCGCCTACCGTCACCGCCTTATGGTCTGAAGGGCCTGCCCCGCCCTTACGTCCAGAAGCACCCACTCCATCGCTAACAAGATTGAGCCCTCGCGACTGAAGTTCTGTAATAACCTGCTGTTGATTCATGAGTCAAAGAATTGATTGTCGAGAACGGGCAATGGCATTTCAGTAGACTGAAGCGGTCGTTCTAGCGGACCAGAGGCCTCTGCAAAGGCTGCTGAACTATTAGCGGCACCATTGCTGGTCTGTTCACTTGGCATCCCATTTGGGCTTGCAGAAGACGTCACTGCATAAGCAGATCGATTCGTTCGCAGCTGAAACAAATCAGGCCGCGCATAGTGACCCACCGAGTCCATCATGCGCTTGCGCTTAATGATTAGAGAAAAGTCAAGATCTGCGATCGCCATCCCTTCTCCTTCCCTGACCGGTTCACACAAATGCACACCCTCTGGACTAATAATCGATGTGTAGCAGCCGCCTTTCAGCACCTTCTGCAAGCCTTCATTCGGCGCAATTTCTACCACTTGCTCCGGCGTCAGCCAGCCCGTAGAATTCACCACAAAGCAGCCCGACTCCAAGGCATGATGCCGCAAACTCATCTCCGTCTGCGTCGCGAAAATCTCTCCCACCATAGAGCCCGGAAACTGCCCACAGTGAATCTGTTCATGCTGTGTCATCAGGCTATAGCGAGCCAGCGGATTGTAATGCTCCCAGCAAGCCAGCGCCCCAATTCGTCCCACCGCACTTTCACACACCTTCAGCCCCGAGCCATCGCCCTGACCCCACACCATTCGCTCATGATAAGTGGGCGTCACCTTGCGCCGCTTGAGCAGGCAGCTTCCATCTGCGTCAAAAACAAGTTGAGTATTGTAGAGAGAGCCCTTGTCCTTCTCGTTTACACCCAGCACAATCACCATTTGGTGTGCTTTCGCCGCTTGACTCACCGCTACTGTCACTGGCCCCGGCACCTCCACAGCCTCTTCATACAGCCTCAGGTGCTCCTTGCCCATTAGTACGGGCGGCAGCACAAAAGAGAAATAGGGGTAATAAGGTACAAAGGTCTCTGGAAAGACCAGCAGCTGTGCACCCTCTTTCGCCGCATCCTCAATTGCTTTGAGCACCTTCTCCATCGTGCCCGATTGACTGTGGAGCACAGGCGAGATTTGCACCGCTGCCGCACGAACCGTTCGAGAATAATCGGAGGTGGGATTGTTCATAACGCCCTCCTCCTCTACATTGTCCAAGTATCCAAAACAAATGCACCATCCTTACGGTGCATCAGCGTAATATCCAACACATCCAACGGACTAATCGGCTGAATGCCGGGAATCAATGAAGGTTCGCCGTGACCATACAGCGCCTGCAAAGCAAAGCGACAGGCATAGACTTTACCGCCCTCTTCCATAATCTTCACCAGCTGGTTGTTCATCGCCAAGTGGCCTGGAAATGCCTCGTCGCCTAGCTTTGGAAAACCACGCTGAATTCCCAACGTTACACCGGGGCCATAGAGCAAAACAGAAGTCTCAAACCCCTTACGAATCAGCCGAGTCGCCTGCAACAGATTCACCAAACCAATAGAACCTTCAAACGCAACCGTATGGAAAGCCACTAGCGCTTTCTCTCCAGGTTCAGCCTGGACATCGGGAAAAACCTTATCCTCGTAATCGACAAAAAAGTCACCGGCTTTGTGCGCAGGGGCTGTTACTTCAGGCATGTGAATATCTCTCGTTGTAAGACTTAATCGCAGCTTAAAAGGTCCATGCGCCCTCTTCCCGTATCTGTTGTTACAAAGCGGAAAAGCCTGACAATTCGTACAGCAGCATTCAATAGAAGGCCGTCAAAAAGAGATTTTTTAGACAGCACCCCTGTCTAAAAAGACAGGCATCCTCTGTTACGGCCTGTCTATAAAAAGGGATTAAAGCTTTCTGTAGTCGGCGATACAGGACACCTCAAAACGCACGATTATTGTTGGAAAGAGTGATGTTATTGGCTGAAAATTTTGTTTGGAACCTGGCTCATGCAGTCTCATCTCCCAGTGGTAATCGTTGGCGGTGGCCAGGCAGGGCTATCGGTTAGCTACTGCTTACAGCAGAGGGGAATCGATAATATTATTTTTGAAAAACACAAGATTGCGCATGCTTGGCGTACAAAGCGATGGGACTCTTTTTGCCTGGTAACACCCAACTGGCAGTGCACGCTACCGGGCTATCACTATCCTGGTAGCGACAAAGAAGGCTTTATGCAGCGCGATGAAATCGTGCGATACATAGAAGACTACGCTAGGTCTTTTGGTCCCTGTATTAAAGAAGGCGTTTCGGTGCTCAGCGTCCGTCAGCACGAAACGCGCAACGTATTCGAGGTTGTCACGTCTATTGGCACCTACACCGCTGACCAAGTTGTGGTGGCAACAGGTGGCTATCATACGCCGAAGATTCCTCGTATGGCAGAGCGACTGCCCAAGAGCATAGTTCAGCTTCACTCTTCGGAATATCAGAATGCGCGATCGCTGCCAGAAGGCGAGGTAATGGTAGTAGGAACAGGACAATCCGGCTGCCAAATTGCGGAAGATTTGCATTTGGCAGAGAGGAAGGTGCATTTGTGCGTGGGAGGTGCGCCGCGATCGCCCCGAGAGTATCGCGGCAAAGACGTCGTCGACTGGCTCGACCAAATGGGCTACTACGACATTCCTATTGATGAACATCCACAAAAAGAAACGGTCAGAACAAAAACCAACCACTACGTCACTGGACGCGGCGGCGGACGAGAGATAGACCTGCGCCAGTTTGCCACCGAAGGCATGCGCTTACACGGCAGACTAAACACTATTCAAGACAACAAATTTACCTTTAAGGCCGATCTTAAAGAAAATCTTGACTATGCCGATAGCGTCGCTGAAAGCATTAAAGGAACAATCGATCAGCACATTGAAAAGGCCAAAATAGATGCCCCGATAGAGCCTGCATACAAACCT
>ERZ1740067.1792-NODE-1792-length-14109-cov-6.417461_pt1 | contig 14109 bp, 6 predicted proteins | sample MGYA00581736_ERZ1740067 | MGnify/ENA primary metagenome ERZ1740067 (study PRJEB43018, sample SAMN04849236) | marine metagenome | isolation source: floating plastic debris | place: Pacific Ocean | collected 2008-08-27 | study: EMG produced TPA metagenomics... | reverse complement strand
ACGATAGTGAGGACGATTTTGATCACTTGTTTGAAGATCTAGATCTCACATCGACGAAGCTGGGACGTACACCGAAGGCGAAGAATGCACTGATTGCCAAGATTCTGGTGCATTTGGATAAGATTGATTTTCGTCTGGAGGATACGGAAAGTGATGTGCTAGGCGATGCCTATGAGTATTTGATTGGGCAGTTTGCCAGTGGTGCGGGCAAGAAAGCGGGTGAGTTTTATACACCACAGCAGGTGTCGAAGGTATTGGCGAAGATTGTGACGACGGGGAAGACGCGGCTGAAGTCGGTGTATGACCCGACGTGTGGATCTGGGTCATTGCTTTTACGGGTGGCGCGGGAAGTGGAGTCTGTGGGGGACTTTTACGGGCAGGAGATGAACCGGACTACCTACAACCTGGCGCGGATGAATATGATTTTGCATGGGGTGCATTATCGTAATTTTGATTTGCGACAGGAGGATACGCTAACGGAGCCGCAGCATGAGGGAATGCGGTTTGAGGCGGTGGTGGCAAATCCGCCGTTTTCGGCGAAGTGGAGTGCGAATAAGTTATTTGAGTCGGATGATCGGTTTAGTCAGTATGGGAGGCTGGCTCCAAAGTCAAAGGCGGATTTTGCGTTTGTGCAGCATATGCTGCATCACTTGGATGAGAATGGTGCGATGGCGGTGGTGTTGCCCCATGGGGTGCTGTTTCGCGGTGGCGCGGAGGGTGAGATTCGCAAATATATTATTGCTGAGCGCAATTGGCTGGATGCGGTGATTGGGCTGCCTGCGAATATTTTTTATGGGACGAGCATTCCCACGTGCATTTTGGTGATGAAGAAGTGTCGGGAGCAGCCGGAGGATGTGCTGTTTATTGATGCGAGTGGGGAAGACCACTTCGAGAAGGCAAAGAATCAGAATCATTTGCGGGATGGGGATGTTAGGAAGATTATTTTGACCTATCAGAAACGGTTGATTGAGGAGAAATATAGTTATCGGGCTTCGTTAGAAGAGATTGAGAAGAATGACTTTAATCTCAATATTCCTCGTTATGTGGATACGTTTGAGGAGGAGGAGCCGATTGATTTGGATGCAGTGGTGCGGGAGATACGAAAGATTGATCGGGAGATGGAGGAGACTGATCGGCTGATTCGTGGGTTTTGTGAGGAGTTGGGGATTGAGGCACCACTATGAGTAGAGAAACCCAGAAAAAAAATCCTGACTTAAGGTTCCCTGAATTCAATGATCATTGGAAATGTGAGATTTTGAAAGATGTTGCCATATTTAGAAATGGTAAAGCTCATGAACAGCTAATTGGTGAAAGTGGATTATATACGGTTATTAACTCAAGATTTATATCTACCGAGGGCCTAATTGAAAAATTCAGTAATCACCAGTTAGTTCCGGTACAAGAAAAAGATATAACAATGGTCATGAGTGATGTGCCAAATGGGAAAGCTCTAGCCAAATGTTTTTATGTTGATGCGAACAATAAATTTACTCTTAACCAACGTATTTGTTCTCTTACAGCAGAATCAATTAACAGCCTTTATCTTTTTTATCTTCTAAATAGGAACAAATACTTTCTTGCTTTTGATAGTGGCGTATCTCAAACGAATCTTCGTAAGGAAGATGTCTTAAGATGTCCTATTGCTTCACCCTCTATCAAAGAGCAGGAAAAGATTGCTGGTTTTCTGGGGGCGGTGGATGCGCGACTAGGCCAGCTCCGCCGCAAGCACGAGCTATTACAAACCTATAAACGGGGTGTAATGCAAAAACTCTTCTCTCAACAAATCCGCTTCAAACAAGACGACGGCTCAGACTTCCCTGACTGGGAGAAGAAGAAGTTTGGTGAGGTATTTAAGAGAGTTAAGAGAAGAAATGCCGAAAGTAATTCAAACGTTTTAACAATATCCGCCCAATTTGGACTGATCAACCAAAGGGAATTCTTTAATAAATCCGTTGCAGCACAAGATCTAAGCGGATACTACTTACTTAAGCGAGGAGATTTTGCATATAATAAAAGTTACTCAAAGGGCTATCCAATGGGAGCATTAAAGCGTTTGAAAAAGTATGATAAGGGTGTCGTCTCTTCTCTTTATATTTGCTTTTCAACGATGAATGAGACAAATGCGATATTTTACGAGCAATATTTTGATGGAGGTTTCTTAAATCGAGAACTCAGTAAGATTGCTCAAGAGGGTGCTCGAAATCATGGTCTATTAAATATGAGTGTAGTTGATTTTTTTAAGGATATCAAAATCAACTATCCGCATTGTGATGAACAGAAGAAAATAGCCGATTTTTTGGCTAGCCTCGACCAACGAATTGCAGCTATCGCGGCTCAAATTGAACGTAATGAGAAATTTAAAGAAGGTTTACTCCAGAAAATGTTTGTGTAGTTGAGAACCATGGAAAGTCTAGAATCCTTAGTTAAAAGACATCTTAATGAGTTCCCTGACTTTCAATACTACGGCGCATTTGGTGAATTTATCAGTGCGATTGAAATCTATCATGAGGACTTGCATACAGGAGTGAGCTTAGATTGCTGTAATTCTCTATTGCAGAGCATTTGTAAAACCGTCATTACTCAAATTGATCCACGTATTGAACCCAAAAGCCTAAGTAAGGGGGCAGCCAGTCAAACAAGCAACTTAATAAGAACAGCAGCAGACTTAGTAAAAAAGAATGATGATGTATATGAAAGAGATTTTATACAGAAGCTCTCACAGATAGGAAAACATATCAATGAATTAAGAAATGCTAGAGGCGATCTATCCCACGGAAAGTCTCTACCTAAAGAGCTTCGTAATGATCAGGATCTATCACGTCTTTTAAGAGAGATAACTGAAAGTATGGCTCGTTATCTTATATCCTCTTTCTTTAGTTTTTCTCTAGAAGCAATCGAAGAAGATACTGAAGACGACGTTTTCGATAGGATTGATTACGACGATAATTCAGAATTTAACGACTTTCTAGATGAGGAGTATCCCTATGGTGGCAAGCTACTCTATAGCCAAGCCCTCTACACCCTCTACTACGAAGACTACGAAATCCAACTCCAAGCCTACCTTGATGAACAAGAAGAACTTATAGCCGTAGAGTAACCCACCATGATTCAATCTGAGGCCCAACTAGAGCAAAACCTGATCGAGCGCCTGACTGGTCTAGGCTATGAACCAGTCACCATCAGCAACGCCAACGACCTCAGAGCCAACCTCAAAACCCAGCTCGAAAAGCACAACGACATCCAACTCAGCCAAGACGAATTCAAAAAAGTCCTTAACCACCTCGACAAAGGCAACATCTTTGACCGCGCCGAACGCCTGCGGGACAAAATGGAACTGTCCCGCGACGACGGTAGCACCATTTACCTAGAATTCCTCAATACCGAACACTGGTGCCAAAACCAATACCAAGTCACCAACCAAGTCACCCAGCAAGGCAAATACAAAAACCGCTACGACGTCACCCTACTGATCAACGGCCTGCCCCTCGTCCAAATCGAACTTAAACGCCGGGGCTTGGGCCTAAAAGAGGCATTTAACCAGATCAACCGCTACCAGCGCCACTCCTACAGCGCCGACCTGGGCCTATTTAACTACGTCCAAATTTTCGTTATCTCCAACGGCGTCGATACCCGCTACTACGCTAATAACCGCAAACAATCCTACAAACAAACCTTCTTCTGGGCCAAAGAGGACAATACCCTAGTCACCCAGTTAGACGACTTTGCCGATCAGTTCCTAGAGAAATGCCATGTCTCTAAAATGATCTGCAAATACATCGTCCTGCACCAGTCAGACAAAATCCTTATGGTGCTGCGCCCCTATCAGTACTATGCGGTCGAAGCCATTATCGAGCGGGTTAAAGACACCAATAAAAACGGCTACATTTGGCATACCACTGGCTCCGGCAAAACCCTCACCAGCTTCAAAGCGGCCCAAATCCTGACCCAGCTCCCCACCGTCCATAAGGTACTGTTCGTCGTAGACCGTGCCGACCTGGACTACCAAACTAGCCGAGAGTTTAACTACTTCAGCCCCGACAGTGTAGACACCACTGACAATACCCGTCAGCTGGTTGACCAAATCACAGGTAATGGCAACCTGATCGTCACCACCATCCAAAAACTAAACCGAGCCATCACCAACCGACGCCATGAAGCTGCCATGGCTCCTCTGCGGGATAAGCGCATTGTGTTTATCTTTGACGAGTGCCACCGCTCCCAGTTTGGCGAGACCCATACCAATATCGTTCGCTTTTTCCAAAACGCCCAGCTCTTTGGCTTTACCGGCACCCCCATCTTTGCCGAGAAAAATGTCTATGTAAAAGATGGCCTCAAATTCTCCACAGAACGTCTATTTCAAGACTGCCTGCATAAGTATGTGATCACCAACGCCATTGCCGATCAAAATGTGCTCAAGTTTTCCGTTGAATACTGGGGCAAACTCAAGCGCAAAGACGGCAGCCTGATCACAGAACCTAAAGCCAACCGAGAATTCTTTGAAAACCCCAACCGCATTGGCCTGATTGTGGATTGGATTATTGCCCACCACAACCGCAAAACCAATGGCAAAAAATTCTCTGCCATGTGCTGCGTCAGTAGTGTAGATACCCTGATCACCTATTACGAAATTTTTAAGCAAAAGCAAAAACAGGGCCTGCATGACTTGCGAATCGTCGCCATCTTTACCCCCAGAGATAACGAAGATGACGACGATGCCAATGGCCTCATCGGCGATCCGGATTTTGATATTGAGACCAATACCCGCAGCCACAGCCGCGACAAGCTAAACGAGTTTATCGCAGACTACAACAAGCTATATCAGACCAGCCATTCCGCCAAAGATAGTCAGGCATTCTACGCCTACTACAAAGACATCTCAAAGCGGATGAAAGGGCGAGATCGAGAAGACTTTCAAGACAAAGACCGGGCCGACATTTTGCTAGTGGTGAATATGTTCCTCACCGGCTTTGATGTCAAGAAGCTTAATACCCTCTACGTCGATAAAAGGCTTAGATATCACGGCCTCATTCAAGCCTATTCCCGCACTAACCGAATTTTGGGCGAACTCAAATCCCAGGGCAACATTGTCTGTTTCCGTAACCTCAAGGACAATACCGACGAAGCCGTTGCTCTATTTTCTAACGAAGAAAACGCCAGTAAAAAGATTCTCATCGAGCCCTATGAGCATAACGATGAGGAGTTTAACGAAGGCGTTCAAGACCTCCGAAAGATTGCCGCTATTCCCAACGATGTCAATCAAATTATCGACGAAGAGCAGCAAGTTGAGTTTGTCAAAGCCTTCCGTAATCTGATCCGGTTACTCAATGTCAGCAAATCTTTTACAGAGTTTGAATTCTCTGACTTGAACTTGGATGAGCAAACCTTTGAAGACTACAAAAGTAAGTATTTAGACATCTACGACCGCACCAGAAACAGAAACGATGATGGTGACGAGCCCGCCAAACCTATTGAGGAAGTCGATTTTGAACTAGAACTTATCCAGCGAGACGAAATCAACGTTTCCTACATTCTGAAGCTACTGGCCAACCTGCAACAGGATGTTCAGACAGAAAAGACCAGCCCAGAAGAGTACCAAAAGCAGAAAGCCGATATCTTGGGGCTGCTGGATAAAGAAGCTCAACTACGCAGTAAGCGGGATCTGCTAGAAAAATTCATTGAAGACCGCATGAGCACCATTCAGCCCGAGGAAACGATTGAGGAAGCCTTTAGAGCCTTTTGGACCCAAGAGCGGCTTGACGCGATTAAGCAGCTTTGCACAGACGAAAACCTGAATGAAGATGCTGTGAGTCGCATGATTGAAAGCTATAAGTTCTCAGGCAAAGAACCCCTGCGGGAAACTGTGCTTAACGCCTGCAATAAAAAGCCCAAAGTTTTAGAGCGCAAGAAAATCTTTAAGCGAGTCGTCGCCCGATTGCTCGACATCATTCACAAGTTTGATGACGACCTGGGTGAATTGGAAGATGAGGAGTAAGACATGTCTATGAGTTCATGAGAGTTAAAGCCAGATGCAGAGTATTGCAAGGTTACCGCCAGAGTGCACTCATTTACCACTCCAAGATCCATAACAGGCGCGATAATACATCCATGACCGCTTAAATGAGAGATCATGACCGCAGGACGCCCCCTCCTGGAGACCAAGCTCTACCTTCCCGAATGGCGTGCTGGCCAAGTCTCACGTCCAAGACTGCTCGCTCGCATTCACTGGGAGCATAAGCTAACTCTAGTTTCAGCGTCAGCAGGGTTTGGCAAAACCACGCTACTCGCCGAATGGGCTGCCTCTGCACCGACCGGACGCGTAGCCTGGCTCTCTCTCGATCCCAACGATAATGACCCCGCTCTTTTCTGGTCATACCTAATCGCTGCATTACAAAAAATTCACCCCCAGCTCGGAGAGCGATCACACGCCCTCCTAAACTCCCCTCAACCCCCACCCATCGAATCCATCCTCGTCACCTTACTCAACGAAATTAACGCAGTTGAGGAACCCCTTGCCCTCGTCCTGGACGATTACCACGTCATCGAAAACCCAGCGATTAATCGCGGCATTGATTTCTTACTAAGCCACCTGCCCCCTCAGCTACATCTCATTGTTGCCAGCCGCAGCGATCCGCCCTGGCCCCTGGCCCGACTGCGGGCTCGCGGAACCCTAAACGAGCTACGGTCTGCCGACTTGCGATTCACCTCACAAGAAGCCGCAGCCTTTCTAAATCAGGCAATGAACTTGAACATTTCGGCAGCGGATGTGGCTGCGCTAGAGCAGCGAACGGAAGGCTGGATTGCGGGATTGCAGCTTGCAGCCCTCTCAATGCAAGGGCGAGAGGATGTGTCTGGATTTATCGCTGCTTTTTCAGGGGACGATCGCTACATCGTAGATTATCTACTAGAAGAGGTGTTGCAGTGTCAGAGCGATCGCATTCGCAGCTTCTTACTGCAGACGGCCATCCTAGATCGCCTCAGCGCGCCTCTGTGCCATGCCGTTTGCGATGCCACTACAGACCCAGCCGATAGTCAAAACCTGCTGATTGAGCTAGAGCGGAGCAACTTATTTGTCGTTTCACTAGATAACAAACGTCAGTGGTACCGCTACCACCACTTATTTGCCGATGTCCTCCAGGCCCGCGCCCGCGCAGAGCAGCCAAAATGCCTCTTGAGCCTGCATAGCCGGGCAAGTGAGTGGTATGAGCAGCAGGCATTCATGTCTGAAGCCATTCACCACGCTCTAGCAGCTCAAGATTTTGAGCGATCGGCCAATCTCATCGAGCAGGCATGGCCCACCATGCGCCAACGCCAGCAGGAAGCGACAGTGCTGAACTGGCTAAAGGCACTACCTGAGGTGCTCATTCGCAAACGGCCCGCCCTGAGTGTGGCCTATGCGCTAGCGCTCTTAAACACTGGCCAGCTAGACGCGGTAGAAACTCGATTACAAGACGCTGAACAGGCGTTGAGTTCGTCAAGCGTCAATGAAGCGCAATATCAGGCGTTGCCAGGCTCCATTGCCAATGCCCGTGCCTTTCTTGCCCAAGCGCAGGGTGATTTTGACAGCGCCGTAACCTATGCCCAGCAGGCACTAGAACAACTACCCAGCGAGGAGGAGAACGAACGAGGGGTGACGGCAGCCTTTCTGGGGTTGGCCTACTGGGCAAACGGCGATGTCAAAGCCGCGCGAGCCTCTTTTTCTGAGGCCTTAAATATCTTTCAAAAGCTGGGCGGGCTCCAAATTGTTATCAGTGCCACGTTAGGACTGGCGAATATGGAAATGGCACAGGGCTGGCTGCAGACAACGGTCACAACCTGTGAGCAGGCCCTTCAACTGGCGGCGCAACAGCCGGTGCCGATTCTGCGGGGCGTGGCAGATGTGCATTTAGCATTAAGTCAAATTCGCTATGAGCAGGGCGATTTGGTGGCAGCCAGTCAGCTACTGCAAAAGGCTGAAGCCCTCCGTGAGCAGGGTTCCATCTCAGGAACTGATTACCTCTGGTGGTTGATAAAGGCCCAACTAACGGCAGCCAAAGGAGACTTAGACACCGCGCTAAGCCAGCTCCAGGAATCCGCGCGGCTGTATCGGCGATCGCCGATACCCAACATACACCCTGTTGAAGCCTTAAAGGTACGGTGGTGGTTACAACAAGGTCGATTGGTTGAAGCGTTGGACTGGGTGCAAACGCGTGGTTTATCAGTCAACGATTTGTCCAGCTACCTACACGAATATGAACACCTGACCCTCGCCAGAGTCTTGATCGCTCAGTACAGACAGAGCGGCACAGAGGAAGTAATGCAACAAACCATTGATCTCCTCACCCACTTGTTAGCCGCAGCCGAAGCAAAGGAGCGTACTGGCAGCACGATCAAAATTCTGGTGGTGCTGGCTTTGGCCCATGAGGCACAGGGGAGTATTTCGACGGCTATCCCCTGGTTAGAACGGGCATTAAACTTGGCCGAACCTGAGAGGCATGTTCGCATCTTTGCAGAACATGGAACCCCCATGGTGACACTGTTGAAAGCAGCCAAAAAATGCGACCTCACACCCACCTATACTCAGCAGCTATTAACTGCTTCAGCCACCTGGGGAAAATCACAGGAGACATCACAAAATCATCCACCCCCAGCTTCTGTTGTTTCTTCTGTTATCTCTACGCAACAATCTGGCATCGAACCGCCTATTGAACCGCTAGTTGAGCCCCTTAGCCAAAGAGAGTTAGAGGTGCTTCGCCTGCTCAATACCGAACTCTCTGGCCCCGAAATTGCCCGCGAACTAATCGTCGCTCTCAGTACCGTACGTACCCATACCAAGCGCATTTACAGCAAACTCAATGTCACCAATCGTCGGGCCGCTGTGAAACGAGCGACAGAGCTAGGCCTGATCTAGCCCGTATTCACATCGCTATCCGACACAATCCCCATATTAATCCCCAGATCAATCCCCACATCTGGGGACTCTAGCTCCCTATGAGCGTTTGTATGTTTGGGTTGTTCACCAAAACACCTCAAGCGTAATCATGAACCTTCAAAAACAACTGCTCGCAACAGAAACAAAAGCGAAGCTATCTGCCCTGTGGATTGTGTTCCTACTCAATATCATCTTTCGAGATATCCACGAATTTGTAGAGCCAGGATTCATTCAAGAAGTGATGACCGGCACACTCAACGGCAACCCTATTCAAGAACATATGCTGCTTTTAGGCGGCGTCATGATTGAGGTACCGATTGCCATGATTCTCTTCTCTCGGCTATTGCCCTATCGTGCCAATCGCTGGGCCAACATCATTACCGCTGCGGTCTACATCTTACTTATTAGCCTGTACGGCACAACCGATTTAGACGATACCTTTCACCTACTTGCAGAAATCGCTGCCCTGTCATTCATTATCTGGTCGGCATGGCGTTGGCCAAGCCCTGCTCCCAAGCGTTACTCAGCCAGTCAACAGGCATAGACCCTAAGACCTGTTGTTTACCAGCAAGATTGACAAAACAAATACGACGCACCATGAGTGAATCCCACGTATCCCAAAAAGGTTTCGACCAGTCTGAACCCTACGAAATTTGCCTCAAAGGACGCCTCGATGCCCGTTGGACAGACTGGTTTGGTGGGCTGACGATCTCACACGAAGATAACGGCAATACCCGATTGACAGGGCATATCGCCGATCAGGCTGCCCTCCACGGATTGCTGGCAAAAATTCGAGATTTAGGCTTGCCGCTAATTTCACTCATACGCATTTCACTCCCTAATCCCAAACAAGAAGACAAGGAAAAAACAAATCATGAGCACACTTCAGCCCTCTATTCAGACAGCTCATCTCCAAACAGTTCATCCCCAAACAGCACACACTCAAACAGCTCACAATCGATTTGACGTTGCTATTATTGGCTCTGGCATTGCAGGCTCTACTCTGGGGGCAATTCTTGCTCGGCAAGGGCTCAAGGTGATTCTCTTTGAAGCTGGGAGCCACCCTAAGTTTGCCATCGGTGAATCGATGATTTTAGAGACCTCTGAAATGATGCGATCGCTCGCCGAAAACTACGACGTCCCAGAACTGGCCTACTTCAGCTCAGAAAACTACTTCGAACACATCGGCACCTCCCACGGCATCAAGCGCCACTTTAGCTACGCTCACCATACCGAAGGGCAACCCTTCAATGCTCAGCGCATCTTGCAGGCCGTCATCCCCAAGCAACCCCACGGCCATGAGCTACATCTCTACCGGCAAGATACCGACTACTTTTTAATGACCACAGCGATTCGCTATGGGGCCAAAGTCTTGCAAAATACGCCGGTTGAATCTGTTGAAATTAACAGTACAGGCGTGACATTACAAACAAGGAAAGGAGAACAGTTCAAAGCGGATTATGTCGCCGATGCAGGCGGCTTTCGTTCATTACTGGCCGAGCAGTTTGGCCTCCGTCATCACAACTTGCAGACCCATTCACGAGCAATCTTCACCCATATGATTGGGGTGCCTTGCTTCCACGAAGTCAGCGCGCCCCGTGAGTCTTATCAAATCCCTTTTCAGCTTTCAGAAGGCACACTACACCACGTGTTTGAGGGGGGCTGGCTATGGGTCATTCCCTTCAATAACCATGCCAAATCGACTAATCCACTTTGTAGTGTAGGGCTAATGCTCGATCCTAGAGTGCACCCTGCTAAGCCGGAAATCAACTCAGAAGAAGAGTTCTTTCAATTCATTGAACGCTTCCCCAGTATTGCTAGCCAGTTTCGGCAGGCAAAAGCCGTCCGCAGTTGGACACGTACGGGGCGCATTCAGTATGGAGCCAAACAAGTAGTGGGCGATCGCTTTTGCCTACTCGGTCAAGCTGCTGGTTTTATCGATCCGCTCTTTTCAAAAGGGCTTTATACCGCGCTAACCTGCACTTCTGTACTCGCAGATCGTCTACTGGCAGCTAAGGTAACGGGAAACTATTCGGCGGCTTTCTTCAAGCCGGTAGAACAGGTTACTCAGGCTTATCTCCAAGCAAATGATCGCTTGGTGGCCCACGCCTACAGCTCTTTTGCTGACTACCGGCTATGGTCTACGTTTTCCGTACTTTGGCTAGCGGGAGCGTATTTGGAACTGGTCAAGCTCACGAGTATCCGGGCGCTATCAACCACTCACAAAGCATACTATCAACAACTCCGGACGCTGAAGCAAGTCGGCGGCGGCTTTGCGGAGTTCGACGAACTGGCAGAGGCCGTGTACAACAGCTTGGATAGGCTAAATGAACCGGACGCTGACGCGGATGCTGCGTCGATAGCCAAACAGATCGCGCAGAAACTTGCGCAGCCTGCTTGGATGCCTTCTGTTTTCAAGGCAGTTCTCCGGGGTAAGAATCACCTGCCGCGAAACAAGTTTCATCCCCGGCTATTTCGACCTCGAAAAGGCTTTTTAGGCGTCGGACGCTACAGAGCCCACTTTTTTGCGAATCGCTCTCTGGGCTTTTTCCTAAGCTTCTACTTGCACGAGCGAACGAAGTACTCTCAGCACCTATTGCAGTTCAAACGTAATCTCAGAGTGTGGAAAAGAGGAGAACCACATCCAGCAAGATAAAGAGCCGGTGGCTGTTGTTTGCTTCACAAGCAATGACAGAGAAACTAGAGAATCATTCTGCGAGTAAGCAGTCAAAGGATAAAGTACGTGTTCAGCGTGAATTGTTATAGAAGCGGAAACCGAGGGCTGAGCGGAGTCGTAGCCTAGCGGCGTGGCAAAGCCAGGCGCGGAGCATTCCATAGGGATAGCCAGGCTGTGTTTTGACTTCGACTCCGCTCAGTCATCGGATATTCTGCCTCTTTAGACAGTAACGCTAAATACGTACAGGATAAATCCCTTGACTGCTATTCGGACTGGCAGGCAGCCACGGTAGTCTGCGGATGGGTCTTAAGGTAAGCGTCCAGCCACTGACAACCTTGTGTAATCAGCGCGTCCTGTGTCATATTCAGCGGCCAAAGCTTCACATATCCATTCTGACTGGCAGACGCCAACAGTTTTCCATCTGGGCTGAAGCTGACAGATTCTCCTCTACCGACCTGAGTATCAAACTCATGTGAAAGTACGCCATCTGGCATATGCCACACTCGAATGCGGTTGTCGAATCCGGTGGCGGCAAGCTGCATACCATCAGAACTGAAGTCTAGATCGCGGGTCCAACCGCTGGTCGCTAACTCTTTCATCAGTGAGCCATCAGAAATGCGCCACAGCTTTACAGCGTGATCCGCCGAAGCTGTCGCGAGGTGTCCATCCGGGCTAAACTGCACTGCTGTGACTCTGCCAGAAAAATCGGTCAGACGGGTATGCATCTTTTTTTCCGACAGATTCCAAACACTCACAGTGTGATCGTAGCTGGCAGCAGCAAGCCACTGCCCATCGTGACTAATGCTAAGAGACTGAATGCGATCGCTATGAACACCTTCCTGCCCATTCATCACAAACGCCAGCTCACCCGAGCCCACAGACCACACCCTGATGGTGCGATCGCTCCCTGAAGTTGCAATCCTCTCACCATCAGGACTAAAGGCAACCGTCCGAATCACTTTTTTGTGGCCAACTAACTGGTGCTGCTTTTCGCCAGAGTCAACACGCCAAATCTCGACTGTGTTGTTTTTGCCATTGTTCCGGCCAGCAGCGGCAATGTGCTGCCCATCGGGGCTAAATTGGATGGATTGTACACCTCTGTGAGTAGGGTGCGATCGCACTAATGACAAATCCCTCGTTCGCCACAGTTTCAGCAAACCATCACCGCCCGTCGTCGCAAAATGCTGCCCATCTGGACTAAATCGAATCGTCCACACTTTGTGAAGATCGTGCGCAACCAGACTAGTCGGCAGAGGACCGTCAATTTTCCAAAGTCGAACAGTTCTATCTGTGCCCGCAGAAGCGATGAGCTGCCCATCTGGGCTGAGCGAAAGACTGCGCACGCTCCCCTGATGGCCTACAAACGTTTGCAACTCGCGGTCGGATTGCACCAGGTTCCAAAGCTTTAGCGTTTCGTCATCGCTGACGGAGACAATCGCAGCATCTACCGGGTCTGATACGAATTCCGCATCCCAGACGACATTGGAGTGCTGCGAAAAAGTCTTTTTGGGTTCTCCTGTCTCCAAGTCCCAAACAACAACATCACCGTCTGCCCCAGAAGAAACTATTTGCTGGCCATCCGTGCTAAAGGCAACACTCCGCACAAGTGCATCCGCCTTAAAGCTGCGGATCAGTTCACCCGTCTCCACCTGCCACAGTTTAATCGTTCTATCTTGGCTGGCCGAAGCCATTAACTCACCGGATGGATGAAAGACCACAGCATTTGCCCAGCGATTGGGATGGGCGTCAATCGTCCTCAGCCGAGTGCCCTCTGTTGTTTTCCACACCACCACTTCACCCAAGCGGTTCGACGCTGCGAGTAAACGGCCATCTGCACTAAAATCAACGCTACGAATCTCTTCATTTGGCTGCTCTAGCGTCTTGAGTAATTTGCCTGACTGCGTTTCCCAAAGCTTAACGGTCCCGTCCCTGCTGGCAGAGGCGAGCGTTTGCCCGTCTGGAGCAAACTGCACACTCCAGACGTTATCTTGATGGCCTAGGAGTGTTCTAATGTATTCGCCATCTCGGGTCCATAGCCTGACGGTATTGTCTTCGCTCGCTGAGGCAATCAGTTGACTATCAGGGCTGAACTGTACGCCGATGACACGTCCGTCATGTCCATCGAGCTGGTTGAACTCTCGGCTATGCATCAGAGCCTGGGACAGTGCGTGCGAAACCTGCTGAGCAGTGTCGGAGGTTTTTTCAGATGGCGGATTGAGTTGTCTGAATTGATGGGCTGTTTCTAACGCAGTGAGCAGAGACTCAAAGGGGCTCTCATCTAGCGTACGGTCGGCTTCGATGCTCTGTGAGACTAGACGGAGTTCATCGCGATCGCGCCGCGCTTGCATAATCACCCGAGTCGCAATTGTCCCAGAAATCGCAGAAAGTATCAGAAATAGCGCCATCACTGCTGAGCCGATATTTAATCGCCGGTTCGCCTTTGCAATCTTCTGCTGGGCCACTTTCTGTGCATCTTCTAAGACTTGCTTGGCCTGCTGTTCTGCGGAGAGCTGCTGCTGCACAA
>ERZ1740067.1791-NODE-1791-length-14109-cov-8.551871_pt1 | contig 14109 bp, 15 predicted proteins | sample MGYA00581736_ERZ1740067 | MGnify/ENA primary metagenome ERZ1740067 (study PRJEB43018, sample SAMN04849236) | marine metagenome | isolation source: floating plastic debris | place: Pacific Ocean | collected 2008-08-27 | study: EMG produced TPA metagenomics... | reverse complement strand
GGACGATTACCTGTCCAAGCGGCGCGATCACTGATGTTTAAGCGGGTCCCCCAAATCAGCCGGATCCAGCGCGGCCACATAGGCCAGGATCGCCTCCAGATCGTCGAGCGTCATCTCGACCGGTGCAATGGGCGACGGGCGATCGATGGGGAACGGGTCAGTGACGTCTTCAAGCTGGGTGAAGGCCGCGTGGGGTTTCAGCGCATAGAAGCCCGCAAACCGCGCTTGCCAATCCTCGAACCCGCGCAGGACAAAAAAGCTCGGCGTCGAGCCGATGCCAAATCCGCCCCGGCTCCGTTCGGTCACATGACAGCGCCCGCACTTGTCCCAGGATACCCCCTGCCCCGCGATGGCGTCCCCCGTCATCTCGACCTTGGCCACGGCAACCTCTTGCACGGCAGGCTCGGTAAAGAGCGGTGCGCCATCGGGCGCAAAGCCTTGGATCGTGCGGCGGCCCACGTCCGACGTCAGCCAATCAGCAAAACGCTGCGCGCCTTTGGTCGCCGCGCGCACCTCCATATGCCAGGTCTCGCCCAAGCCCGAAAACAGCGCACGGCCCTCGGGGCCCAACACCAGTTCGGCCTGGGACGGGTCATCCACCAGTGCGACCTTCACTTGCGTTTTCAGCGAAAAGCGGGGCGCGATATGCTGGATCAGCCCCGCCTCGATCAGCGCGGCCGGGGCATAGAATGCCACCCGCCTGTCATCGGCCATTGCCAAACCGGGCAACAGGGCCAAGATCATTACCAACACGCGCATAGACCCAGCCTAGGGCCAGCCCACGCGCGGCGTCAACGATAGGAAGCCACCATGAGCGACGATTTCAACATGTCCATGCGCAAGTTTCTCAAGCAGGTCGGCGTGACCTCGCAACAAGCCATCGAAGAGGCGATGCGCGAGGCAGAAACCAGCGGCAAGACCTATGCGATCAAGGCCGTTGTGACCATCGAGGACCTGGACATGACGCACGAGGTGTCCGGCGAAATCACGGGACAGGACTAAGGCGTGAGCAGGGAACAAGTTCTTGAGGTTCTGAAAGGGATCGATGCGCCGGGCGGCGATATCGTGTCGTCCGGTGTGATGCGTGCGCTGAACGTCGACGGGGGCACCGTCCGCTTTGTGATGGAGATCAACCCGGCGCAGGCCGCGGATTACGAAGCGGTCAAGGGTCGGGCCGAAACGGCGCTGGCCGCGCTCGACGGGGTCGAGAGCGTGTCGATTGTGCTCACCGGTCATACGGACAAGGCGCCGCCTGACCTCAAACCGCAACGGCCTGCCGAGCCCAAGGGGCCGCAAAAAGTCCCCGGCGTCGACCGAATCCTCGCGATTGCCAGCGGCAAGGGTGGCGTAGGCAAGTCGACCGTGTCGGCGAACCTCGCTTGTGCCCTGGCACAGCAGGGGCGGCGCGTCGGCTTGCTCGACGCCGATGTGTACGGGCCGTCACAACCGCGGATGTTGGGTGTATCCGGTCGCCCCGCCTCGCCCGATGGCAAGACGATCCTGCCGATGCGCAATCATGGTGTGACGATGATGTCCATCGGCCTGATGATGAATGACGATCAGGCGGTAGTCTGGCGCGGGCCCATGCTGATGGGCGCGCTGCAACAGATGATGACGCAGGTGCAATGGGGCGCGCTGGATGTGCTGATCGTCGATCTGCCGCCGGGCACCGGTGATGTGCAGATGACGTTGGCACAAAAGTTCGCGGTCGATGGTGCGATTGTCGTCTCTACCCCGCAGGATGTGGCCCTGCTGGATGCCCGCAAGGGGATCGACATGTTCCAGCAGCTCAAGGTGCCCATCGTCGGCATGATCGAGAACATGAGCACGCATATCTGTTCGAATTGCGGGCACGAGGAGCATGTGTTCGGCCATGGCGGTGTCAAGGCCGAGGCGGAGAAGCTGGGCGTGCCGCTGTTGGCCGAGGTGCCGCTGCACCTTCAGATCCGCCTCGCCGCGGATGGTGGCGCGCCGATTACGGTGAGCCAGCCGGATAGCCCGCAGGCCAAGGCATTTCAGGATGTTGCATCGGGCCTCGTGACACAGGGCGCCGCATGAGCATGGTGGCCGAGGTCACATTCCCCCCGCTGATGTGGGGGGAAGAGGCGCCAGCGGGCGCCTTTGACCACGCGGTGATGCGGGCAACGCTTGGCTGTGACGCGGGCCTGGTGTCTTATCAGCTGGGTGCGGCTGACCTGGAGGCGGCGCTGGTCTTTGCCCCAGAAGTGCCGCTGTCACAGGCGATGTCGATGCTGCCGCTGTGCGGCGTGGGCTTTCAGAACGCGCTTGGCGCGCTCGCGCCGCCCGAGGTTGCCGTGCATCTGGACTGGTGGGGCGGGATCCGTGTGAACGGCGCACGCTGCGGCGCGTTCCGCGTGATGGCGTCGGGCACCGACCCGGACGCGGTACCCGACTGGCTGGTCGTGGGCTTTGTCATGCCACTGGTACCTCCGTCCGAGGATATGGGGCTGACGCCGGACGAAACCGCGCTCTTTGCTGAAGGCTGTGCCGAGGTGTCCCCGCCGCACCTGCTCGAGGCGTGGGCACGGCACACGATGGGTTGGCTCAACCGGTGGGAAGATGAGGGCACCGCGCCGCTGCACACCGAATGGCGCGGCCTCGCCCACGGGATCGGCGAAGCGGTGGCGCATCAGTCGCTCAGCGGCACGTTTCTGGGCGTGGACGAAGCCTTTGGCATGCTGCTGCGCGATGACGAGACGACCCACCTGATCCCCCTGACCACCTTGCTGGAGGCACCGACATGAAGCTCGCCCGCGCGATCCACTTCGACGAAAGCGACATGAACGTCTTCGCCTCGCCCGCGCGCACAGGCGAATGGTGCATCTCTGGCGGGTTCGAATTTTCGAACTGGGGCGAGGGCGATCTGACCGGCAAGGCGCGCCAAGCCTTTGCCAATGGCTGGTTCGGGCTCGAGACCGGCGGGCGCGTGACGTTTGTGGCCGTCACGCAGCTGGAGGAGGTCGAGTTGGAGACGCTGACTGACCTGCTTGCCCAGCATTTCGTCACCTATTACGGCGCGCCTTCGGTCGAAGCGGCACGGCCCGTGGCGGCCGAAGAACTGGCGCAGATGATCGAGCTGTGCGAGGACCACGCTCCCAACACGCTGATCACCGTGGCGCGCGAGCTGACGGAGGCTGGCGTGCGCGAGGCATACCGGACGATCCAGCCACAGGACGCGGGCCTCGACCAGTTTGCGATCCATGGGGATATGGAACAGTAGATTTGGTTTCGAATGGGCTGCGCCCATCCGACCGACGCGGGGGCTCCGCCCCCGCAACCCCGCCGTATTTGTCAAAGAGAAGAAGATCAGGGTGTTGCGTTGAAGGTAAACAGCGTTTCGTCATTGATGGTGTAGCTGTTGATAAGATCCCGGGCGCGATCACTGGCCAGCCACGTTTCGAGGCGGGCGGTCAAATCAGATTTCACGTGGTCGTGGCGGGCGGGGTTTACCGGCAGATAGGCGTATTGGTTGAACAGCACGGGATCGCCAGCGAAGAGCAGCGCCAGATCGCCGGTGTTCCCGAAATTCAGCCAGCTTGCACGGTCCGTCAGGATATAGGCGTTGAGGCCGGACGCGGTGTTGAGCGCCGCACCCATCCCTGCGCCCACCGCATTGTACCACGCACCGAAGGTGCTGGCGTCGAGGCTGGCGGCTGACCAAAGGCTTAGCTCTTTCTTGTGCGTGCCGCTGTCGTCGCCGCGGCTGACGAAAGGCGCTTGGGCCGTGGCGATGGCCTGCAGGGCGGCGGTTGCAGTCTCTGCGTCGGCGATGGCCGCAGGGTCGGTCGCGGGGCCGACCAGCACGAAATCATTGTACATGATCTCGCGCCTGTGGGTGCCGTAACCGTCGGCCACAAACGCCTCTTCGGCGGCGCGGGAATGGACGAGGATCGCGTCCACATCCCCCGCCTCGCCCAGTCTGAGCGCCTGGCCCGTACCGACAACAAGCAATTGCACCTCAAGGTCCAGATCGGCGGCGATTTCGGGCAACAGCACATCGGCCAGACCTGAATTGTGGAAGGACGTGGTGACCGCCATGCGCATCTGATCGGTCGCATGGGCCGCGCTGGCAAGAAGGGTCAGAAGGGTCAGGATCAGGGTCTGTTTCATTCCACGATATCTCCTTTCAGAAAGGCCCGGGCCTCCGGGGTTTGCGGGCTGTCAAAGAAGGCTGCCGCCGGGCCGGTCTCGTGCACTTTGCCGCCCAGGATGAACACCACCGTATCTGCGATGCGTCTGGCTTGCCCCATGTCATGTGTCGACAGGATCAGGCGCGTGCCGTCCGCGTGCGCCTTGCGCAGGATCGCCTCGATCTCGCGCATCGCACGTCCGTCGAGCGAGGCAGTGGGCTCATCCAGAATGACAAGCGCCGGGTCGGTGATCAGAGCGCGCGCGATGGCCAGCTTTTGCTGCTCACCACCCGACAGCACCATCGCACGCCGGCCGAGATGCGGCGCGAGACCGACGCGTTCCGCCCATATCTGTGCCGCCTCGCGCGCCGCCTTGCGAGCCGTGCCGCGCAAGCGCAGCGGGTAGGTCAGGTTTTCCTCGACCGTGCGGCGCAGGACCACGGGGCGTTGGAACACAAAGGCCTGGTTGTGGCGCGCCGTCTCGGTATCACAGGCCCATGACACGGACCCGCCCGTGAGCCGCGCGGTGCCATGCATCAGGCGCAAGAGCGTCGTCTTGCCCGACCCGTTCGGGCCCATCACGACGCACAGCCCCGTGCCGTCCAGCGACAGATCCACGGGCCCGACAAGGCGCTTGCCACGCCGCGACGTCTCGGCCTGCGTGAGGGTCAGGGGAAACAGCTGCGCTACCATCGGCTGTCCCGTTCGGTCTGGCCGATCCAGTGGATCATCAGGTTCACGCCAAGCGCCAGCGCGATGAGAATGAAGCCAAGCGCCAAGGCGAGGGCGAACTCTCCCTTTCCCGTCTCCAGCGCGATGGCCGTTGTCAGCACGCGGGTTGCGTTGTCGATATTGCCACCAACGATCATGATTGCGCCGACCTCGCCGATCCCGCGACCAAAGCCTGCCAGCGCCGCAGTAAGCAGCGCCCGCCGCGCATCCCAGAGAAGCGTGCGCATCTTTTGCATCTGCGTCACATTCATCGAGATCAGCAGGTCGTGGTATTCGGCCCAAAGCTCGCGCAGCGACTGGTGCGCGATCGAGGCGATGAGCGGCACGATGATGATCACCTGTGCAATAATCATCGCCGTCGGGGTGAAAAGCAGCCCAAGCGCGCCAAACGGCCCCGAGCGCGACAGGAAGATATAGACGATCAACCCCACGACCACCGGCGGCAAGCCCATGAGCGCGTTCAGCATCGCAATGGTCGCACGGCGCCAGCGGAACCGGCGCACCGCAAGGAGTGCTGCCAGAGGCAAGGCGATCAGGCAGGCGATGACCAATGCGGTGAGGGTGACGCGGAGCGAGCGCAGCGCGATCTCTGCCAGCGCGGCATCGAACGTGACGACCAGCCAAAAGGCGTGGCGCAAACCCTCCCACAGATCGACGATGGCCGACCCTCCCGTTGTGTGTTTTGCCTGAAATTGGCTGGTTTTGTGGGGGGATACCAGCCCTGTTGTGCCCAGTCGCCAACGTGTCTCAGGTTGGTGCGCGCCCCTCGTGATAGGGGTCAGAATGTCCGCACGTGGCCCGGGCGGTCTGATCCAGATGGCTCTGCCAAGCTTTTCCGATGAGAGGTTCGCGCGCAATCTGCGCACCGGGCACATCGACCGGTGTCAGACCATATCACCGGTGACCAATGGCAGATTCTGCCCCTCGGCCGCATGCAGCGATGCATCGTGTGACACCAGAAACCCGTGCCGCGCGTCTGGCCCGCGGACATCGTTGCGCCGGATTTCCGCCTGCCAAATTGGCTGCATCCGGGCAGGATCGACCCAATCCGCGTGCAACGGGGTGCGCCACCAATGCGCAAAAAGTGCATCGCGCAGCGTCGCCAACCGATCCGCTTGGGTGATCACCAGGCCCGCTTCGGTATCCCAGCGCAATGACCGGCCATTCATGTTGGCAGAGCCGACAAAGGCATAGTCATCATCTCGCACCAACACCTTGTTGTGCACATAGATGATCGGCGAGCCGGCCAGCGTCGCCGTGCTGTCCCGCGTGGCCATAATAGGCTGCACGGGAGCCGCCACGGTCGCGCGCGCCCCAAATCCCGCGCGAATGATCTGCAGCGCCTCGCGCTCAAGACCCATGCCATAGCGCGTCTCAAGCGCCAGTTCTTGGGATTGTTCAAAAGCGGCGGGTTCGGGCAGCGCGGGCAGCACAAGGATCAGCGTCAGGTCCGAACGCGCTTGCGCGGCTTCTGCCAATGCGTCGGCGATCCGGTGCGAGCGCATGAACTGAGTCTCAAGGTAAATGAGGTGCCGTGCCGCGCCAATCGCGTCAAGATGCAACGCTTCGATCTCTGACAGCACGGTGCGAGGCGACAGAAACGGCAGCTTGATCCGTCGGTTCGCCGACAGGGTGCGGCGCACATGGGTCGTGGCGGGTGGTGCCGCTTGGCCGCGCACAATCGTATCAAAACTCCGCAAATGCGCCTTAGCCTCTGCCACGGCAGGGTCGTTTCGCACCATCACCTGCACGTCAGACCACGTTTGTTCGGCGGGTCGGTCGTGATCAGGTGTGTCGTAGCGGCGCGCATTCAGGTCCAACCCACCGATATAGAGCGCATCGTCATCGATCACGGCCAGCTTTTGGTGATGCGACACCGGATGCAGCCGCGGCAGTTCACTGTGCAGACCAGGAGCCTCGCGTAACGCCTCCGCGCTCAACCTGGCGCGGCGCGCGCTTGCCTTGCGCAAGGTCACCGGCAAGAAGGTCAGCCAAGGCAGCAACCCCGGCGTGGACGGATGAAGTGCGGCACGCACCCGCACCTGGCCTGGCGCCGCATCCGCCACCTCGGCCAGTGCAGCGCCTTGCTTGACCGTGCTCCAGGTTTGGCGGTGCAGTGCGTCGGCATAGACGGGATCAAAATCGCTGAGTGTCAAATCAATGCGCACACCACGGCGGGCCACATGCAAAAGCAAATCAAACCAGGTCTCGCCCACTGCGCGCCCCGCCTCACTGACAAGCGGTGTGCGCATGTCGAAAATGCGAAATCCACCAAGCAGTTGGTGACGCGCGTCAAGAACCGCCTCTTCAAACGCGGTGAACGCCGTGTCGGCGGAAACATGAACCTCAAAGTCGGGCCGCTTCGGCATTTCTGCGGTCTCCGGGACTGTCGCGGCGGGAATCGCCTGCACCTGCGGTAAGACCCTGCACCTGCAATTGCAACGCAAGCACAAAGCGGTGGTCATTTTCTTCGGTCTCGACCGTTTCACTTAGCTGGCGGCCGACGGCCGTCATCCCCTTGTGGCAAATACTGCGCGTTTCGCTCTCTCGTCGTTGGGTTGAGTCCAGTTTGTGAGGCACGCCGGCGTCACCGGCCTTACGCCACTATCTAAGCGGCTTCCCTTTCACAAAAATGACAAGGGCTCGCGACCGGCTGAACGCAGCGATCTCTGCAAATAGAGGTACATCACGAATTGCGTGCAGTGGTGAGCCGTGCAGGGTTCGAACCTGCGACCCACTGATTAAAAGTCAGTTGCTCTACCAACTGAGCTAACGGCCCACTAGGCGGTCTGTCTAGAAAGGGTGGCGCGAAGGGTCAAGCCGATTCTCGGTTCATTTCCTGCGACATACTGGATTCCTGCAAACCCCAGCGTTATATGCGCCAAATGCAGGACACCGCCCCCCTCCGTTGGCCCTTTATGAAGATGCACGGCCTTGGCAATGACTTTCTCGTTGTCGATGCGCGTGCGCAGGCGCTCGAGGTGTCGCCTGATCTTGTGCGCACACTGGCCGACCGGCACCGGGGCGTGGGATTTGACCAGCTGGCTGTGGTTCACGACGGCAGCGATCTGACGATCACATTCTACAACGCCGACGGCTCCATGTCGTCCGCCTGCGGCAACGCCACCCGCTGTATCGCTGCGCGCGAGATGGCACTGACGGGCACCGACGCATTGCAGATCAACGTGACGGGGCGCGGCCAACTTTCGGCCGTGATGCGCGCGGATGGTGTGACGGCGGTGAACATGGGCCAACCACAGCTCGACTGGCAGGACATCCCGCTGGCCTTCGAGGTCGACACGCTGCATCTGCCCATCGACGGCGACCCTGTTGGGACGGGCATGGGCAATCCCCATTGCACTTTCTTTGTCGACAATGTCGCAGCAATCGAGCTAGCCGAGCGCGGGGCCGAGGTTGAGCATCATCCGCTTTTCCCCCAGCGCACCAACGTCCAATTCGCCCAGGTCACTGGGCCCGACCACATCCGCATGCGCATCTGGGAACGGGGTACGGGGATCACGCTGGCGTCAGGCTCTTCCTCCTGTGCTGTGGCGGTTGCTGCCGTCCGGCGCGGCCTGACGGGCAGGTCCGTCACGATGGAGCTGGATGGTGGCGTACTCGAGATCGACTGGCGCGAGGATGGTGTCTGGATGGCGGGGCCGACCGCCCATGTCTTTGACGGCACGCTCACCCGCAGTTTTCTGGACAGCCTGTGACAGCCCCGGTCTTTTCAAACCACGGCTGCCGCCTCAACGCCTACGAAACGAAGGCGATGGAAGAGCTCGCGACCGGCGCTGGCCTCCGAGATGCCGTGGTCGTGAACACCTGCGCCGTGACGGCCGAGGCGGTGCGCAAGGCCCGGCAGGACATCCGCAGGCTGCGCCGGACGCATCCCGATGCGCAGTTGATCGTCACCGGATGTGCCGCCCAAACCGACCCCGACAGCTTTGCCGCCATGGACGAGGTCGATGTGGTCGTCGGCAACACCGAAAAGATGAACACAGCCACGTGGGCAGGCCTTGCCGGCGACTTTGGCACCGAGCCCGTGCAGGTCGACGACATCATGTCCGTGACCGAAACCGCCGGGCACCTGATCGATGGCTTTGGCACGCGCAGCCGCGCCTATGTGCAGGTCCAGAACGGGTGCGACCACCGCTGCACGTTCTGCATCATCCCCTACGGTCGCGGCAACTCACGCTCGGTGCCCGCGGGCGTTATCGTGGATCAGATCAAACGGCTGGTGGGCCGTGGCTTTAATGAGGTCGTGCTGACCGGTGTCGACCTCACCTCATGGGGTGCGGATCTGCCAGGCGAACCCAAGCTGGGTGATCTGGTCATGCGCATCCTGCGGCTGATCCCCGACCTGCCCCGCCTGCGCATCAGTTCCATCGACTCGATCGAGGTCGATGACGCCTTGATGCAGGCCATCGCCACGGAACCCCGGCTGATGCCGCACCTGCATCTTTCGCTTCAACATGGTGACGACCTGATCCTCAAACGGATGAAGCGTCGCCACCTACGGGATGACGCCATCGCCTTTGCGCAAGAGGCGCGCAAGCTGCGGCCCGACATGACCTTGGGCGCGGATATCATCGCGGGCTTTCCGACCGAGAGCCCGGAGGCATTCGAAAACTCCCTCAAGCTGGTCAAAGACTGCGACCTTACCTGGCTGCACGTCTTCCCTTACTCACCCCGCCCCGGCACACCTGCCGCACGGATGCCGCAACTCGATGGTCCTACGATCAAGGACCGCGCCGCCCGCTTGCGGGCCGCAGGAACCAAACAGGTGGCCAGACACCTGCGGGATCAGATCGGCAAGACCCATCATATCCTGATGGAAAACCCGCATATGGGCCGCACCGAGCAGTTCACCGAAGTGACTTTCGCCACCCCTCAACCAGAGGGCCAGATCGTCACGGCCACGATCACAGCGCATACCGAGAACCGGCTTCAAGCCTGATCCTGCTTTATCTTGCCGGATAAACGCCGGAGGGCGCGGCACGGGCGGGGGGCGAGCCCCCTCCTCCCGCAACAAAAAAGCCCCGCCAAATGGCAGGGCTTCGTTGGTCTTTGAGCGCACCAGCGCTTACTTGTTCTTGTAGCGGGCCTTGTCCGGCGCCCAGAGGCGCTTGTTCGTCAGGTACAGAAGCACCGACAAGATCGTCAGAAAGATCACGCCGACGAAACCGGCCTGCTTGCGCGCCATCATCTTGGGCTCGGCCGTCCACATCAGGAATGCAGAAACATCTTCGGAAATGCTTTGCAGGTCGGTGGGCGCACCATCTGCAAATTCCGTGTCATCGCCATAGAGCGGGGGGGCCATAGCGATCCAGCCGCCAGGGTAGTACGTGTTCTCATAAAGAATCGCCCCAGCCTCTTCCTTCTCTTCGCCGGTGTAGCCGTTCAACAGCGCAACGATGTATTCCGGACCGCCAATGCCGTTGAAGAGCTGGTTGATACCCAAGCCATAGGGCCCGTGGAACCCCGCGCGCGCCTTGGCCATCAGGCTCAGGTCGGGCGCGTTCTCAAGGTTTGACTGGGGAAAGTGGTCGTTTGGCGTAGCCGGGCGGAAATCGTCGATGCCTTCATCATAGACTTCGTAAAACTCGGCATAGGCACGCACCTGATCATTCGGCAGATCCGGTCCGTTTGCATCGCCCAGGGTCCGCAGGGGAACGTATTGCAGCCCGTGACATGCTGCGCAAATCTCGGTGTAGACCTGCAGGCCACGTTGCAATTGGTTCTGGTCGAACGATCCAAACGGCCCGTCAAAGCTGAAGTCCACATTCGGGACATTCTTGGCCTCGCCAGCGGCGAAGGCGCCGGTGGCCAGCGCGAACGCCGCCACCGCACTTACTGCAAGGGTCTTCAACATCTGCAGTCTCTCCTTATTCCGCTGGCTGTGCGGAAGGTGCGGTTGTGCCGCCAGCCTTTCCGCTCAGCGATGCGGCAAAGTCTTCTTCGATGGTCGCCGGTTGTGCCAGCGGCTTCTCAATCACACCCAAGAGCGGCAGGATCACGAGGAAGTAGGCAAACCAGTACGTCGTCCCGATCAGCGAGATCATCGGATAGATCCCCTCGGCCGGGCGTGCGCCCACCCACATCAGGATAAAGAAGTCGACGACCAGCAGCCAGAACCACCACTTGAACATCGGGCGATAGCGACCCGAGCGAACCGACGAGGTGTCAAGCCACGGTGCCAGCGCCATCACGGCAATCGCACCAAACATCGCCAACACCCCAAAGAAGGCCGCGTCGATGATGCCACCGGTGATCCAGGTGGTGGCCGCCACAACCCAGACATCAGGCGTGAAGGCGCGCAGGATCGCGTAGAAGGGCAGGAAGTACCATTCGGGCACGATGTGCGACGGTGTCACCAGCGCGTTCGCCTCGACATAGTTGTCGGGGTGGCCAAGGTAGTTGGGCATGAAGCCCACGATGGCAAAGAACACGGCGATGATGATGGCCAGCGCGAACAGGTCCTTAATCACGAAGTACGGCCAGAAGGGCAGCGTGTCTTTCTCCGCCTCTTCCTTGGACGTGCGGCGCACCTCAACCCCGGTCGGGTTGTTGTTGCCGGTCGTGTGGAAGGCCCAGATGTGGACGATGACGAGGCCCGCAATGACGAACGGCAGCAGGTAGTGCAAGCTGAAGAAGCGTGTCAGCGTCGCATTGTCGACGGCTGGCCCGCCCAGCAGCCACGTCTGCAGCGTTTCACCCACAAACGGGATCGCACCAAACAGGCCAGTGATCACGGTCGCACCCCAGAAAGACATCTGACCCCAGGGCAGAACATAACCCATGAAGGCCGTGGCCATCATCAGCAGGTAGATGATCATCCCGATGATCCACGTCACCTCGCGCGGCGCCTTGTAAGAGCCGTAGTAGAGCCCGCGGAAAATATGCGCGTACACCGCCACAAAGAACAGCGAGGCACCGTTCATGTGGATGTATCGCAACATCGCACCGCCGTTCACGTTCCGCATGATGTGCTCGACGCTGGCAAAGGCCAGATCGACATGTGGCGTATAGTGCATCACCAGTACGATACCGGTGATGATCTGCAACGCCAGACAGAACGTGAGGACGATGCCCCAGATCCACATCCAGTTCAGGTTCTTCGGCGTGGGGATCATCAGCGTGTCATACATCAGGCCCACAATGGGCAGACGCTTCGCCAGACCTTTTTCCCAGGCCGCTTTCGGTTCGTAGTGGTCGTGAGGAATTCCACCCATGGTATGTCTCCCTTAACCCAGTAGGATCGTGGTCTCGTCCACGAATTCAGCAACAGGAACCGGCAGGTTTTGCGGCGCGGGTCCACGACGGATCCGACCGGCAGTATCGTAGTGCGAGCCATGACAGGGGCAGAACCAGCCGCCAAAGTCCCCTGCATCGCCCAAAGGCACACAGCCCAAATGTGTACACACGCCCTGCATGACCAGCCATTCGCCGGTGTTCTCGCCATCGAAGGCGGTCAGGGTGCGGTTTTCGTCCAAAGCATCGACCTCGCCCAGGTTTTCATTCCGGGCAACCGGATCCGCCAGATCGTCCAGCGCGACCTCACGGCCGGCTTCGATCTCTTCTTGCGTACGGCGGCGAATGAAAACGGGCTTGCCAAGGAACGCGACCGTGATCTGCGAGCCGGGCTCGATCCCGCTTACATCCACACGGATCGACGACAGCGCCAAGACGTCTGCCGACGGGTTCATCTGATTGACAAGCGGCCAAACCGCTGCGCCAACTGCAATCGCACCTGCACCGCCGGTGGCATAGTACAGAAAATCGCGCCGGGTTTCGTCGTGGTCTTCTTCTGCGTGAGACACGTGGTGACCCCTCCAGTTTCGAACGCCCCGGACGGGGCCAAATAACAGAGCGCCCGCGCGCGAGCGGCGGGTGTTTCACCGGGTTATCTAGCGGCGTCCCCCCCTCACGTCCAGCGCGCAAACTGACACAGTTGGTCGCAGGGGATGCCGTTAACCCGTTGATAAGACTCGCACCCATACGCTCTGCTCACCTGCGGTCTTGCGCACAGGCTGCGGACGTATGGTGGAATGGGCGTGACCGTCTCAGATCCCCAGAGTTTCACGGCCTCAACCCGAATGTCCTGCACCCTGACGAACACCTGCCACCTAGCGGTGCGCATACGGCCCTAACCGACAGGCGCCGTCGCCTGCATCGACGGGCGTGCGGCGAACCGCTCGTACCAGTTCGCAAGCGCATCGCGCCCCTTGCGCCAGTCCCGGTCGCCATGCCGGAAATCCAGGTAAGCCAGCGCGCAGCCTACGCCGATATGGCCCACATCCATTGGCCCCGCCAGATGGCTCATCCAGCGGGCTTTGAGCGCATCCAGCGCGCCCTCGACCTTGACCCATTGTGCCTCGATCCACGCCTCGGACTGCTGCGCCTCATCGCGGAACCGTTTCTCATAAACCATGAGCACCGCGGCCTCCATCAGTGCATCTGCCGTCGCTTCCAGCACCAGCACTTCCCACTGACCCTGCAGCGGATAAAGGTCGGCACCCGCGCGGTCGTTCAGGTACCGCGTGATCACCCGACTGTCGTACAATGTCGGGCCTTCGTCCCGGACCAGTGCCGGGATCTTGCCCACCGGGTTCGCCGCCTTGAGCGTCGCGTCGGCCCCACCGGGCGCCGCGGTAACGGTCACGGTTTCAACATCGTCGACCTGTTCCGTTTCATGCAGCAAAACCAGCACTTTACGCACAAAGGGGCTTGGCCCCGCCATCAACAGCTTCATCACGATTCTCCCGTTGAGTTCGGGCGCAGCCTAGGCCCCGCGCATCAGCGCAGCAAGCAGCCGCACCTCTTGCCCCATCCCGAACGCATCGACGTGATCAGCCGCCCTTTGGCGCACCGCATCGGGCTTGTTCTGGTTCAGCTTCCAGGTGCCGTCCACCGCCGAAATAGACATGCGGCACGGCACGATCTGGCGCATCATCCTGTCGAGCACATCGGGCGTCATCTTGGCCGTTTTCCAGGGTGGCTTTGGCGCCAGCTGATCCTCGAAATGCTTGCTCTGCCGGTCCAGCAATTCCCGCATTTCATCCTGCGGACGCAGCTCCAGCACACCGGTCAGATGCACCGCCACGTAATTCCACGTGGGCACCTGATCCTCGACGCCGTACCAATCGGGTGAGATGTAGCCATCCGCCCCGCTCACCGCGATCCGGGCCGGCATCGGTGCATTCAGAGCGCGCGCAATCGGGTT
>ERZ1740067.1790-NODE-1790-length-14110-cov-7.209178_pt1 | contig 14110 bp, 10 predicted proteins | sample MGYA00581736_ERZ1740067 | MGnify/ENA primary metagenome ERZ1740067 (study PRJEB43018, sample SAMN04849236) | marine metagenome | isolation source: floating plastic debris | place: Pacific Ocean | collected 2008-08-27 | study: EMG produced TPA metagenomics... | reverse complement strand
GCACGTCATTCGTAATGATGGGGTCGGGGGTTCGAGTCCCTTCAGCGGCACCAAAAACGTTTCGATAGAAACGTCCTCCTTCCGAACTGAGTGTTAGGCGGCAATTGTTCCGCAGGAACGATGAGAGCCTCAACGGTTCCAGCTTTGTCCTGTCATCTGAACCATTCCTTTTTCTCCCTAGCGCGCCGCTTGCTTGCGGTTCTGGCGATCGGGAGGCTGTCGTCCTGTACCCCGCCGGACCGTGGCGCTATGGTCTTGTGACTGACAGTCTTGCAGGCCTGCGCCCGCAACAGACAAGGGGGCGCAAAATGGCACTGGACCCGGATCGGCTGTTCCCGATGGACCCCAGCGCACGGCAGCTTGCGCGGGAAATCTACGGCACCGTGTGCGATCTGCCGATCATCAGCCCGCATGGCCACACCGACCCGCGCTGGTTTGCTGAAAACGACCCGTTCCCCGATCCTGCGCAGCTTTTTGTGACGCCGGACCACTACGTGTTCCGGATGTTGTTTTCGCAAGGTGTCCCGCTGGAAAAACTGGGCGTGCCGCGTGTTGATGGCGGGCCGACCGAAACGGACGGGCGCACGATCTGGCGGGTATTTGCGGACCACTACCACCTGTTGCGCGCCACACCGTCACGGATGTGGATCGACCACAGTTTTGAGCATGTCTTTGGCCTCGATCAGACATTGTCCGCCGAGAACGCCGACATGTTCTATGACCATATTTCCGCATGCCTGGCGCAGGACGCCTTCCGCCCGCGGCAGTTGTTTGACCGCTTCGGGATCGAGGCGCTGTGCACCACCGAAAGCGCGCTTGACCCGCTGATCTGGCACAAACAGATCCGACACGCGGACTGGTCGGGCCGCGTGATCACGGCGTACCGCCCCGACAGTGTCATCGACCCGGATTTCGAAGGGTTTGCGCAGAATGTCGACGCACTCGGTGACCTGACGGGAGAGGATACGGCGACCTGGCCAGGGTACCTCGCAGCGCATCGGAACCGGCGCGCGTTCTTCAAGGCGCATGGCGCGACGTCGAGTGATCATGGCCACCCGTCCGCTCGGACCGAAAACCTGCCGCAGGCTGACGCCGCTGCCCTGTTTGCCAAGGCCCGCGCCGGAACCTGTAGCGCTGAGGAAGCGGATGCGTTTCGCGGCCACATGCTGACGGAAATGGCGCGGATGAGCCTTGAGGACGGTCTGGTGATGCAGATCCATCCGGGGTCTGTGCGCAACCACTCGCGCCCGATGCTGGCGCAGTTTGGGCGCGACAAGGGGTTCGACATCCCGTCGCGCACCGATTTTGTCGGCGGGCTGCGGCCCTTGCTCGACGCGTTCGGCACCGACACGCGGCTGAGCATTATCGTCTTTACGCTGGATGAAACGACCCTGTCGCGGGAACTGGCCCCGCTGGCGGGCGTGTATCCGGTGCTCAAGCTCGGACCGCCCTGGTGGTTTTTTGACAGCCCGGACGGGATGATGCGGTTTCGCGAACTGACAACCGAAACGGCTGGCTTCTACAACACCGTCGGGTTCAACGACGACACGCGCGCGTTCTGTTCGATCCCCGCGCGTCACGATATGGCCCGCCGGGTGGATTGCGCCTATCTGGCGCGGCTGGTGCGGATGGGGCGGCTGGCCGAGACGGAGGCGTTCGAGCTGGCGCAGGACCTCTCTTACGGCCTTGCCAGGAAGGCGTACCGCCTGTGATACGGCAGTCACCTCCGCCCATGGCCGGGATCGTCCATCTGGGGCTTGGCGCGTTCTTTCGCGCGCACGGTGCGCTGATCGTCGAAGACGCGGTGCGCGTGGCGGGCGGCGATTGGGGCATCATTGGTGTTAGCCTGCGCGCGCCTGCCATACGCGACCAACTGGTGCCGCAGGACTGCGCCTATACTGCCGTCGAGATGAGCCCGACGGGTCGCACGCCCCGCGTGGTAAACGTGCTGCGCGACGTGATCTTTGCACCCGAAGATCCGCAAGCGCTGGTGGACCGAATGGCTGATCCGGCGATCCGCATCGTGTCGCTGACGGTGACCGAAAAAGGGTATTGCCACGTGCCCAGCACGGGCGCGCTGGACAGGGAGCATCCCGATATTCAGAGCGACATCGCCAACCCGCTCCCTGTCACGGCGGTTGGCTGCATCGTGCGTGCGTTGCAGAAACGCCAGGCTGCCGGTCTGCGCCCGTTCACGGTGCTGAGTTGCGACAACCTGCCCGACAATGGCCGTGTGGCGCGGAACGTGGTGGTGGGTCTGGCGCGGTGCATTGACCCGACCCTCGCCGATTGGATTGCCTACCAAGGGCGCTTTCCCTCCACAATGGTAGACCGGATCGTGCCTGCGACCCGGCCCGAGGACATCACGGCGCTGGCGGCCGCCACCGGGCGGCAAGACAGGGCACCGGTGTTTCATGAGCCGTTCTGCCAGTGGGTGATCGAGGACAGCTTTGTCGATGGCACGCGGCCCGCGCTGGAGCGCGTGGCGGGCGTGCAGCTTGTCGAAGATGTGGCGCCGTTCGAGGCGATGAAAATCCGCATGCTGAACGGGACGCATTCCGCGCTGGCATATCTGGGTTACCTCGCCGGTCATCACACCATTTCCGATACGGTGGCGGATGATGTGTTGCGCACCTTTGTGCAGTCGCTCTGGCGGCGCGAGATCATCCCGACGATCACGCCGCCTGATGGTGTCGATTTGCAAGCCTATGCGCATGATCTGCTTGCGCGCTACGCGAACCCGGCAATCCAGCACAGGACATGGCAGATCGCGATGGATGGCAGCCAGAAACTGCCGCAGCGCCTTCTGGGTGCCATCGGGGACAATATGGCCGCAGGGCGGGCGTGTGATGGTCTGATCCTCACGGTGGCAGCATGGATGCGCTATGTGGGCGGCGTGGACGAACAGGGCGCTGCGATCGACGTGCGCGACCCGCTTGCCGCGCGCCTGCGCGCGCTGTCGGATGCAGGTGAGACGCCACAACAGAAGGTGGAGAACCTGCTGTCGGTGGAGGAGGTCTTTGCCCCGGCGCTGGCTGCGCAAATGCGGGAACCGTTGGTGCAGGCATTTGACAGGTTGGTCGCGCAGGGTGCGCGCGACAACGTGCGCCGCGTGTCGGAGGGGTGACGCGGCCCTCAGGGCCGCCCGACAGGCTCCAGATCGCTGAAGGCAAAGCCTGTGACCTGCTCGAATTCCGCCTCGTCCCAAAAGCCGATGAGGATGCCCGTTTCGGTCGCTTTGCTTTGCCCGGCCAGCACCTTGGGCGTCGCGGTGATGCGCGTGTGGTGGCGGGTGGCCCAGCTGAGTAAGGCGGCTTCCATTCTGGTGCGGACGCTCACATGCTCTTCCGCGTCTGACGCGCCCAGGTCAACCAGTTCCTGCGGGTCGCGTTCCAGATCGAACAGCACGGGCCGAAACCCCTCGCAGCGGATGTATTTCCAGCGCCCGTCATGGATCATGATCGTGCGTGCATCGTCCTGCGGGACGTCAAGGGCGCGCGCCATTTCCGACCAGTGATAATCGTGTTCCGAGATCACGTAGCGCCGCGAAAACCCGGCCCGACCGTGAAGCAGTGGCGTCAGGTCGCGCCCTTCGATCACATGTGGCTTGGCCCGTGCACCGAGCGCGTTCATGAAGGTCGGGGCGAGGTCGATCATCTCGACCAGCGCGTCCGAGACGCTGCCGCGCGTCGCGTCCGCCTGCGCGCGGGGGTCAGCGATGATCATGGGAACCTTGACCGCCACCTCGTGGTAGAAATCCTTGTCGCCCATCCAGTGATCGCCCATGTAGTCGCCGTGATCCGAGGTGAACGCGATGATGGTATTGTCGCTCAGGCCCTGCGCATCCATCCATGCAAAGAGCCGGCCCAGATTGTCGTCCAACTGCTTGATCAGGCCCATATAGGCCGGGATCACATGGGTGCGGACGTGATCGCGGGAAAAGCTGCGACAGACCCGCGCGTCCAGATAGGCGCGCAGCAGCGGATGATCCGTATCGCGCTCTGCGTCCGACCGGATCGGGTCCACGATATGCCTTTCGTCATACATGTCGTGGTACGGCGCAGGCACGATGTAGGGCCAGTGCGGCTTGATATAGCTCAGGTGGCATAGCCACGGACGGCCATCGGCCTGCGCCTCTTGCATGAAGTCCATGGCGCGATTGGTCATGTAGGCGGTTTCGGAATGTTCTTCGGGCACGTTGGCAGCCAGGCGAGAGTTCTTCAGCAACCAGGCGGACAGCAAATTGCCGTCCTCATCGAGGCCCGAGTTGGCATAATCTTCCCACGGGTTGTCCGAGGCATAGCCCTGTGCCACCAGATAATCGTCATAGGCCGACCAGCGCTGGCGGGCGCTGTCGGGGTGCAGGCCGTCGTCCCGCTCGAACGGTTCGAACCCGCATTCGGACCGGCGCACGCCGATCTCGCTGGCAGGATCAATGCCCAGCCACGCCATCCCTTCGGCGTCGGCCACCATGTGCGTCTTGCCCACCAGCACCGCCCGCGCGCCCGCATCGCGCAGGTGATCGCCAAGCGTCGGCTCGCCCACGCGCAGCGGCATCCCGTTCCAGGTCGAACCGTGGCTGCGCACATACCGGCCCGTATAGGCGGACATGCGGGAGGGCCCGCAGACGGGTGACTGCACATAGGCGTTGGTAAACCGAACGCCCCGCGCCGCCAGCGCATCGATATGCGGCGTATGCAGGTGCGGGTGGCCATAACAGCTCAGGTAATCGAACCGCAGCTGGTCGGCCATGATCCACAGCACATTGGGGCGGTCGGTCATTCATTTGGTCCTTTTGGTCTGCGGCGGGGCGCAAGGCTCATAAAGACGCAGGAAATTTAGGGTGACAAGTGGCTGCGGTTTTGTCAGCCTTCCAGTATAGGTTGTATGCACTGCAGGCTCTGCCTGTGTTGCAGTAACCATATGATTTTATGATGATTTTTTGATGAGGAGTGGATTGATGACCATCTTGAAAACGGCTGTGGCGGGCGTGTTTGCCCTTTGGGCGGCGATGGGCTCGGCCGAAGTGTCCGGGGTCGACGTCTCCAAATGGCAGGGCAGCGACATCGATTATGCGGCAGTAAAGGCCGCCGGCAACGCCTATGTCTTCGTCAAAGCGACCGAAGGCGACACGGAGGTGGATCCCGACTTTGCCGAGAACTTTGCCAACGCCAAGGCGGCCGGCCTGCTCGTCGGTGCCTACCACTTCTTTATCACCGGGGACACGCCGCAGGAGCAGTTCGAGAATTACGCAAAGGCCGTCACGCTTGGGGCCGGAGACCTGCCGCCGGTGGTCGACATCGAAAAGCTGACCGGGGGCACAGCGGCGCAGGTGCCCGGCGCGTTGCAGCAATTCCTCGACCTGCTCCAGCAGCATTACGGCGTTCCGCCAATCATCTATTCCGGCGAGAGCTTTGCCAATGCCGACCTCGACGGGTTTGGCAGCTATCCGCTCTGGGTCGCGGAATACACCAGCGCCAGCCGCCCGAAGGTGCCAGCCGGGTGGAAGACCTGGGCGTTCTGGCAGTATTCGCAGTCGGGCAGGGTGTCCGGTATCAACGGCAACGTGGACCTCAACCGTTTCAACGGGTCTGAGGCGCAGTTGCGCAAGTACCTGATCCAGTAGCGCTTTAGCCCTGCAACGCCTTTACACCCACGTCGCCCGCCGCCTGTTCGCGGATCGCCATTGCTGCGGCCTGCGCGCCTGCGGCGGTCGTGAAATACGGGATCTTGTCATATAGAGCGATTGAGCGGATGGATTTGCTGTCCTCGACCGCCTGCGCGCCTTCGGTGGTGTTGAAGACCAGCTGGATGCCGTTGTCCTTCATCATGTCGGTGACGTCGGGGCGCCCTTCATAGACCTTGTTGACGGTGCCGCAGGGCACGCCGTGCCCTTCGAGCCATTGCGCCGTGCCGCGCGTCGCCACAAAGGTGAAGCCGAGGCCGGTGAGCGTCTGCGCCGCCTCGAGCATCTGGGGCGTCTTGTCCATGTCCTTGATCGACACGAACGCACAGCCCGCATCCGGCAGCACCATGCCCGCGCCCATCTGTGCCTTGAGAAACGCGCGGGCAAAGGTCCGGTCCCAGCCCATGACCTCACCCGTGGACCGCATCTCGGGGCCGAGGATGGTATCCACACCCGGGAAACGGGCAAAGGGCATCACCGCCTCCTTGACGCTGAACCACGGCATGTTCGGATCGGCGAGCGTCATCGGGTCGGCGAGCGGCAGCACGCTGTCATAGCTGGCATCGGCATCGTAAGGGGGGCGCATCGGAAAGGCCGACAGCTTTTCCCCGGCCATGACGCGGGCCGCGATGGAGGCGATGGCGCTGTCCGTGGACTTGGCGACAAACGGAACCGTACGGGAGGCGCGTGGATTCACCTCGATCAGGTAGACGTCGTCGTCCTTGATCGCGAATTGCACGTTCATCAGCCCGACCACGTTCAGCGCACGCGCCAATGCGTGTGTCTGCCGCTCGACCTCTGCGATGATGTCGGCGCTGAGCGAGTAGGGCGGCAGGGAACAGGCGCTGTCGCCGGAATGCACGCCCGCCTCTTCGATGTGCTGCATGATGCCCGCCACGTGCACGGCCTCGCCGTCACACAGCGCGTCCACGTCCAGCTCCACAGCGCCTGACAGGTAGCTGTCGAGCAGGACCGGGCTGTCGCCCGAGACCACAACCGCCTCTGAGATGTAGCGCTCGAGGCTGGCCTGATCGCGCACGATCTCCATCGCGCGCCCGCCTAGGACATACGAGGGCCGGATCACCAGTGGAAAACCGATATCGGACGCAATCTCGAGCGCCTGTGCGTCTGTCGACGCAATCCCGTTATGTGGCTGCTTGAGCCCCAGTTCGTTCACCAGCGCCTGGAACCGCTCGCGGTCTTCGGCGAGGTCGATGGCGTCGGGCGTTGTCCCGAGGATCGGAATGCCCGCCTCCTCCAACGCATTGGCGAGCTTGAGCGGGGTCTGCCCGCCGAACTGTACGATCACGCCGTGCAGTGTGCCGTTTTCCTGCTCAACGGCGAGGATTTCCATCACGTGCTCAAAGGTCAGCGGCTCGAAATAGAGCCTGTCGGAGGTGTCGTAATCGGTGCTGACCGTCTCGGGGTTGCAGTTGACCATGATCGTTTCATAGCCCGCATCCGTCAGCGCAAAGCATGCGTGACAGCAGCAATAGTCGAACTCGATCCCCTGGCCGATCCGGTTGGGACCACCGCCGAGGATCACCACCTTGTTGCGGTCCGAGGGGCGCGCTTCGCATTCCACTTCGCCGAACACCGGTGTTTCGTAGGTCGAGTACATGTAGGGCGTCTGCGCCTCGAACTCGGCGGCGCAGGTGTCGATGCGTTTGAAGACCGCCGTGACGCCTGCATTGCGGCGGGCGGCGCGCACTTGCGCCTCTGTCCGGTCGATGAGTGTGGCGAGGCGGGCATCGGAACAGCCCATCATCTTGAGATAGCGCAGCCCGTCCGCATCGGTCGGCAGCCCGGTCGATTCCACGTCCTGTTCGGCTTCGATCACTTCGCGGATACGTGCAAGGAACCACGGGTCGAACTTGGTGATGGCAAAGATGTCGTCGTCGCTGAGCCCCTCGCGCATGGCCTGCGCGATCACCCGCAGCCGGTCCGGCGTCTGCTGCGCCAGCGCGCGGGTGATGGCGGCATGGCCCGTGGCCGGATCATCGGCGCCGGGAATGGCGATCTCGTCAAAGCCGGTCAGGCCCGTTTCCATCGACGCCAGCGCCTTTTGCACCGACTCATGGAAGGTGCGGCCAATGGCCATGACCTCGCCCACGGACTTCATCGCGGTGGTCAGGTGCGGCTCCGAGCCGGGGAATTTCTCGAATGCGAAGCGCGGGATTTTCGTGACTACATAGTCAATCGTTGGCTCAAAGGAGGCGGGCGTGACCTTGGTGATGTCGTTGTCGAGCTCATCCAGCGTGTAGCCCACCGCCAGCTTGGCGGCGATCTTGGCGATCGGGAAACCCGTCGCCTTGGACGCCAGCGCCGAGGACCGCGAGACGCGCGGGTTCATCTCGATCACGACCATGCGGCCGTCATCGGGATTGATCGCCCATTGCACGTTCGAACCACCGGTTTCCACACCGATCTCGCGCAGCACAGCGATGCTGTGATTGCGCATGATCTGGTATTCCTTGTCCGTCAGCGTCAGCGCGGGGGCGACGGTGATCGAATCGCCCGTATGCACGCCCATCGGGTCCACGTTTTCGATGGAACAGACGATGATGGCGTTGTCGGCGGTGTCGCGCACCACCTCCATCTCGTATTCCTTCCAGCCCAGCAGGCTTTCGTCCACGAGGATCTGGCCCACGGGGGAGGCGTCCATGCCGGACCGGCAGATCGCCATGTAATCGTCGCGGTTATAGGCCACGCCGCCGCCTGTGCCGCCCAGCGTATAGGCCGGGCGGATGATCGCAGGCAGTCCCACCTGTTCCAGCGTGTCCAGCGCCAGTGCCACGCCCGCCTCGAGGTCCTTGGACCCGTCAGCGGCCTTGGGGGCGGTGATGATTTCGGCCTTGGGGTTTTCGATACCCAGCCGGTCCATCGCCTCACGGAACAGCTTGCGGTCTTCGGCCATTTCGATCGCGGCACGTTTGGCGCCGATCATCTCGACGCCGTATTTGTCCAGCACGCCCATCTCTTCGAGCGCCAGTGAGGTGTTCAGCCCGGTCTGCCCGCCCATGGTGGGCAGCAGCGCGTCGGGGCGTTCCTTTTCGATGATCTTGGCCACGATCTCGGGGGTGATCGGCTCGATATAGGTTGCATCGGCCAGGCCGGGGTCCGTCATGATGGTGGCGGGGTTGGAGTTCACCAGAATGACCCGGTAGCCTTCCTCGCGCAGGGCCTTGCAGGCTTGCGCACCGGAATAGTCGAACTCGCAGGCCTGTCCAATCACGATAGGGCCCGCACCGATGATCATGATCGACTGGATGTCGGTACGCTTTGGCATCAGGGCCCCCCGGTATGTGATTCCGTCCACGCCGTGGCCGGCGCAAGCAAATTGTCCTGCGTTATAGGGATGGCGCGGGCAGGCGCAAGTGGGGCCGGAGCAGTTGCAAGCCGAAAATGCGTTGCGCGGGCGGGGTTGATCCCGTGCACGACGACGGACGCGTTCCGGGAATGGCCGGAACGCGCCCTGGAGGGCTTGGCAGATTGGGGTGGCTCAGCCGCCGATCAGGCGTCCGAGAAGGGAGCGCTTCTTGGGTTCTGGCGCAGGTGCCGGTGCGGCCACTGGTGCCGGTGCGGCCGTCACAGCCGTCGGGTCGGCCTCTTGCACGAATTTGGGCAGGGCCTGCGGCGGTGCCGTGATCTCTGCGTCGATCTTGGGTGCGGCGCTGGCTTTCAGCGCCGGTTTGCCGACCGGCTTGGCGTCGGTCGCTGCCTCGGCGGGCACAACCGGAACCGTGCCGCGCAGATGCGGGGGCTGCTGCACATGCGACCTGGGCAGCGGCGTGCGCATCGTCTCGGCCTCGGCGGACCTTGTCTGATCTTCGGCCAACAGCTGTTTGATCGTCTTCATCGTGAACGCTGTCGGTTCGCGCCCGGAGGCACCTTTGATCGGTTCGCGTCTTACGTATTCCATGTCGCCTCCTGCCGATACAACTCGTCATCCGAAAAGGGTTAGGACGGGCTTAACCATCCATGCGACGGAACCCTGCGCGACAAATGGGGCGGTTTCGTGGAACGGATGCGGCGAAACGGTGCCGGGCTACTCCGCCGGCTCGCGCAAACGGGCTGGGGTGCCGCCGGCTCCCTGCATTTGCGCATAGAGGTAGTCCCGCGTCAGCGGAACCGCGTCCCGTTTATGTGCCAGCTGGAAGTGGTAGACCGCCTGCATCTGATGCTCAAAGGCAAGGATGCACACGGTGAAGTAATACTGGAACATGCGCACAAACCGTTCGTCATAGCGGCCCCTGATCTCGTCCAGATGCGCATTGAACCGGTCGCGCCAGTGACGGATCGTCTTGGCATAATGCAGCCGCCAGATCTCGATATCCGCCTGCCACAGGCCGGATCGTTCAATGGCCGGGGCCAGTTCCGACAGTGACGGCACGTAACCGCCGGGAAAGATGTACTTGTTGATCCACGAACTGTGCGTCATCGGCGGTGCGGACCGCCCGATCGTGTGGATCAGCGCCACACCGTCCGGGTCCAGCAGGTCGGCGATCTTGGCGAAATAGGTGCCATAATTCGGCACGCCCACATGCTCCAGCATGCCGACCGACACGATCCGGTCAAAGGTGCCGCTGACATGCCGGTAGTCACGCAGATCGAAGCGCACCTTCTGCGACAGGCCCGCAGCTTCGACCCGCGCCTCGGCGGTGGCCAATTGGTTCTCGCTGAGCGTGATGCCTGTCACCTCGCAGCCGTAGTCGCGCGCCAGCGTCATCGCCATGCCGCCCCAGCCACAGCCGATATCCAGCACCCGCATGCCCGGCTCCAGCAGCAGCTTTTCGGCGATATGCGCCTTCTTGGCCGCCTGCGCAGCCTCCAGCGTCATGCCGGGGTCGCTGAAATAGGCGCAGGAGTATTGCATGTCCTCATCCAGAAACAGCCGGTAGAGGTCATCGGACAGATCGTAGTGATGCGCCACATTGCGCCGCGCGGTGCCCGGCGCATTCCGCTGGATAAAGGCGCGGGCGTGAAAGCGGGCGCGTTCCAGTGTCTTCATCCAGCCGGGCACAGAGCCGCGATTGCGGTTGCGGATCAGGATGGTCAGCACTTCGTCCAGCGTGCAGTTCTGCGGGCTGACCCGCGCATCCATGAACGCCTCGCCAAAGCCCAGATCGGGGTTCAGCACAATCGACCGCAGGGTCGTGTCACCGCTGAGCGCCAGATGCGCACGCGCGCCCGTCTCGGGGCCGTAATCCCGGGTCGTGCCGTCGGGGTAGGTCACGCTGAGCCGGTCCATGACCATCATGCGTGTCAGGAACTGATCCAGAAGCTTCGCCCACATTGCTCACCCTCCACAATGCGTCTTGGTGGGCATAAATTTGTGACATGTGCGCGGCTTAGGTCAAGTCTCAGGCCCCGGGTGCGTCGAGGAATGCGCGCACAGTCGCTTCAAATCCGCGTGGGTCGTCCGCATGCAGCCAGTGTCCGGCCTTGGGCAGCCTGGCAAAACGCGCGCGCGGGAACAGGCCGCGAATGACATCACGATGTTCGTGCAGGACGTAGTCGGATGCCCCCCCGGACAGGAACAGCGCGGACCCTTCATATTGTGTCTCAACGGTCGGAAAGCTCATGATTTTCGGCATTTCCGCCGCCAGCGCATCGAGGTTCAGACGCCAGGTGCGCGCCTCCACGTCCAGCGATTGGGCGAGAAAGGCGCACACGCCCGGATCAACGCCAAGATCGGCCAGTTGGGCGGTCGCATCCGACCGGCGGGTGACCGCCGACAGGTCCACGGCGCGCATCGCCTCGATCATCTGCATCTGGCTGTGCGTGTAGGTCACCGGCGCAATATCGCCCACCACCAGCCGCCGCACGGCCTGCGGTGCTGTGAGGGCCAGCATCATCGCGGCCTTGCCGCCCATCGAATGGCCCACGACATCCATCTGCCCGCCAAGGGCGGCGATGACCTCTGCCAGGTCGCCGGCCAGATCATCGTACCCGTTGGTCGCAGCGTGAAAGCTGCTGCCGTGGTTGCGCATGTCCACGGTCACCACGTGGCGCGTGTCGCTGAGCCGCTTGGCAATGACGCCCCAGTTGCGCCCCGATCCGTAGAGGCCGTGCGCAATCAGGACGGGCGGGGCGGATGTGTCGCCAAAGGTCTGGTAAGCCAGCATAGGCAAAGGCTTAGCCCGGCTGCGCGCCCCTTTCCAGTCCGTTTGCGAGGCGGTAGGTTGCCGCCCATGGAAAGCGCCGAAACCATTGCCGCCCGTGCGGCGCGCCTGCAGGACGGTCTGCACCGCGCCTTTGGCGTGCGCGCCAAGTCACTGGACAAGGCGCTGGCGCGGACCGGTCGCCGCCTGCCGCGCCGCCTGCGGGCCGAGGCGCGGCGAATCGTCGATGCGCAATCCCTTGGTGGTCAGCCCAAGCTGATGCGGCAGGTCGATGCCGCGGCCCTCGACCGGGCCGAGACGCGCGTGCTGGACTACCTTGGCAATATCGACCGGGCGGAGGCGCGCAAGGGTCGTCTGCTGGCGCTCGCGGCCGTGATCGCGTTCAACATCCTGTTTGTCGCGACCGCCTTTGTCGTGTGGATGTGGTGGACGGGGCGGATCTGAGCCGCCCCGCGCGTCGGTCTCAGAGGTTGGGGTAGAGCGGGAAGCGCGCGCACAGCTCCGCCACTTCGGCTTTTACCTTGTCCTCGACCGCGCCGTTGGCATCCTCGCCATTGGCGGCAAGCCCGTCGACCACCTCGATGATCCAGTCGCCGATCTGCCGGAACTCCGCCTCGCCAAAGCCGCGCGTGGTGCCCGCGGGAGAGCCGAGCCGGATGCCGCTTGTGATCGTCGGCTTTTCATCATCGAACGGCACGCCGTTCTTGTTGCAGGTGATGTGCGCGCGGCCCAGAGCCTTTTCGGTGGCGTTGCCCTTGACCCCCTTGGGCCGCAGATCGACCAGCATCACATGCGTGTCGGTGCCCCCGGTCACGGTGCCCAGCCCGCCCTGCATCAGCTGATCGGCCAGCGCCTGTGCGTTCTTGATGACCTGTTGCTGGTACAGCTTGAACGATGGCTCCAGCGCCTCGCCAAAGGCCACGGCCTTGGCGGCGATCACGTGCATCAGCGGGCCACCCTGAATGCCGGGGAAGATGGCCGAGTTGAACTTCTTGGCCAGCGCTTCGTCATTGGTGAGGATCATGCCGCCGCGGGGCCCGCGCAGGGTCTTGTGCGTGGTGGTGGTGGCCACATGCACATGCGGGAACGGGTTGGGATAGACACCGGCTGCGATGAGACCGGCAAAATGCGCCACATCCGCCAGCACCCATGCGTCCACCTTGTCCGCGATCTCGCGAATGCGGGCAAAGTCGATCTGACGTGGAATGGCCGAGCCGCCCGCGATGATCATCGCCGGCTTATGCTCCAGCGCCAGCGCTTCGATCTGGTCATAGTCGATGTCCAGCGTGTCGCGCTTCACGCCGTATTGCACCGCGTTGAACCATTTGCCCGACTGGTTGGGTCGCGCCCCGTGGGTCAGGTGGCCGCCTGCGTCCAGGCTCATGCCCAGAATGGTGTCACCCGGTTGCAGCAGCGCTTGAAACACACCCTGGTTGGCCTGGCTGCCCGAGTTCGGTTGTACATTGGCAAAGCCGCAGTCGAACAGGCGCTTGGCCCGCTCAATCGCCAGTTCCTCGGCGACGTCCACATATTGGCACCCGCCATAGTAACGACGGCCCGGATAACCTTCGGCGTATTTGTTGGTCATCACCGATCCCTGCGCCTCGAGCACCGCCGCCGACACAATGTTCTCGCTCGCGATCAGCTCGATCTCGTCGCGCTGGCGGCCCAACTCGTCACGGATGGAGCCGAACAGCTCCGGGTCGCGGTCGGCCAGCGATTGAGTGAAAAACCCGTCGGTACGGTGCGGCGCATTCATGGCAGTCTCCTCGTGACATGAGTCGGATCATTTGCGGTTTCCTATCGGAAACGCGCCTGTCTCGCAAAGGATGTATCCCGACCAAACGCCTCCCGCCAGCGACAAAGCGCCCCTGAGCGCTGGTAAGGGGCGAAAAGATATGGTTCTTTCGGCGTCAAACGCGCGCTAAAGGAAACACCCCATGCCGCTCAGGATCGCCTTTGCCGCCAGTCGGGCTGACGTGGCGCAGGCCGCTCGGACGGCGCTGATCGCGCGCTATGGCGATGCCCCGATGGAAGCGGCGGACGTGATTGTGGCGCTGGGTGGTGATGGTTTCATGCTCCAGACCCTGCATGGCACCGAAGCACTGAGCGCGCCAGTCTACGGCATGAACCGGGGCACCATCGGCTTTCTGATGAACGAATACGGTGAAGGCGATTTGGTCGAACGGCTGGAGGCCGCCGAACTGGCGGAGATCAACCCGCTGCGCATGACCAGCTGGGATGTGAACGGCACCCGGCATCAGGCGCTCGCCATCAACGAGGTGTCGCTGCTGCGCGC
>ERZ1740067.1789-NODE-1789-length-14114-cov-4.984209_pt1 | contig 14114 bp, 14 predicted proteins | sample MGYA00581736_ERZ1740067 | MGnify/ENA primary metagenome ERZ1740067 (study PRJEB43018, sample SAMN04849236) | marine metagenome | isolation source: floating plastic debris | place: Pacific Ocean | collected 2008-08-27 | study: EMG produced TPA metagenomics... | reverse complement strand
CCCATAGCCAGGGTGCACTGCTTCAGCGCCAGTTTTCTTGCAGGCTTCGATAATCTTGTCAGCCATCAGATAGCTTTGCGCGGCCGGTGGCGGGCCAAGATGAACGGCCTCATCAGCCATTTCCACATGCAGCGCGGCTTCGTCCGCATCAGAATAGACAGCAACGGTTTTGATGCCCATTTTACGGGCGGATTTGATCACACGGCACGCAATTTCGCCGCGGTTTGCAATGAGGATTTTCTTAAACATCTTTTCTCAGACCCTTAGAGCGGCAAGTTGTTGTGTTTTTTCCAAGGACGCTCTTCGCGCTTGGTTTTAAGGCGCCTTAAGGCATGCGCCACACGCCGGCGGGTTGAATGGGGCATGATGACTTCATCGATAACGCCTTTGGACGCGGCCACGAATGGATTGGCAAACCGGTCCTCATATTCTTTGGTGCGCGCCTCGATTTTTTCAGGGTCTCCGATGTCTTTGCGGAAGATGATTTCAACGGCGCCCTTCGCGCCCATCACTGCGATTTCAGAGGTGGGCCAGGCATAGTTCACATCGGCCTTGAGATGCTTGGAAGCCATCACGACATAGGCGCCGCCATAGGCTTTGCGGGTAATCACGGTTACCTTCGGCACCGTTGCTTCACCATAAGCAAAGAGGAGCTTGGCGCCATGCTTGATGATGCCGCTATGTTCTTGGCCGACGCCAGGCAGGAAGCCTGGCACGTCCACAAAGGTGATGATGGGAATATTGTAGCAATCGCAGAAGCGGACAAAACGTGCGCCTTTCTTGGCAGCATTGATGTCCAGCACGCCCGCCAGGTGCATGGGCTGGTTCGCCACGATGCCAACGGTGCGGCCCTCAACGCGGCCAAAACCGATAATCAGGTTTGGCGCATGGCCGGGCTGCAGTTCAAAGAAGTCGCCTTCATCGACGGTTTTTTTGATGAGCTCATGCATATCATAAGGCTGGTTCGGGTTCGGCGGCACCAGCGTATCAAGGCTCATTTCTACCCGCTCAGGGTCATCAAACGTAGTGACCTGGGGCGGCGCTTCGCGGCTGTTGAGCGGCAAGAAGTCAAAGAAGCGGCGCGTTTGCATCAGCGCTTCGATATCATTTTCCAGCGCCAAATCCGCGACAGAGGATTTTGTGGAGTGCGTGATAGCCCCGCCCAGCTGCTCCTGGGTGACGGTTTCGTTGGTCACGGTTTTCACAACGTCTGGACCGGTCACGAACATGTAGGAACTGTCCTTCACCATGAAGATGAAGTCTGTCATAGCAGGCGAATAAACCGCGCCGCCTGCGCAGGGGCCCATGATGAGGGAGAGCTGCGGCACGACGCCAGAGCTTTCGATATTGCGCTGGAACACATCGCCATAGCCCGCGAGCGAGGCCACACCTTCCTGAATGCGCGCGCCGCCGGAATCGTTGATGCCAATCACAGGGCAGCCCACGCGGACTGCTTCATCCATGATTTTGCAGATTTTCTCAGAATGGGCTTCAGACAAGGAGCCACCAAACACCGTAAAGTCTTGGCTGAAGACATAAACGAGGCGGCCGTTGATGGTGCCAGAGCCGGTCACGACACTATCGCCTGGCGTGCGCTGGTCGGCCATGCCGAAGTCGTTACAACTATGCTCAACGAACATATCGACTTCTTCAAAGCTGCCCGGGTCAAGCAGGACTTCAATCCGCTCTCTTGCCGTCAAACGACCTTTAGAGTGCTGCGAATCAATCCGGGCCTGGCCACCGCCGAGCCGTGCGCGCTCGCGCTTTTCTTCCAAAACTTCAAGGATTTGCCGCATAAAAACGCCTCCAGATACGAAAACTCGGGCGTCTGTAATGGGTGATAGACGCACTGAATAGGTGTCACAGGTGATAGGAGGGAGAAACCTATCGATATCGCCCTTCCAATATATCGACCCTTATAAGTCGATGTTCAGATTAGTCCAGAAAGTCGCAGCGGCGAGGAATTCAGCGTGTTTTTTTTCAAGAGCATCAACGGCTTCTTCGTCTTGGCCCCAACGGTCCATATTATAGCGCTCATCGACAGTCGCCGCCGCCCAAACTGTTTGCGCGTCCGCTGCCCGCTTTGCGAAGGCCAAAGCCAGCACCACTGAGCCACATAGAACTGTGAGCTGGTGAAGCGCGGTCAGCGCAAAGGGATCTTGTTCATCAAGCAACGACCTGAGCGCTGTGCAGGCGGCGACGGGTTGTTTATGGCCAATCAAAGCCGTTGTGGTGGTCAGAGGCATTGCACAGTGCGTCGCAGACCATAGCAACCATGGGTCCCAGGCTTTTGACTGGGCAGCAACCAAACTCTCCGGTCGCTCGGCCCGATAACAAATGAGGTCGGTATCGACATAGGCGGCAATGGCAGACACCACGTCGGGCCGCGTGGTAGCGACGCGGTCGAGCGCTGTGTTGCTCAATTGGGTAAGCGGAAGCGCACTGGGCACGATTGTCTCTGCGCAGGCGGCCCACTCTGCGGCAACAGCGTTCGCTAAACCAGAGGTGGGCAAGCTCAGCTGCACGCCTTGCGGCGTACGCACTGGGCGCCCATCAAGCAAGACATGCCACCCATCATCAGCCTGGACTGCCTCAGCAGCAGCATAAAAACGCTTCATGCCAGAGTGAGGCCCCTATCGGCCGTTCAGGGCAACATCGAACTGTCGCCGCAACAAACTACACAGCCGCTCTTCGGGCAAATCAAATGTCAGCCAGGGCGTGGCCCGCATATCTTCAGCCACTGCAGGATGTTTGAGCGAGCCCACCGCATTGAGATAAGCCACATCGCTATCCTTTGGCTCGATGGCGAAATCCATGTCCGCCGCGCCATCCACCATATCAATGGAGCCGCGGGCCGACATGCGGCCTTTATTGGAATACATTTGGCCATCAATGTCATGCAGGCGTCCAACACTCACGGGGGAGGACAGCACTGCGCAGAGTGCTGTTCCAGAAGCATCATCAGCCACATGCGCACGCTCAAGCGTTGGCAACACCATCCCGAGCGGCGGCAAGATGGACAAATGCTCAAAGCCGATGTCTGTGCCAAATACCTCCACCAGGCCGTCAGGCGCCCGCAGGGCTGCTACATCCGTCGCCCGGCCTGACAATCGCACCCGGCCATCTATCTTAGCCGCGCCATCGCGAAACGGCTGGAAATTCTCAGCTGTGAGCGCAATATCGGTCTCCACCGGAAGACTTCCCGCATCCAAAACGGCAAACCCACGCAGCACGCCGCTTCGGCCCTCCGCCTCAAATGGCGCAAGACTGAGCCAGCCATTGTCGGCCCGGCCTTCCGCGCGCAGCATCGCAAAGGAGGCATCGCCCCAGGTCACGTCGGCAAGGCGAATGTCGAGATTTGCCCGGATGAGCTGGAGCCAACCAACGGGCGGCGCTGTATTTTCCGGCACAAAGGGTTTTGCTGCCTCGGCGGTCACCGGCGCGTCACTGCGCGTCATCAAGTCTTCGATGTCGCCCACATCAAGCTTACTGGCATCGGCAATGCCGCGCAGCGCCAGCTTCCGGCCGCTGGAGGCTTCAACGATCATGCGCATATCACTGCGCGGCGACGCCAAAGTGAACGTCCAAGCGCGTCCATTGCTGATTTCGTCGGTGACGATGGTCAGGGACACATCATCGGCCTGCGCGGCGACCACGTCCATGCGCACGCGCTCTTCGGTTTCAGGCGCAACCTTCAAATCTTTGAAGTCGAGCGCACTGTCACCCAAAAGGTTTTTAGCCATAACGATAAGACGCTCAGCCCGCAGCTCATCGAATTTGGGCAAAGGCGGCGCCTCTGGGGCGGCAAGCACAGTCCCAGGCGCCGGCGCCTGGGGCAAGTCAGCCGCTTCGGCAGGACGGTCCAGCTCTACTTTGACCGTGCTCAGCTCAACAATGGTACCAATGCCGCCAGAGAGAACATTCGGCACATCAAGTCCAATGCGGCCTTGGTCGACGGATATGGTAGAGCGGAGCATCTGCCAATCTGGATTGGTCAACACCACATCGCGAAAGTTGAGGAAGGAATCAGCGCCCATTTCTAAAGACACCGGACCATTAAAAGTGAGCTGCTGTCCAGTGCTACGCTCCACCCGCTCGGCGATGATGTCGCGCAAAGCACCATAGTTATCCCAGCGCAAGTAGCCATAGACCGCCGCCAGCACAAAGGCGAGCGAAGCCAGGGCAAATAGCGCTATATTTCTCGTCTTTTGCATCAAGCCGCTTTGTCTTCACTGAGCAAGACGGACCAATCATCAAAGCTATCAAGCAACGCATGGGCGCCTGCCGCTTTCAGCGCTGCAGGCCCGTGATCCGTCCAAGACACCCCAATCGCGCGGGTGCCAGCAGCGCGCGCCATTTGTATATCATAAGGGCTATCGCCAATCATCACCGTTTCATGCGGCGCTGCACCCAGCTCAGACATGGCGACTTCCAGCATAGCCGGATGCGGCTTTGAGGGGTTGGTGTCAGCCGTTTGCAGGGTGCCAAAATAGCGTCGAAGCCCATGGGTATCTAAAATATGGTCCAAACCGCGCCGGGATTTGCCAGTTGCGATTCCAAGCGACGCCCCCGCGTCTAGCAAGGCATCCAGGCACGTCTTCACATGGGGAAACAAATGCTCCCGCATCTCGCCAGCCAGCCGCATCTCTGAAAACACTGTCTTATAGTCTTCAACCAACTGGTCACGCAGCCCAAGCTCGCCATCCTGCATCAAATGCCCAATAGCATTGGGCAAGGAGAGCCCGATAACAGCGCGCGTTGCCGGGTCTGTGGGCGGCGTGAGGCCCGCAGACACAAAAGTGCGGGTCATCGCTTCCACAATCACATGATGGGAATCCGTCAGCGTTCCGTCGCAGTCAAAAATAATACATGGCCGCGGGGCCATAGCGCTTAATCCTGATTTGCTTCCAAACCCAGTGCTTTACAGCTTTCCGCCATATGCGCTGGATACTCTGCAGATAGCGATAACATGCTGCCATTGGGATGAGCGAGTCTTAATCGCGCCGCATGCAGGTGCAGTTTTCGGCTAATAGTGCCGGTCAGATAGGCATCCTGGCCGCCATATTTGCCGTCCCCGACAATCGGACAGCCGAGCGATGCCATATGCACGCGCAGTTGATGCGTCCTGCCCGTCAGCGGCTGCAGCTCCATAAGCGCACAGCGGCTCGCTGCTCGATCCATCAGGCGATAATCGGTGATGGCAGACTTACCATCCTCATCGACCGTCATTTTCTCATTGCCCCGAATTGGCAGCTTTTTGAGCGGCGCGTTGACGCGGCCTTCCTGCGGATTTGGCACACCGATGCAAAGCGCGTGATAGACTTTTTCCGTTTCTCGCTGCCGGAACGCATCCGCCAAAGCCGCTGCGGCGGCGGCCGTCTTGCCTAAAACGAGGACACCGGACGTATCTTTATCCAAACGATGCACAAGCCGGGGCGCTGGGTCGGCATAGGCCCGCAGCATACCATCTATATGGCGTTTGACCCCCGACCCCCCTTGGGTAGGCAGGCCTGGTGGCTTATTAATCGCCAATACCCAATCATCCTCATGGATGACGCATTCTTTTAAGAAGGCTCGGTCAGCTTCAGGGTCGCCTGGGGTGAGTTTCGGCGCAGCCGTTTGCGCCAAGCGGCCATCGAGCGGCGGCAAGCGCAGGTCTTGGCCTGCTGCTAAGCGCGTCTTGGGCTCTGCCCGCTTGCCATCCAGTCGGATTTCGCCTTTGCGGGCCATGCGTGAGAGTTGACCAAAGGTCAGTTGCGGGATGTGACGTTTGAACCAACGGTCCAGCCGGATGCCATCATCTTCAGCTGAAATGGTTGTGTGTTGCGGGGCGCTGAAATCGCCGAGGGTCATGCGCCCAAGGCTCGGCTGATGAAGAGCCCAACAAAAACGGCCAGGATGGAAAGGCTCACCGACCCCAAAATATAGAGACACAGGCCTGCTAAGTCGCCGCGCTCAAACAGCGTGACACTATCCAGCGCAAAGGAAGAAAAGGTCGTAAAGCCGCCAAGCAAGCCAACGGCAAAAAAGAGGCGTACCTCCTGCGGCATGGACCGCTGCGCAAGCCAACCAATGAGGAGCCCCATCAAGAGGCCGCCGACCACATTGACGGTAAAGGTACCATAGGGAAAGCCTGGTCCCAGCAAGCGCATGGTCACCTGGCCGACAGCATGGCGAAAACATGCGCCGATACCACCGCCGACGGCCACCAAGACATATGGAAGAAAAGCTGACATGGCGCTTTCCTGGCTCAAAAGACGCCGAAGGTCCAGCCCTCGGTTTTTGCGACCTTCGCCGATAGCCCTTCCGGCGACCAAGCGGCCGGGTTTTCTGCCAGCGCGCGCAAACCCGCCGCCGTAACCAAGACATCGGTCTCATCATCCGACAATGGGTCAGCATATTCCACAGGTTCACTGTCAAAGGCCGCCAAAGCTGCATTGAGCGTATCGATATCGCGAATTTTCAACCCCCGCAAACCAGACAAACGGATGAAAGCACGGCAATAGATCTCAACAACGGCCGAAGCGCCGGGCTGCGGCGTCATAAAGGGCCAAATGGGCACTTCTTTCGCCAAACGATGCAGCACCCGCATCCCGGCAAAACTGGCTTTGGACACCTGGGCAGCACCAATGGCATCAAACACGCAGGCCGCTTTGCCACCGCCGCGCGCGTTGAATACCGTCTCGCAGGTCCGCCAGCGCATGTAGTCGGATTTGGTGCCGTCAGCTTTGCCGAGATAGAAATGGTGTCGATAGGCCTTTTCGACAAAGCTATGCGCGCCGCAGTCAGCATCAGCAATGCACACGTCTTCTACCAGATGCCAAAAGGCAGGCCCCTCCTCTGGCACGTTCTCACCTGGCAGATAGGTGCCTCTATCCAAAAACGGCGGGGCAAAGGAGAAGTCAAAGCCGGTGAGCGTGCCTGCTGACTGGGCAGCGATGAAGTCCGCAATCCCTTGGCGGCTCCAGCCTGCCTCAGGAGCAATCAGTTCAGGCGCTTGGGTTCCCTTCGTGCAGCGCGCCACTGTCAGTTTTTTCTGATAGCCCGATTTGGCGCCAGACCAATCCACCGCGATAAATGACTCAAACGGACCTGGTATCATGGATTTCGCTTCGCTCGCAGCTCCGCCCAATGGGCAAGACGGCGGCCGATTTCTTGCTCAAAGCCTTTCTCTTTTGGGCTGTAGAACTGGGCGCGGTCCATGCCGTCCGGAAAGTAGTTTTGGCCGGAAAAGCTATCTTCAGCCTCATGGTCATAGGCATAGCCCTCGCCATAGCCTAGGTCTTTCATGAGCTGAGTGGGCTTATTCAATATGTGCATCGGCGGCATGAGCGAGCCGGTGACTTTAGCCGCTGATTTAGAGGCCTTTTCGGCAGTATAGGCCGCATTCGATTTCGGCGCCGTCGCGCAATAGATGACAGCTTGGACAAGGGCAAGTTCCCCCTCGGGACTACCAAGAAAGTCATAAGCATCCTTAGCCGCGAGGGATTGCACTAAGGCTTGGGGGTCTGCGAGGCCAATATCCTCACTGGCAAAGCGCACCACCCTGCGCAGGATGTAAAGCGGGTCTTCGCCGGCCACCAGCATGCGGGCGGTGTAGTAGAGGGCCGCGTCTACATCCGACCCACGCATGGACTTATGCAGCGCTGATATCAGATTATAGTGGCCATCTCGGTCCTTGTCGTAAACCGGTACCCGCGCCTGCAGGGCTTGCGCTAGGCCAGCCTCGTCCAAAGGCGCATCAAAGGCTTGTGCAAACAAAGCCTCGGCAGAGTTAAGGAGGAACCGCCCATCGCCATCAGCCATGGCAATCAAATGCGCCCGTGCTTCCGGCGTTAAAGGCAAGCCTTGCCCTTGGACCGTTTCCGCCCGTTTCAAGAGATCATCCAGCGCTGCCTCATCCAAACGGCGCAGCACAAACACCTGCATGCGCGATAAGAGCGCTGCATTTAGTTCGAAGGACGGGTTTTCCGTGGTGGCCCCGATGAGCGTGATGGTGCCGTCCTCAACGACGGGAAGGAAACCGTCCTGCTGGGCACGATTAAAGCGATGGATTTCATCGACGAACAGCGCCGTCCGCTTGCCTGCGCCCGCCATCGCACGCGCCGCTTCAAATGCCTTATTCAGCTCAGCGACGCCAGCGCACACGGCGGACAGATGGACAAAGCGCAGGCCCGCTTCTGCCGCCAACAACCGCGCAATGGTCGTCTTGCCGGTCCCAGGCGGACCCCATAGCAGCAAGGAGCTGAGCGACTGGTTCGACAGCATCTTGGTGATAGGTCCGTCTGGCCCAAGCAAATGGTTCTGCCCCAGAACATCGCCTAAAGCCTTGGGCCTTAGGCGTTCGGCTAAGGGCTGATAGCTATGGTCCTGCCCAGACGGCGCCGCATCACCGCCGCCAAGCAAATCTAGCTGCGACACTGGGTGCGTCCATTGCGCTGCACTTGGCAGCGAATGATGCGGCTGCCGCGCAGGATTTCATAGCTCGTGGCGGCTGGGTCGAGCGCATTCACAAGGGTCACCAGGTCATTGACCATCTCAATGCGCTTGCTCGCCACTTCCCGCAGGATATCGCCAGGCCGGAAGAGGCCGAGACGGCGCGCGGGCGCGCGCCGGTCGAGCGCCGTCACAATCACGCCGCTCGTTGTCGGCGGCAGGCGCAGCTCATCGGCATAGGCGGGCGATAGGTTCGCGACTTTAACGCCTGCTAGAATGCCCCGTCCGGTTAGCACGGTTTCGTTTTTAGGTGGGTCAGCAGGCGGTTCGGCCAGACTGGCTTTGACGGTGCGGCTCTTGCCATCGCGCAGATAGCGCACCGTGACGCGGTCGCCCACGGGCATAGTGCCAACCCGGAAGCGCAGTGACTGAGTATCGGTGATATCGACATCGTTCACAGCCAAAATCACATCACCAGACCGCAGCTTCGCCTTATCGGCAGGGCTGTCTGGATAAATCGTGTCGACCAGCACACCCACCGGCCTATCAAGACCCAGGGCGGACGCAATATCAGCGCTCACAGCTTGGCCATCAACGCCGAGCCAAGGCCGACGCACTTGCCCATCACTGCGCGCTGCCAGCAATAGCGAGCGGACCATGGGGGTGGGAATGGCAAAGCCAATGCCGTTGGAGCCGCCGGAACGGGAATAAATGGCGGTGTTAACACCGACGAGCTTGCCATCCATATCCACGAGGGCACCGCCGGAATTGCCGGGATTGATGGCTGCATCTGTTTGCACAAAGAACTGATAGTCGGTCACGCCAACACCTGTTCGTGCCAGCGCAGAGACAATGCCAGAGGTTACGGTCTGCCCAACGCCAAAGGGGTTCCCGATGGCAAGGACAAGATCGCCCACTTCCAGGGTGTCGGAGTTGCCAAGCGGCACCGCTGGCAAAGGGTCACCGCCCGTATCCACTTTCAAGATGGTCAAATCTGTCCGCTCATCGGTGACCACAATCTCAGCATCGAATTCGCGTTTGTCATTGAGGACGATTTTGATTTCGTCCGCCTCGCCCGCCACATGGTGATTGGTGACGATGAGGCCAGTGCCGTCCACAATCACGCCTGAGCCTAGGGACCTGTCCACCCGTTCACGCGGCATACCGAAGCCAAAACCATCGCCGAAAAAACGCCGAAAGAAGGGGTCGTTGGCAAAGGGGCTACGGGTTTCCACCCGGCGGCTTGTATAGACGTTGACGACGGCTGGCGCTGCTGCCTTCACAACAGGCGCGTAGCTGAGTGAAATTTGTTCCCGCGAGGTTGGAACCTCAGCATGTGCTGCAGAGAGGAAAGCGAAGGAAGCGGCGATAAAGCCGAGGAGACGTGTTTTCATAGGCGTTAATTTAAGAGCCGTGCGCCAGCATGCAACGGCAAACAAAAAAGCCGAGCAAAAGCTCGGCTTTCTAAAGGTGCTGCAAAAGACGAACGGTTAGGCTGCTGCCATTTCCTCTTCTTCCTCGTCAGTCATGACGGGGCCAGAATCTTGACCTTTGGCATCCTCATCCCGATCAACCAGCTCAATGATAGCCATTGGCGCTGCATCGCCGTAGCGGAAGCCTGCTTTCAAAACGCGGGTGTAACCGCCCGGACGGTCGGCGTAGCGCTCCGCCAGCGTGTCAAAAACCTTCGTCACCATCACCGTGTCTTGCAGCTGGGCAATGGCCAAACGACGATTTGCCAAGCCGCCACGCTTCCCAAGCGTGATGAGCTTTTCAACAATCGGACGCAGCTCTTTCGCTTTCGGCAGCGTCGTCGTGATTTGCTCATGTTTGATGAGTGCATTGGCCATGTTCATAAACATGGACCGGCGGTGCGTTGACGTCCGGTTGAGTTTCCGTCCTGACTTGCGATGCCGCATGGCATCCTCCTCTTTTCCTAACAGAGCGGCGCGATACTATGCGAACCGCTCCCTTTATCAAAATTCCTGTTCGAGCTTCTTGGCCAAGTCTTCAATGTTTTCCGGCGGCCAGCCAGCCACATCCATGCCCAGCTTGAGGCCCATCTGCGCAAGCACTTCCTTGATTTCGTTCAAGGATTTGCGGCCGAAGTTCGGCGTGCGCAGCATCTCTGCTTCGGTTTTTTGGATGAGGTCCCCAATATACACGATATTGTCGTTCTTCAGGCAGTTTGCAGAGCGGACGGACAGTTCCAGCTCGTCCACCTTGCGCAGCAAGTGACGGTTGAACGCTGGCTCATCATCTTCCTCTTGCTTGACCTCTTCGCGTGGCTCTTCGAAGTTAATGAAGAGCTGCAGCTGGTCTTGCAGGATACGCGCCGCATAAGCCAAGGAATCGTCCGGCGTAATCGTTCCGTCCGTTTCGATGGTCATGATGAGCTTGTCATAGTCCAGCACTTGGCCTTCCCGTGTCGGCTCGACCTTATAAGAGACCTGGCGCACCGGGCTGTAAAGCGCATCAACGGGTACCAGGCCAATGGGTGCATCGGCCGGGCGGTTCTGGTTCGCCGGCACATAGCCTTTCCCAGTGTTGACAGTCAGCTCCATGCTGAGATCTGCGCCTTCATCCAAAGTGCAGATGACGAGGTCCTTATTCATGATTTCCACGTCAGCCGTCTCAGCGATTTGGCTGGCGCGGACTTCGCCGGGGCCCGTTGCTTTCAGGCTCAGGCGCTTTTCACCATCAGAGTGCACTTTGAGTGCCAATTGCTTGATGTTCAGGATAACGTCCGTAACGTCTTCGCGAACACCATTGATGGACGAGAATTCATGCAATACGCCGTCTATTTGAACGGACGTCACTGAGGCGCCTTGCAGAGACGACAGCAGCACACGGCGCAGCGAATTGCCAAGCGTCATTCCGAAGCCGCGCTCTAGAGGTTCAGCGGTAAACTTGGCCCGGTTGGAGCCACGCACGCCTTCTTCCACATCAAGGCCGGTCGGTTTAATGAGTTCTTGCCAGTTCTTGTGTATCACCTGAGAGCGTTCCTTTGCTTTTTATATGCCAATGCCGCTTGCTCAATATGGCGCAAGCGGCTGTGCTCCACCGGGCCTCCCAGCCAGGCGGGTAAAATATGGTGCCGTTAAACCCGGCGACGTTTGCGCGGGCGCACCCCGTTGTGCGGAATGGGCGACACATCGCGTATCGACGTGATGGTAAAACCAACCGCTTGCAGCGCACGTAGCGCGGATTCGCGGCCAGACCCCGGACCCTTTACTTCCACTTCCAGTGTCTTCATGCCGTGCTCTTGCGCCTTTTTACCAGCATCTTCAGCAGCCACCTGCGCTGCATAAGGCGTTGATTTGCGCGAGCCCTTAAATCCTTGCGACCCGGCGGAAGACCAAGAAATCGTGTTTCCTTGAGCGTCCGAGATGGTCACCATGGTGTTGTTAAAAGAGGCGTTTACGTGCGCAACACCACTGGAAATATTCTTGCGTTCACGGCGCCGAACGCGGCCTTGTTCTTTTGCCATCGGCTAAGTCCTACTTTTTCTTACCAGCAATGGGTTTTGCTGGACCCTTGCGGGTGCGTGCATTTGTGTGTGTCCGCTGTCCGCGCACAGGCAGGCCCCGGCGATGGCGCAGACCGCGATAGCTGGCCAGGTCCATCAGGCGCTTGATGTTCATGGCCACCTCCCGGCGCAAATCCCCTTCGACGATATATTCCGCGTCAATCAACTCGCGGATTTGCAACACTTCGCCATCGGACAAGTCGTGCACCCGGCGCTCTTGGCCGAAGTTCAACTTCTCACAAATTTCCTTGGCCTTCGTCCGGCCGATGCCATGAATATAGGTCAGGCCAATTTCGACCCGCTTATTCGATGGTATGTTGACGCCTGCAATACGTGCCACGCCATTGTCTCCTATCTACAGAGCCCCAAATCACGGCGCTCCTATGGTTCTGTCCCAACGCTGACGTTACACGCTTTGGTACAGGCCAATTGCCGACTCATCCTGCGGAAAGCGGCGCAGTATAGGCCTGAAAGCGGTTTCGTCAATATCGCATCCAAAGATTTTCCTTGACAGATTAAACTCCGTCTAAAGCAGACACAATCTGCCGAGTGACATCGTCTATCGGGGCCATGCCGTCGATGCTTACCAGCCGGCCCTTTTCACTATAATATTCAATCAGTGGGGCGGTTTCCCCGTGATACACTTTCAAGCGGTCGCGCACCGTTTCCGCGTTGTCATCCGCGCGGCGCTTAAAGTTGGTACTACCGCACTCATCGCAAGACCCATCAACCTTCGTCGGTTTGAAGCTATCATGATAGCCTGCCCCGCAGTCAGCGCAGGTGAAGCGGCCAGTGACGCGGCGCACAAGCGCTTCATCATCAACCTTCATTTCCACGACACGGTCTAAGCTGAGGTCCTTTTCGGCGAGCAACACATCCAGCGCTTCAGCCTGCGCTATGTTGCGCGGGAAGCCATCGAGGATGAAACCGTCTTGCGCGTCCGGCTGGTCAATCCGGTCTGAAATAATGCCGATGACAATCTCATCTGTGACGAGCGCCCCGGCTTCCATGGCTTCTTTTGCCTTCAGCCCTACGGGCGTACCAGCGGCAACAGCCTCACGCAGCATATCACCGGACGACAGCTGCACCATGTGGCGCGAATCTTCAATACGCCGTGCCTGGGTACCCTTCCCAGCGCCTGGCGGCCCCAACAATATAATGTTCACTTCCGTCCCCCCCGCAGTCGTGACTTTTTGATAAGCCCTTCATATTGGTGGGCCACAAGGTGCCCTTGAATTTGGCTTACCGTGTCCATTGTGACGGAGACGACGATCAAAAGGCTAGTCCCACCAAAGTAGAAGGGGACACTGTAGCGACTAATGAGGATTTCCGGGATGACGCAGATGACAGCGAGGTAAATCGCGCCGACGACGGTAATGCGGGTGAGCACGAAATCAAGATATTCTGCCGTGCGCTTCCCTGGACGAATGCCGGGAATGAAGCCGCCATATTTCTTAAGGTTATCAGCCGTTTCTTCTGGGTTAAAAACGACTGCCGTATAGAAAAAGCAGAAGAAGATAATCATCGCCACATAAACGGTGATGTAGACCGGTGAGCCGTGCGACAGGTTCGTGGTGATGAGCGTGAGCCACTCAGGACCACCAGAGGCAGACAAATTCGCCAAGGTGAGCGGCATGAGCAAGATAGACGAGGCAAAGATCGGCGGGATAACGCCGGCAGTGTTGATCTTCAGGGGCAAGTGGCTGGTATCGCCTTGAAACATGCGATTGCCGACTTGGCGCTTGGGGTACTGAATGCGGATACGGCGCTGGGCGCGCTCAAAGAACACGATCCCCATGATGACGCCGACAACCAAAGCCATGAGCACAATGACGCCGATGGCGCCAAAGCTGGATTCCGTCCGGCCCAGGCTTAACGTAGCGCCGAGCGCCTTTGGCAGCTCAGCCACAATACCGGCAAAGATGCTCAGCGAAATGCCGTTTCCAACGCCGCGGCTGGTGATTTGCTCGCCCAGCCACATAAGGAACATCGTGCCGCCCAGCAGTGTAATCACCGTAGAGATCCGGAAGAAGTAGCCCGGATTGATAACCGCCTGCAAACCAGAACTTCCGCCCCAGTTTTCAAGGCCGACCGCAACAAGCTTCAAAGATGCGGAGATTTCCCCCTTCGCAAGCAAACGAATGCCATC
>ERZ1740067.1788-NODE-1788-length-14121-cov-11.957060_pt1 | contig 14121 bp, 11 predicted proteins | sample MGYA00581736_ERZ1740067 | MGnify/ENA primary metagenome ERZ1740067 (study PRJEB43018, sample SAMN04849236) | marine metagenome | isolation source: floating plastic debris | place: Pacific Ocean | collected 2008-08-27 | study: EMG produced TPA metagenomics... | reverse complement strand
CAAAGCGGATGGGGAAAGATGCTCAGAAGCAATTGGCTAGTGACCGGATGAAGGATATTCGGAGGATGCGGGAGCCGATGAGGGTCGGGCAGGAGGTGTGAGGGTTAGTTCACTCGTCAGACTAAGCCCTAAATATACAACTACTGAGGCATATCACAGCTCAACTACAGGCGGCTCGTTCTCCCCCTCCTCCTCCGCTGGAGGCAAAGTAGTTTGATCACTTGCAGCAGCAGGAGGCAAGCTTTCGCCTTCTGCAACTGCAATAGCCTGATTAAGCTCTGCTGCGGCTTCATAGACAAGTTCAGCTTGAGCAGTAACGCCTTCAACGGTCATAACATTAATTGCATTGCTTACCACATTAGACGGAGAGAAATTAAGGGTAAATAGCGCTGAAACAGCTCCTCCTATAAGGGCTGTGGAGACGGTCTTTAAAACGTGCTTGAGCATCGCGATTCGCTTCTGCTTGACCTTGGCACTTTTATGAACCTTGAGAAATAATTTACATGTTTCTTCCTTAACCTTCATTAAAAGCTCGCGGGCTTTTTCCGCCCGTTCGGGAAGACCATATTTTGAGCTTGTACTAAACTCATCGCAAGCTCTGAGGGTATCATCCACCAGTGTATGAGCATCTTCCGGGGGCTTAAATCCAAGAAGGATTAAGAGTTTAGCGGTAATAGGAACTATCAGTTCTCTAGAATGTTTTCGTCGGAGGACACCGAAGGCTCTTTTTAAAGCAAAGGGGTCTTTGGTTTTCGGTTCTGTGAACTTATTCCAGTATTCATCATCATTAACGAGCGTGCTAAGTGCCTGACATGCTGCCTGACCGGCGTGCTCTAAAGCTTGATGCGCTTCATCGTTCTCTAGAGTCCAGAGTTCTACCTGCTCTAGATCTGCAGATATAGTATTTCTGGCTTCTAGTAAGTACTGATAAGGGCTTTCTAGATGCATTACTCTAGCTCCAGGAAATGAAAGCAGCTTCTAGTAAATACTAAGTGAAGTTGAGTGGTAAAAATCGAGTTCAGGGAAACGATGGTTAAGAGCTTGAGTAAAGATTGTTCATTTTATTGGAACCTGTGTGGCTCATGCAAAATCAGTCATCAACGAAGTAATCCATATCGATCCGTTTTATCGAATAGGTTACAGCAGGGGAAACGCCTACATCGTGCTCGATCATAAATGACGCAAGCTTTTGACCATCAATAAGGATGATTTTGCTGTCAATCAGTGAGACGTAATCCTTCGCCTCACTTGTAAATCCTGAATTGGTAATGAAAACGCCTTTTCTGGCACGCATTCCTTGCAGGGCTCCAGCAAATTTCTGAATTTCAGGTCTACCAACTGGATTGGCCCAACGCTTTGCCTGGATATAAATAATGTCGAGCCCAAGACGGTCTTCTTTGATAATGCCGTCAATGCCACCATCACCGCTTTTGCCAAGGGTTTGCCCTGCATCCTTTCTGGTGCCGCCATACCCCATAGCAAGGAGCAAATCGACTACCAGATTTTCAAAGAAGGAAGGGGAGCACTCTTTAATGGTCTGAAGGAGTTCGTCAGCAAGGCTATGGTTGAGCTGCTGCACTGCCTGCTCTACCGTTTCCTCTGGGGTACTGGCACCTTCATCCTCAATGTCCGTAGCAGGGGTTGATTGTTTCGACTCGCTCTGAAATTCCTCAAATTCTGGGAATCGTCTAAGGGATTTTGCTGTGATAGCGTCTGGCTTCTCGGTAAGCAATGCGAGCCCTCGTTCAGATATCCGATAGTAGCCACGCCTTGTTGAGGTAAGGCATCCGGCTTTTTTAAGGTAAGTACGAGCCCAGCCAACTCGGTTGTCAAAGGTTGCCTGGCGGCCACTTGGAAGGAGTTCTTTGCGTTCCTCCGTGGTGAGCCCAAACTGCTTCCCAAGTGCATCAATGGTTTCTCGAAGGGCATGCTCTTCCTTATCGGCTGCAAATTGTAGCAGGGGGAGCATAATGCTTTGGTAGTCAGGGATTGGCATACAAGGGAGGTGCTTTTATCGGCATAGTTCCTACTATTTCTTTGATAAGGTAAGTAATTTAAATGATTTCGTCTATACTTTGCCAATTTGTTTCCTAGAGGAATTTCACTTTCGCTTTTAGAAGGATGAACTATTAGCCACAAAGTCTTGCCAGTCTTAGGGAGGTCTATAGCTATTATGGAGTCTAGCTTTTAGCCATACTTATTGACCCTGAATGCTTAAAACGTATTGGGATACTGAATGGCTGTCAAGAAAGGAATGAATGTCTTCCAACACACAGGCTATATGCTGACATTACTCTTTATGAAGTATGCCAGTGATCCCTACGCTATGATCGTGGTGCCAGAAGGGGATTCCTTTGATGACACGGTTGATCTTAAAGGTAATAAAGAAATCGGCGCTCGCATCAATTAAGAGCATCCAAGCCCTGACCGAAGACAAATTAGGATTGTTAAGAGCTATCTTTAAACTTATTATGCGGTATTGCATTTGTTCCAATTTCCATGACGATTAGTACGGCTACGAGATCCCTACTGTTTGCGAAATGATTCTATGAGGCACGTCCCGACAGCCATTTATATCGATACACAAGTTTGTTATGAGAACAATCTTCGCTTTGATACGAATGACTTCTACAAGATGCATCAAATATTCGTTAAGGGAGGTATTCGATTACTGATTCCAAGAATGATGGAGCGTGAGTTATTACGCCATTTTCGAAAACGTGCTAAGGAATCCGTTGAGGCTCTTTCAAAGGCTCATAAGAAGCATCCAATTGAAGCTTTGTCATTACTAGAGCTACCACCAAAGAAGGAACTTGAAGAAAAATGTTTTGAAAGCCTTCAAGAAAATTGGGAGAAATTTAAAGAGCACTTTAATGTTGAACGACTGCCCTTAGTAGGCAGTATAGACAATGTCGTGGATTGGTATTTCCAAGTAGAAGCACCTTTTTCAGAAAAGAAGAAAAAAGAATTTCCAGATGCATTTATTCTTAGTGTTCTTGATGAGTATCATAGAGAACATCATGGTGCGCATATTGCTGTGATTAGTAAAGATAAAGACTTTTCTAATGCCTGCATGACAAGGAGATATCTTCATAATTTCCAGGAAATTAGTGAATATATTAAAGCCTTTGAACCAGAGCTTTCAAGAAAGGATAACGGTCAAACAATTGATCCAACAAGACCGATTACAACCGAAGATCTCAAAGAGATGAAAGCTATTCTCGGACGAAGAGATGAAGTGACTCCCCACGAATGTGATCGAGTCATTAATCTTCTCTCAACTCGGGGTAGTAATTATGACTATTTCTTTACTAACGTTAATAGTGCTTTTTGGATCGATCCACTGCTTGAGAAGGGATATTTTGCAAATCCACCTAACGTTGAAAGATTTGATGATGGTCGAATACTTATCCCAAATTGGTTGCCAATGAGCTATTTAGTTCGAGTTTTCGATGAAGCTCAAGATAAGGTAATTAACATATTAGAATCACTTCCAAAAACTGATAATCCCCATATTCTTAGAAGCATATTAGAGATAGTTATTAAGAGTGACTCTCCTACACTAGTTAAACACTTTTATAGCTTTATTGAAAATTTTATAGATGTTGCTCATTGGGGATATGATAAGCTCATCGAGCTATTGGTAAAGCCTTATATCTTTGACAGACAACTAATTGATACTACTCCCGCGTTACTGCTTAAAATTGTTGAATTCCAGCCCGATCCGATGGCTGAAGAGAAGATTCAAAGAAAAAATGAAGGAATAAGTCTCTGGGCAACTCCTCTTAAGCCTGCTCCTCGTATGAAAGCATGGGAATATCAGCAGATTCTTGAGCGTGGAATACTTCCATTGGCTGAACGAGAACCCTTTGCTGTCGTTCGTGTCTTGATTGACGCAACTGCTAGTATGCTTCGATTACGTGAACATCCCCAGGATGGTGAGAGTTGGAAAGATAATGATAATTCTGAAATCTGGTACCCACAACTTGATCGCTCAAAACGAAAAAATCATGAACCGAAAGTCGCACTGATCCATGCTCTTACCACTGCCTGCCAATATGTTTATGAAAGAGTACCCGAGTCTATTAATGCCTTAGATTCGATTTTACGAAACCTATCCTGGAATATATTTAGACGTCTAAGGCACTTTCTCTATGCACAACACCTAACTGAACAAACATTCCCTTGGATTCGCGAATCCATTCTCACTTCTAGAAAATATGGTAAGTCAAGCTACAGTTATGAATTTCAGGTGATGATTCGTAAAGCTTGTGAACACTTCGGTGAACGATTACTGACTGAAGAAGAACGCCGGGATATTTTTGACACTATTCTTAGGGGGCCGTCTCTGGAAAGTGACCGGGAATTGACAACAAGTGACCATACAGATGAAGCCTGGATCCACCATCAGCACTATTTTTATCGTAAACAGCTCAGGCCTTTTGCTACTGTCTTATTTAAGAATTACAGGATCACTTATGGAGAACTTGAAGATGAGTTTACAGGTGATCAGCTCAATGACGACTCTTATTCTCGCGTTGGAGAAGTTCGTTTTAGCCGTGTTTCAACTAGTAGTCCATATTCTCCCAACGAACTTGCAAATCTTAGCAACGACGAATTACTTACAAAAATCAACGAGTGGGAAGAATTTAGGCGTGATTCGGATGACTGGTCTATTGAGATTAACATTAGAGCATTAGCTGAGGCATTCCAAGTCGTTTTCAAAGATACAATTGCTTCCGATGAACAGCAGCTTAACTTTTGGTTTGAAAACAAGGGCAACATTGAGCGTCCTGTTTACGTTAAAGCAATAGTTCAAGCAATGCAGGAAATCATAAAAGAGCAGAATTTTGATCGCCTTGACCAATGGCTTCACTTCTGCAACTGGGTTCTTGAACTCCTTAATGATATCCGCGAAGAGGAAAACTTGGGGAGTGACGAATCAAGAGAAAATCCAGATTGGAGGAGTTGTAGACGGGCAGTAGGAGATTTAGTTGATTCTTGTCTAGCTAAGGATGTTAATGTACCTCTCTCAGCACGAGATCTTATCGCAGATATCTTGCGAAAACTTTGTAGTCAACTTGATTACCAGCTAGACTATAACCAAGTAAAATTACTAAAGCATGATGACCATGTGAGTGTAGCAATCAATAACACAAGAAGTCGTGCACTTGAGGCTCTAGTTAATTTTGGTTATTGGGTACGGCGATACGATGAAGATGCCGAGATTTCGGAACTGAGTGAAATCCTTGATAAGCGATTTTCTAAAAACGTGATTTATCCTCTCAGCCTTCCCGAAAGAGCAATTCTTGGCCTGCAGTTCCAGCGTATTTGGGGTTTAGACAATAGCTGGGCTGAGGCGAATGAGAGTCATTTCTTCCCACGTGGCGATACTGTTATCTGGGTTGAAGCTTTTAGCGCCTTTATTAAGTTTAACTCACCTTTTCTTCGGATTTTTGAGGTTTTGAAGGATGATTTTATTTTTGCAATAAATCACCTTGATTTATTGGGAGACGACAATGAAAGTGAGCATGAGGTTATTGATGTCTTAGGCCAACACCTTTTCACTTACTATCTTTGGGACGTGTACCCCCTACAGGGCAACAATAGTTTACTCAATCTCTTTTACGAAAAAACCACAAATACTCGAAGTTACTGGGCAAGGCTATTTGATCATATCGGAAGAAACCTACGCAATACCGGTCCTGAATTGGATCAATTAATTTTGCAGAGAATTTTTAACTTTTTCGACTGGCGATTAGCTCAGAAAGAGCCTTTGGAACTTCAGCAGTTTACTTTCTGGTTAGAAGCTGAATGCCTCGATTCAGAATGGCGACTTGATTCCTATTTAAAGATATTAGATTTAACTGAGACCAAGAACGTAGACCTATCTATAAAAATCAGCTCTCTCAATGGGTTACTTGAACAACACACAGCTAAAGTCGTTGAATGCTTTGCTAAGATTACTGACTACCTTGACGATAATGAAAACTTTTACTTCCAAACCGGTGAAGTAAAGCCCATTCTTTTAGCTGGATTGCGGAACTCTAACGAAGATGTAAATAACAACGCTAAACGTGCACAAGACAACCTACTCAAAGCCGGATACTTTAACTTTCTAGACTTAGACACATAGCGCGATATGGTAACTCAAAGTTAGATTCAACCAGTTATAGTCTCTTCTCTACTATGACATAATCCCTTTTTATGTCATAGTAGAGAAACGCTCAAAACCGCCACACTGAGCGCTTCCAAAGGCTTGCCGCATGACAGAACTCATCATAAAACCCGAGACCGCTCCTGGACTCCCCGGAACTCAGTTCATGCTGCCCGAAGTCTTTGCCCGTTCTGGCAAACGAGCCACCTACCGCTTCGTTGAGTTCTTCGCTGCTGAGATCAGAAACATCAATACTCGGCTTGCCTACTACCGAGCACTCACCAAGTTCTTCGATTGGCTTGAAGAGTTTTATCCAGGGCTTGAGGTTGACCAGATAAACTCAATTGTTGTTGCACGGTACATCGAACTCCATCCAGGTTCACCGCTTACCAAGAATCAACACCTTTCAGCGATTCGCTCACTTTTTCGGTGGTTGCTTTCTGGTGGTGTCGTAAGAGAGAATCCTGCTGTTGAAGTTCGTGGTGTCAAACATCGCGTGAAGCGTGGAAAGACTCCGATCCTCTCAGATGAAGAGATGGTGCAGCTTCTTGGATCTATTGATGTCTCTCATGTAGTTGGCCTTCGTGATCGGGCACTCATTGCCAGCATGTTCTATAGCTTTGCTCGTATTGGTGCTGTTTTAGGCATGGATGTGAAAGACCTATTCAATAAGGGAAAGCGCACCTGGTTTCGGCTCCATGAAAAAGGTGGCAAGTATCATGAGGTGCCAGTACACCATAAGGCTGAAGAGTATCTTGATGCCTATATAGAGGTAGCTGGGTTTGGTGATGAGAAGGATACTCCCCTCTTTCAGACATCACCTGGCAGGGCGAGGAAGCTAACAGGCAAGCGTTTACAAAGGCAGGAAGCCTGGGCGATGGTTAAGCGTCGTGCAATGGCTGCTGGCGTTAGTACTGATGCCTGTAACCATACCTTCAGGGCGTCTGGGATTACTAACTTTCTCCGCAACGGTGGCTCAAGGGATAACGCTCAGCGTGTGGCAGCCCATGAAGATGTTAGAACTACCGCCCTCTACGATCGCAGGGATGAGGCTATTAGTCTCGATGAGATTGAAAGAATTCGGCTGTAAGTGAGCAGATACAGTAAAACAAGCAATATAAAATCAGAAAATTGTACTAAATTTTACAGCCGTACAAGCGATGTAATGTCGAGAGCACTTGTTAGGATTACCATCATATTAAATTGAAGTATTAACTTGAAAAATCACATGATTCATAGAATTCGAAGACAGGTAATGTGTGACAAACGATTAATCATAAAAATAGGTGGGTATAGTCCGTATTTATTCGGAAAATTTTTGCGAAGTAAATATAAGGATCAGTCAAGAAGTAACTTTTAACCAAATTTCCTTGTAAGATCCAAAAATTTTATAGTTACTACATAACCGAAAAATTATGAACTTTGATTTAGATGCGATTTACTTCGTACTATTAAAATATCTCTATTCAGTGTTGGCTATATCGACATTTATCTTACTGACTTGTTGCGGAATCTATTTTGGATTAAATTATTCAGGCTTTTGTTTTTCAAAGATGCGACACCTTGATGAGATTGAAAAATATCGTAGCCTGTTTAACTATCATAATAGTAGGTTAGGGCTTCCTATAAAAGTAAGGATGGCAACACAATACTCGTAAAACAAATAAAGTATTTGGACTTCGAAAATTTTCTTGTGCACAATAAAGATTGCTGCAACAAAAAATATATCAATGGCGATCTTTGGCCTCCTTCGTTTATCGATAGGCTATTGGGCTATGAGCAGGATCAGCCATTAGTTCTAAAGTACAGAGTTAGATACTTTGATGGCGATGGAAATGAACAAGAGCAATTAGTCAAATTTTCAAATTTCCTTGAAAATTGTGGAGTCGTTAAAGATTGGTGAAACTAGCGATTAAAGGAAGCGAAAAGTAATGGTTCTAACGTCTCAAGATATAACCAACCTCTACTTATATGGAGTTAAATCGACTCCTCTTAACTTAACTGATGACAGTCTTATTCGAGATGGTTTCAGTAAAGATAATGTTCCCTATACTTTAATAGAAATTGATACTAGGGAGTATCTGGAAAACGGTGCTGGGAGATTCGCTGTAGGCGCACAATTCGGTCTTGTAAAAGATTTTTTCGAGTCATCTGCTGTACCAGCTGGGGACTACAGTAAAAAAGAAATTGCGGACAAACTAGGTCTTACTTTTTATGGCTGGAATATGAACCAGTACAATTGGGCCGATGATACAGATGACTATCTTGAAAGAGTGTATGTGTACAACACATCTGCATTTAAGATTTCAGATGACGCAAGATTCATTATCAATACAAAAGGCGAAAAGAGAATAGAAAAGTTTAGAGTTGAGCCTAATAATAATGTTGAAGAAAATTTTGATTTTATTGGGGGTGGGGAGCTGACACATCATGGAAATATTTTTTTAGAGGCAAACATCGACCCTTCAGGTATTGGAAGAAAAGTCAAAATAGCTTTCAAGGAAATTTCAGGAGCAATTCCAAAAATCATCTATACAAAAGAAAATTATATAAAAGAAAAAGATATAATAGATAATTGGACTTATTATTATGACCCTGTAGCTGCTACAAAATTATTCATTAATAGAAACGTAATTCCCGATAAACTTTTTGCAAGCGGGACTACGAGATTTTTAGATAAGAACAACAGACCTATTCTTTATGGAACCAATAATGATGATTCTTTAGAAGCTTTAAAGCTGAGAGAAATAGCACCTAAGTTGGCACCATTTTTGGATAATGGTGCTTATTTGATTGCAGGAAAGGGGGACGATAAACTTTTCGGCTCCTCTGGTGATGATATATTCTGGGGAGGTATAGGCGATGATGAAATATTTGGCAATTATCCTATCAACAACGTAACTGGAATTGATGTCGCGAAATATATTGGCAGTTACTCAGATTATGAAGTAGAATTTTTGCCAAATAGAGTAGTACGAATCAATGATAAAGTAAGCAATCGTGATGGTCTAGACACATTAAATAGTATTAATTTTGCAGCCTTCTCTGATAAATCCATAAGCCTTCATCCGGGTCAAGATATCATCTTTGCTATTGATGTTAGTAGAAGTATGAAAGATGATATCTTTGCTGTAAAAGAAGAGATAAAGAAGAGAATCAATAAGATTTTTGATAGTGAACTAGTCAATAGTAGAGTCGCGATTATTACCTTTAATGATAGCTACACATTTCGGAATGTTCTTGACTTCACTTCACACTCCAGTATTGATGATAGAAGGAGCGCTGCTCTCAAAAGTCTTGAAAGAAACGTCTCTATTCTAAGGGGAGGAGAAGAACCTACCGGTAGTGTTCTTACATCAGCCATATATGGTGGCTTAGGTAAATGGCGTGATGATGTAAAAGAGAAAAAAATAATCGTCTTTAGTGACGAAGCTCCCTCAGATACTGCGGTTTTTAATGAAGCACTAAAAACCGCAGATAATTTTGGTATAAAAGTCGATACAAAGCCAATGAATCTCACTCCCTTGAAAGAAGATGAAGAAGGGATAGTGAATCGTTCAACTGAGTTTGACATTAAAGTCAATGGTAGTTTCGCAAGTTATGGCCCTTTTTGGACGAAAGAACCGGTCCAAGGCATCGGAACTAAATCGATCAGTTGGCCTGGAGATAGCCTTACATTTCAACCTAATGAAACCCAGAAAATTTCAGTACCTGTGTATTGGGATAGAGATGATATTGCCTTAGATGATTCTCAGCCACTTTCCCAAGCACCTGGAGTGTTTTCACTAGGAAAAATAAATTATTCTAACGGACCTGGCGGAGCGAGTATTTGGGCAATAGATCTTGGATATGGGTTTGAGCTAAATTCTTCTGATGGCTCTACCCCTCTCGATCTCTCTTTCCAGTCAGGTGCAATAAGATTTAACTTAAATCCTGCTAATAACAGCATAGGTATTCAAGGACTCAGCCCTCTACCAGTTGGAGCAGCTTCAATAGTAGATCCTAAAACTGGCTTAGACATAGAGATTCCGGTTTACTTTGAACTTGTCGCAAGTACTTTCGAATCTGATGATAGTAATTCAACCCAATCAAATATTGCTTTTGTCGAAGAAGGAAGTAGTCAGGAAATAGAGTTATTTGGTCGTCTATATACATGGGGACCTAGAGTTACATTTCCTCTTTCATATTGGTACCCAACTCTTACTTACCAACGCTTAACTGATGAAGGAGTTGATCAAAAGCCAGGTCAATCTGGGATTTTAATCAAGGATACTTCTGAAAAGTATGCATACCTACATGCGAACTTTCAACCTAACTATGGATTGAATACGGACCAAGCTGCATATCTCTTAGGATATGACTACCTAGACTGGTATCAAACAACTACACATGGTTTTACCGAATCTGATAACGAGTCTACTTTACAAGCTTTTTCTGGTGAAAACGGTAGTCTTTCGTTTATAGACAGACCTGTCGTTGGCAAAGACTGGGAAAAGGTTGAATTTGAGACTCATTTGGTTGGTGTTGATGAGACAAATCAGATTGGAAGTGAGTCGATATATACGCTTCGCTGGGGAACAACATTTAAGCCATCGCCTTCAGATGATGACATTCTTCTCAATTATGAAGGTGGGGTGTATTTTCTTGATCGATATAGCAGACCTCAATCTCCTCCATCACCATTAGAGCAAGATACTTTTATCAGTAATGACTTTACCGCAGATGAGCTATTAGGTAATGATAGTGATGACATTGAAATAGTTGATACGATTACTGATATTCAGGCTACAGATACTAGTTCGGGTACTGACTCACTAGTCTTGGGATCATCAGATATTTCCTCCCCCTTCTCAATTCCTGGTGATAGTCTCATCCAGAATGATTTCACTCTGAATGTTGATGCTTTTGCTGCACAACCTTCAATTCTTCTCTAGTGACGGTTATAGCCCCATCTCTGATCAAGACATCCCCCCTGCCCCACTGACATCCTTATGAGCATCGTCTCATGAGGATTCGCCTATGAGTACCTGTAAGGAAGTCTTACGGTCTCTTCCATCCAAACTAAAACCGACTCTGAAATCCAAGATCACCGAAATCCTGGATGAAATCAACGATCTGCGCTCTCGTGGATACAAGTACCTCGAAATCACTCAAATCCTTGGTGAGCAAGGCATCACCATCAAATGCTCAACCCTTAAAAAATATGTTCAGCAGCTAAACCGAGCTGCCCGCACCACTAAACCAGGTGCCCTGCCGTTACCCAAAGCACGGAGGTAATGGCCATGCCCTGGATTCATAATTCCTGTGGAGAAAAAGGCGGTGTCGGTAAAAGCATCCTATCCCAAGCCCTTGCTGAGTACTTCCTACAGCAGCAGCAAAAGGTACCGCTTATCTGTGAAGCGGACAGATCCAATGGAGATGTAGGACGAGCCTTTGAAGGAAAGCAGCGGGTCATCTACCCCTACTTCACCGAAGATAGCGATCAGCTCGATAAAGCAGACACGCTCCTTGATGAGGTGCTGGCCAGTAACACCGATGCCGTAGTCAATTCCCCTGCTCAGTCCCACCGAGCACTCGTGAACTGGCTATCCCAAGGCAGTGCCGATCTCGCGCTAGAGGAAGGCGTCAAACTTTGCTTTTGGTTTGTAACCTCTGGCGAGTATGACTCTGTAAGCCTTTTCCTTGAATCGTTACAGGAGTTTGACGGTATCCCCCATATCTTGATTCGAAATCGGCATTTTACCGACAGGCTTACCTACGACTACTCAGACCCTGACGCCAATGAAAGCCTTGGAACGGCATTGAAAGCGTATAAGGTGCCAGTCATTTACCTACCTCGGTTTGGTACAGCGGATCTTGATTTTCTCAAAGCGCATTCCCTCACCTTTGGAGAAGCCATCTCCCGTGATGGTGGGCTCACCATCGCTGCCCGCAGTCGCGTAAAACGAGCACTCACCACATTCTTCTCACAACTTGATGCATTAGAGATTTTTACCAATGGAACATCTGACGACAACGGAGCAGAACCTGCTCCAAAAGCTCCTGCACGGAAAAAGCGAGGCAGAGCAAAAAAGAGTGTGGGAAATAGTAGCAAAGACGGGGATAGCTGAAGATGACCCCATGTTCATCGCTATGGTTGCCATGGAATCGATTGAGGCTGCTGTAGTGGAGATTCCAAAGACCGTATCACTTCAGGAAGAACGGCTCTCAGAAACCGTTGATACCCTGACTGAGAAGATTGAGGAATTGCGGGAATACACACTGGGGCTCACTGCACTCTCAAAGAACCTTGATAAGCGTCTAAAGATGCGGCTTCCCCGTGGCTCTCGTAATAGCGGGCTCCTTGCTCGGGAACTCATCGGTGTTGCCGTAATGGGCATCCTTACAGGCACTCTCTTTGGTCAATCTCTTGTGTCATTTATTGGCACTGAAACCTGTGCAAGGTTTCCTGAAATCTGTGTTTTTGAGCAGAGGGAAGATGTCTTATGAAGGGAAATCGAGTAACCGTTCTTTTACTCTTTTTGGTGTTGGTGGTCTGTTTTCCCCTGGTGTTTCTTCGGCTACGGGATATTGTTGCAGCATTTTTCTCTGCATTTACTATCGATAACCAGGTCTGCCTTTTTATCGATAGGATGTTCCGGCTTCCTACCGACCTTTCCCCAGATGATGCAGCCGGTGTCCTTGCACGGGCGACCGCTGGAGGGTCTCACAGGTGGCTTGTAGAGGTAGCAACGCTGTTCCCTACCCTTTGGTGCCTTCGATTCCTAACGGGAGCAGTAGAAGAGATTCGATCAATTTATGGTGGAGCAAATCCACTTTCCATCGTTGAAGTGTTTGGACGCTGGATGGCGCTTGCTGCACTCCTGCAGGTGATAGCGCCTTTAGTGGCGGTGGTGTTTTTTCAGAGTGTTCGGTTTGTCGTCTGGGAGCCGTTAGCGTTTCTTATGGCGGTTTCTCTTTTGTTCTTCTTACTTATCTGGGGATGGCAGTACCCAAATGGACGATTAAAGCACGTTCGAAAGATCTACTACTTTGAGCAGTTAAAACAGCAGGAGGCAGTATGAAATTGCGGCTTTTAGTGGCTGTGGTAATGAGCTTATTTTTGGTGCCGTGGTGTGTGCCGGTAGTGGAGGCTCAGGTTAATGTAGCGTTACAGGCGCATGAGTTAGGGTGGCTTAATCCTGGCAACTCCGTTGGAATGCTGCTTGGGATTTCAGCAGGTGGTGCGGTGGTGAGTATTGTGGCTGCTGCTGCACGGCAGGTAAAGCGGGTTTCTGTACGGGATAGCCTTTGGTGGTTATTTGCGATCGCAACCATCACCGCACTCTATCTCGGGGGAAAAGCGGTATTAGTTCGTTTAGTGGGTCTAGAAGCTGGGTTTCTTGCAGCGGTTACCGTCACCTCGTTAGGAGTTGTGCAGGTTACCAGGAAACGGTTTCCTGAGTATCGGTTTGCCCCCTATATCCGAGGTCCACGGCTTGTAGGTTCTGAGAACATTACTCGGTCTCGTGGGGAAATTCCTCCTGGTCTACTCCCCTGGGGCGCTGACCATATCGATTTTAAGGATGAAAATGAGCACTTTATGCTCCTTGGCAATATCGGAGGAGGAAAAACCACTTTTCTAAAAGCAATGATGTCCTGGCTTGGGTTTAGAGAAGGGCATCTCTGGATTGTCTTTGACCCCAAGATTGAGCTGGTGCCGTACCTAAAGGCATTGGGCAAACGGGTGCTGATATTTAACCCATTGGACCAACGCCGGAGTGCCTGGAATGTGTGTGCCGATATTGAGACTGAGGCGCAGGTGATAACGCTTGGTAAGGTGTTAATCCCTGACGCGGAGGGGCAGGAAAACTATTGGAATCAGTCAGCACAAAACCTTCTGGGAAGTGTCATCCAGTTCTTTATCCGGTCTGGGGAATGGTGGGATTTTCGAGATATCTTACTTGCCTGCTCCAGTGAGGAGT
>ERZ1740067.1787-NODE-1787-length-14155-cov-5.606596_pt1 | contig 14155 bp, 13 predicted proteins | sample MGYA00581736_ERZ1740067 | MGnify/ENA primary metagenome ERZ1740067 (study PRJEB43018, sample SAMN04849236) | marine metagenome | isolation source: floating plastic debris | place: Pacific Ocean | collected 2008-08-27 | study: EMG produced TPA metagenomics... | reverse complement strand
GTGGGAAATGATCGCAAAGGTGCGCCGGGTCTGGTGCGGCGCCGCGCCGTTGGTGTCCATCAAGGTGTCTCCTGAGCAAACCGCCGGGCAAAACCATTATCTGGGCCGCGCATCACACCGGAGATCCGGGAGCGCAAGCCGCCACAAGAGGCCGGACGGATTGATGTTTCGTTGGCGCAAGGTTCTAGAGGGATTTCCGGGAAAACTCCAGCACAGATTATCCGGGTAGTGGACTAGACGTCCAAAGGTTCCTCTTCTGAAATCCTACCCGCTTCCTGAACCATTTTCAGGCTGTTTTCCGGGATTGGTACGGATGGGCTGGGTTCCTCCGGCGCCTGGATCCGCGACAACCTCAAGAAGGCAACGGCGATCAGCACCAGGTTCACGGCGACGACACACCACTGTAGGGCATTATCGCCGACCACAGAGCTGGTGGCTAAAACTGTGGTCGGCCCCACAACCGATCCGATCGAGTAAAGCAGCAGCAAAGTTGAGGAGACTTCAGTTGTCGTGCCGTCTGCAGCCCGGTCAAACGCCAGGGCCGAGGAGACGGAGTAGAGCGGGAAAATAGCCGCCCCCAAGAGGACCGGCGATAGAAAGGCGAAAGTCTGCACAATCGACCCTTGAGCGCCCGTAAAGGCTCGTCCTTCGCCGTCTCCTATAACGGCTACAGCAATCATGACGAGGATCGCAGGAATAGCGAGACTGATGATCACCAAGCGGCGGTCAACTCGGTCTGACAATATGCCGACCGGCCACTGCGCAAATAGGCGCCCGCCGTAAAGCAGCATGATCACAATCGCCACAAGTGAGACGGATAATCCATGGCTGGTCAGGTAAAACGGCAGCACAGAGATGGTGGAGGTGACCGAGAAACCGGAGACAAATGCACCGACACCAGCGGTCGGGGAGGGGATGTTCAGAGCCGCCTTGGTTCCGGTTGAGGGCGGCAGGACCGGTTGTTCCGAAATAGAGGATCAGGCTTTCCGCATCAGAGCCCATCCATAAAAAGACCACTTGGCTACCGATGGATGCCAGACCCAGAATGATGGAATAAAGCGCGATCACCTGACCGCGCCGGTCTTTCGGGGCTTCATGGTTGATCCACGTGTCGGAGACTGCCAAAACGGTTGCGATCGAGGCGCCCATAACAAAGCGCAGGGCCGCCCAGGAAAAGGTGTTGTCCAAAGCCTCCAGACCAATAATCGTGATGGTCGCGATTGCGGCGGCTGCGGCATAGGTTCGGATCACCCCGCTGCGGCGGGCAAGGTTGGGAGCTGCAAAACAGCCGACCCCAAATCCAATCGAATAGGCCGCGGCGATGAAGGACACATCGCCTTGCGACCCGCCCTCATTCGCGATCAAGATACCGAGCATAGTGGAGATCGCTGCATTCGCCAGATTGACCAGAAATGATGCGAAGAAAAGCGCGGAGAGTTGTTTCGGCATACTGATTGTTATTTCAGGTGGCGGTCAAAGAATTCGAACAATTCGCGCAGCGCATCTTCCGATTCGGGCATTTCCCGAAAAAGCCCTTGAATATAATCGCCATGCGCCTGGCCATCATACACATGAAGATCGGCGACAATACCATTGGAACGCAGCGCACGATGCATTCGAACGGTGTCGCTGAGCAAAAGGTCACGGGTGCCGGAAATCAGGATCGACGGCGGAAAATCATGGAGATTTCCGTTGACAGGCGACAGCAGTGGGTTTGAGAGATCCTGTCCTGCAGCATATAACTCAAAAGTTCCGGTGATAAGGCCGTCACGACGCCCCAGCGGGTCAAGCCCCTGCAGCGTAAGCCAAGTATCAGATGTGTTTTCCAGGTCTGTGGCAGGGGTCCCGGCAAACAACGCGCCCGGCAAAGGCAGGTCGAGCTCCTTCAAACGAAGCGTTGTTGCGAGCGTCAGATTACCGCCAGCGGATGCGCCGAACAGAGCCGGCTTGCTAGCAGGCTGTTGTGCGGTGACTTCCCGCCACACGGCGACAGAATCGTCAAGAGCAGCAGGGAATGGATCCAGAGGGGGACTTCAGTAATCAACCGACACGACTTTTACCCCAAGCCCGTCCGCCAGCCAGACAGCTTCGCGCAACACTGAATCTCTGCCGCCAAAGACGAAGGCTCCTCCGTGAAGATGTACAAAGACACGGTCCGCGAACCGATCCGATAGCTTCTTGGGTGTCACGGTGTAAGTGCGAACTCCTGCAGTCTCGCCAATTTCTTAGGACGCTCCCAACGATTTTGCGGCCTGCCGACCGGCTTCTTCTCCTGGCGCATCGAATAGGGTTTGATACTCAAGCCATGCTTCAGGTGTATTTGGGACTGAGATATGCGGCGGGATTTTTCGCTCCTCCACAATTTCCTTCATTGCCGGAGAGATGCCGTGAGGTGTAGGCACCGTGCGTTCGCCGAATGTTGTTACGCTCGGAAAAGTCGACGGAACTTCGAAGGATAAAGCTGCGCTGGAGGCAAGGATTGGAAGTGCGATTGTCAGGCAGAGTTTTCTAGGGCTGTAGCGCGGCATACTCGGCTTGCTCCTCTTGATCTGACATGCAGGGTATGAGTTAGACCTCTGTTCTACAAGAAATGATGAGATTGCTCTCAGGTCGTTGCCAGACGGCAGCTGGTTGGCCTCGATTTCAAATGTCGGCGCTTTTGAAGAATCTGCTGCCAAGGAGAAAAAGCCTTTGACCAACCGCGCTTGCCTGATCACAGGTTTCCTCATGATTGCCGCGACCGCCGCGATCCTGCTTTTTATGGGCCGGATTCCGATCTGTGAGTGCGGATACGTGCGGTTCTGGACGCCGGCAAGCGATGTAGCGGGATCGTCCCAGCACATCGCCGACTGGTACACCTTCAGCCACATCATCCATGGCTTTTTGTTCTATTGGCTGCTTTGGTTCGTCTTCAAACAGCGGTCTGTCGGAGAACGCGCACTCGGCGCGATCTTCATCGAGGCGGCTTGGGAAGTGGCGGAAAACAGCCCATGGATCATCGATCGTTACCGCGAAGCGACGATTGCGGTCGGCTACACCGGCGACAGCGTCCTGAATTCCGTTTTCGATATTCTCTGGATGCTCGCCGGTTTCTTCTTCGCCTGGCGGATGCCGGTCTGGGTCACGGTCGTTGTCGGCATCGTCTTTGAACTCCTGGCGCTCTGGGTGATCCGCGACAATCTCACACTGAACGTTCTGATGCTGATCTATCCGATAGATGCCATCAAGGTTTGGCAAGCGGGTTGAACGCTTAATTAGACAGGATTTCTTCGACAACGAGATTGAACCGGTTGAGCGCGCCCTCGTAGCGGCCGAAGAGATGGCTTGGATTGCCTTTTGAGGCGAAACCGGACTGGATTTCCTCACCGAGTTCGAAATCCTCCATCAGAGCCGTGGTGGTGATCAGCTGGTTCTTTGCCCATCGTTCGCGCATCTCTTCCGTGTTCGGGTAGGATTTCGGTGCCAGCGTTACGATCCGCACCCGGGTATGGTCGGCAGCAACCGGTTCATAGTGAAACCACATCACATGGTCTTGCTGAACCAGAAGCTGGCAGTTTGTCACAAGCGTATAGAGCAGGTTGGCATCGCGCCGGATTTCCCAGTCCGCTTCCGGTGTTTGGGTGAGGTCCGGCATCGAGATTCGCGGCAGAACTGACCGGATGTGCTGACCAAACATGCGGTAGGTTGAGAGATTGTCCGTAAAATAGGGGCCGATCGTGTTCTTGTGCGCGACGCGGAAGTGGTAAGCTTCCAGTCCGCCTTCGACCAGCACCTTCCAATTCGCCTTGATCTCCAGCGTTTCCATGACGGCGACCTTGTGGTCTGCCATGCCCAGCCATTTGAAGTCGGTTGCAATTTCCCCCAGCCAGGCATCGATGTCGGGCATGTCACCCGCATCCGGATTGGCGATGATCCAGATGAACCCATGCGATTCGGCAACCGGCAGGCGTCTCAGGCCACGTTCTGCGCGCGGCAAATCCGGAAAGCCCTGTTCCTCATGCGGCACGCCGCGCAAGGCGCCGTCATTGCTCCAGCTCCAGGCGTGATAGGGGCAGGTGAAGATGCCCCTGCAGCCGCTCCCCTCGCGAACCACTCTCGCGCCGCGGCGCCGGCAGACGTTCAAGAAGGCATAGACCTTGCCGTCACTGGCCCGGACCAGCAAAACCGGCAAATCGAGAAACTCCTTGGTCAAAAAGGCTTGCGGCCCTTCGAGCTCAGAGGAGTGCGCGACAATCATTGGGTGCCGGCGGAACAGGGCAGACCGTTCCCGTTCAAAGCGTTCCGGGCTGGCATATCGTGAGATGGGCGAGTGGGCGATTGTCTCATCCAGATAGGCTGATTTTTGTTCCGCCAGTCCAATGATTTCCTTGATCAGGCTGAGCTCTGTTGTCCGATCCATCGCGCGTCTCCCCTCAAGCGACTTACCAAATGGTAAGGTAACTTACCACTTGGTAAGCTGTCAAGCAGGCGTTATAGGAGAGAGCAAAGGATGACGCAGATGACAAACGCAGCACCGGCCGTCGACCGGTATCTGGAAATCGCCGAGCGCCAATTTGCCGAGACGGGCTTTCATGGCGTCAGCCTGGCGGCGATCGCAAAAGAGGCTGGTGTCAGCAAGCAGGCATTGCTGCACTTTTTCGGCACCAAGGAAAAGCTCTATGGAGCAGTCCTCAAGAGGCTGTCGGACAAGCTCTGTGCGGAGGTGGAAAGGGCCGGGGCTGGGGGGCCTGCAGCCGGCCTCGTCGCGTATTTTGAAGGTCTTGCAAAAAACTCATTGGAGCGGCAGGCTGAAGCACGTCTTGTTGTCCGGGCACTCCTGGACACCGAGGAAACCGCGCGCTTTTGGCCCATGAAGCCCTATCTCGAAGCCTTGACGGAACTCGCCCGCAAAACCCCGAAGTGGCAGACCGCATCCTTGGACGAGATCCGGGCCGAACTGTTTCAACTGATCGGTGCGATCCAGTATCTGACGATCTCCCAAACAGCGCTCACCGGTATGTATGGCGAGGAAGACCGCCAAGCAATCGAAGAGCGGTTTGCGGGCAGTATCTCTGGTGCAATTCGAGTGTTTGTCGAAGCGTGAGATATCCGGTGTTAGCCGTTGGAGCTAGTCACCGTGGATCAATCAAGGCGTTTCTTGAACCGGACGGCAGCCGCGACCATGCCGAGGACAAAGAAACCGCTCATCCAGATAACGTCGCGATGGACATCCATCAGCGTTGCGTCCCTGAGTACAAAGCCCCGGATCATGCGCATGAAATGCGTCGCAGGCAGCGCCTCAGCAATGTACTGCGCGGCAACCGGCATGCCCTCGTAAGGGAACATGAAGCCCGACAAGAGGATCGATGGCAGAAGTACGAAGACCGTCATCTGCATGGCTTGAAGCTGGGTCTGGGCGATCGTGGAAAACACCAAGCCGAGCGACAGGCTGGCCCCAATGAACAAAAGCGTCCCGACAAACAGGTCGATCATGTTTCCGTCCAGCGGCACGTTGAACAGCACGTGCCCCAGACTGAGAATGATGGCCGTCTGCACAAGGCCGATGAAAATGTATGGGATGATCTTCCCGACCATCAATTCGATCGGCCGGATCGGCGTGTTGATCAGCATCTCCATGTTGCCGCGTTCCCGCTCGCGCACAATCGCAGCAGAGGTGAACATGATCATCGTCATCGTTAGAATGGTGCCGACGAGGCCCGGCACGATGTTGACCGCGGTGCGCTGTTCGGGATTGTAGAAGAGCGTGACTTCGAAGGTCGGCGTCGACCGGTTGGGTGCCTGCCGGTAGATCTCTGAAAGCGGCATGTTCCGAAGGCTCTTGATCGAGCTTGCGATCATCGTATCCGAGCCATCGACGATCCATTGAGCAACCGGGCGGCTGGTTTCTTGGTCCGTTGACGGCGGTGTTCCGAGACCCACAGCTGGGGACCTTGCCAGTCTCTGAGTGAGATCATCGGGTAGAATGAAGGCGGCCCGGACGCGGGCAGAGCGGATCGCTTCTTCGGCTTCTTCCGGTGTGGTCAGCCGCTCGGTCACCGTCACGACCCGGGTTGCCTCGACCATTTGAACGAGAATGCGGCTGATGCCGGTCTGGCTTTGATCGACCACCGCAATTGGGATGTCGCGGACATTGGTGTTGATGGCGTAGCCGAACAAGATCAGCTGAATGAGCGGGATCATGACCACCATGCCAAAGGTCATCCGGTCCCGGCGCAGCTGGGCCAGTTCCTTGGAAAAGACGGCGAGAATACGCGATATCGATCTCATTGGCGGCCTTCTCCCGTTGCGGTGACAAAGACGTCCTCCAGATTGGGCCGGACCTGTTCGACGATTGTCGCGCTTGCCGTTTGCGGGTTGGACTTCAAAAAACCTTCCGGATCGGGGATGGTGTCTTTGACGAGCACCCGCAAGCGCGCCCCAAGCTGGGCAGCTGTCACGATGCCTTCCGTGCCCAGAAGATGCCGCCGGATGTCGCGCAAGTTCGGGGCTTCGATCTCCACGACATTGGCACCCATGGCGGACATCAGCGCACCTGGCGTGCCGTCAAGCCGCTTTTGACCGGCTTCCATGATCGCAATCTTGTGACAGCGCTCGGCTTCATCCATGAAATGAGTTGTCACAACAATAGACGTGCCCTCATCGACCAGGTCGAAGAGCTGTTCCCAGAAATGCCGGCGCGATTCCGGGTCTACCGCCGATGTGGGTTCATCCAGGAACAGCAGTTGCGGGCCGTGCAACACGGCCGCGGCGAGGGCAAGGCGCTGGCGCTGGCCCCCACTCATCTTGCCCGCGAACCGGTCACTGAGCTGCGTCAGCTCATAGCGGTTCATCACCTCGGCGATGCGTTCCTTGCGCTGGGCTCTGGTGAGGCCGTAGACGGTTCCCATGAAACTGAGGTTTTCCAGCACTGTGAGATCGCCATAAAGCGAAAAGGCCTGGGTCATGTAGCCGATTTTGTATTTCAACGCTTCAGCGTCCTTGGGTATCGAAAGCCCCAGAACTTCGACGCTTCCCTCTGTCGGTGTCAGAAGGCCGGTCAGCATGCGGATGGCCGTTGTCTTGCCGCATCCGTTGGGGCCGAGAAAGCCGTAGATCATGCCACGTTCGATGGTCAGGTCGAGGCCGTCGACCGCCCGGAAGCCCTTGAAGCTTTTTACCAGCCCTTCGGCTTGGATCACAATGTCGGACATGGGCGCGGTCACGGCAGGACGGCTTGTGCCGGAACACCGTTCGGCAGGTTGGAAGCGCTGTCGGGCAACTGGATTTCAGCGACGTACATCAGCCGCGCGCGGTCCGACTGGTTGAGCGCGTAATAGGGTGTAAAGGAAGGCTCTGAACTGATCCACCGCACTTGGCCGTCGATTGGATCGTCGAGGCCATCAATCCGAACCGCAAGTTTGTCCCCCTCGTTGATCTTCACACGGTGGGGCTCGGGCACATACACCCGGGCGTAAGGGGCATCACCTGCCAGCATCACGGCAACCGGGCTGCCGACGGTAACGCGTTCTCCAAGGTTCCAGGGCAGGCTGTCCAGAACGCCGTCCCGGGAGGCAACAATCGTCAGGTCACTCAAGATCTTCTGCTGCGTGGCAAGGCTGGCCTCGGCCGCGGCGAGTTCCGCGCGGGCCATTTCCAGGTCTTCCGGACGGGTCCCGGTGACCAATTCAAGCAGCTGTTGTTCGGCGCTGTTCAGGCTGGCATCTGCTGCATCCCGGCTGGCCCGAGCATTGTCAAGCTGGGCCTGGCTGGTGGTGCCGCGTGTTGTGAGATCCTGGTAGCGCTCGAAGTTGTTTTCAGCCTCCACCAATTCCGCCTTGGCGCCGGCCACAGCGGCTTCGGCCTTTGCGATCTCTTCCTGCCGTGCCCCGTTCTCAAGTTTTTCAAGATTGGCACGCGACTTTTCGACTTCAGCGGCAGCCTGATTGACGACGGCTTGTTGCTGTGTCGCATCCAGACGAGCGAGCACCGTGCCTTTTGTAACGGGCGAGCCCTGCGGCACGGGAAGTCCGACGAGAACTTCCGCGGCCGTAGCAGTGAGCGCCACGCGATCACGCTCAAGCGTGCCGAGGGCAACACTGCCGTCATCCTGATTGCAGGCGGACAGGGAGACGGCGAGCGCACCGGCGACCAGAAGCCTTTTTGGGGAGAGGAACATGAAATTCTCCAGCGGGATCAGGACGATGCCTATAAGTCAGTTTGTTTTCCTGGAAGCTTATCCCGCCTGCCGCTGAACCTCCATGAGCAGGATCAAAAAAAAGCCGGGCGCAAAGGCCCGGCATTCAGTCAGCTGTCAATCAGGGAGCTAGCTGGCGCGTCGGAAGACGTTATACCAGCGTTTCTTCGGAGCGCTGATTGCCCGCTCCAGAACTTCTGCCGCGTAAAGGGAGGCGTTTTCCCGGGCCTTTTCAACGCCCGAGACCATCTTCGGATCAAGGTTTGCAAGGCCCCCGCCAAACTCGAAGAGGTCTCGGAAAGCAGCGCGCTCGACGATCGGGGTCATCAGAACATCGATGTTTTGCGCCGAGAGAAAGTCTTGCACGGCCTTCATGGCCCTTGTCGTTACGGCCGCATTGGAGCGTGTTAGCACAACGCAGTGCTTGATGTCCTGACGGACGATTTTCTCCAGCTTTTTGATCAGGGTCAGAATTTTTGCACCGCCCCGTGCATCCATGGAGGATCCCTGGATCGGGATCACCACCAAATCGGACACCGAAAGGGCGTTTGCAACGATCAGGTTCTCCGTGCCTTCGAGATCAACGATCACATAATCGGATGTCTCTGAGGCTTGGGTGATTTGTTCTGTGATGGAGGCAGGGGAAATGTGGCTGACCACTGAAATCCCTTTGCACGTCCGGGGCAGTTCATGCCATTTCGAAATCCATTTCTGCGGATCTGCGTCAAAGATCGTGACACGCTTTCCGCGGGCGGCAACTTCTGTTGCCAACAGCAAGGCGGCTGTGGTTTTGCCGGCGCCGCCCTTTGCATTCGCGAAGGAAATGACTGGCATGAGAGTTCTCCTGAACTTGCCACCATAGATGGGGATGGCGGTCTTTTTCCTGCCTGAAGCTTCGTCAGTCTTGAAATTTTATGGTTACCAATTCCTTAAATTCGCAAAATGCGAGGAGGTTATTCAGCGCCTGAGGCGGATTGTGGATAAGTCTCTGAAATTCCTAGGCACAATTTCGGAGGGTGTTGGTCTCCGGTTTCGCACGGGTGTCTCAGGACCGTGTGCGTTGCTGAAGGATCAAGGGTGCGCATTGATGGGGAGAACTCCAGTTTGGTCGTAGTGGGCTGAAGTGAATTGAGATCTGGTCCATTGAAAGCCGGCGCGTGCCTGCGTAGGTTTTAGCGGTATCGGCTCCCGATTTGGCCCAGCGAAGGACACAGCATGCTGAACAGTTTTCTGAAATCCCTTCAGGCACGGTTCGCCAAACTGCCGGCGGTGGCGCTGGCCATTGTTTTTTGCAGCATATCGATCAACGCCCATGCCGAAGCCCTGAAGCCATACAAAGACCGCTTGTTCCGCTACAAGAAGGTCACCGAAACACTTTACGACGGCGATTTCATCGTTGTGGAGTACATCAAACAGCGCGATCTGCATGGCCGGGATCAAATCCCGGAGCGCCAGGTCTATGGCAATTATGTTTCTTACAAGCCGAAACGCAGCCGTGGCAGCGGCGAGCTCAAGGCAAACGGCCGGACCGTCTCCTACATGGGAACGGGCAAGTGGAAGGGCGGCGCCAAGGCGATCGTCATCTATATTCATGGTCAGGGCGGAAACCGCTTTCAGGGCATGAACGATGTGTCCTTTGGTGGCAACTTTAACCGGATCCAGAACCTGATGGTCCGCAACGGCGGCGCGTATCTCACGGTTGATGTCACTCATTTCGACAAGCGGGGTACAGCGGATGTCGCGGCGCTCATACAACAGCAGAAGCAACTGTCTCCCGGCGCCAAGGTGGTTGTGGCGTGCGGATCGATGGGCGGCATCATCTGCTGGAACCTCGTGAAGAACGGGAACTATGCGCGCCTCGTGAACGGGATAATACTGCTCGGTTCACCAAAGGATCCGAACATTTTCTCAGCCGGGGTGCTGTCCAGAAACGTACCCATCTACATGGGGCAGGGCACGCTGGACCGGGTTTACAACTGGGAAACCCAGGCGCAATTTTTCAAGCAGATCAAATCAAAGGCGCCAAACTATCCGATCAAGTTCACGCTGTTTGATACCGGCACCCATGGCACGCCGATCCGGATGACCGATTGGCGCCTGGTGCTTAACTGGATGCTTGGATAAACACAAAGCCCGATGCTCCAGTAGTTTGATTGCCTTATGACATGATTTCACGAAATGGTTGTGTAAACTTGCTAGGGATGACTTAAGGTTGGTCAGAGCTTGTTGATGCCTGCGCATGCGGCAAGCGAGCAGACGGCTGACCTTTCTCCAAAGGCAGTTAGACAATAGGTGACGATCATGAAATTGCGGGAACTCAGTTTTACATCGTTCAATCTTTACAATCTGAACGAAGCGGGTCTTCCAATCTATTCAGACACAAACGGTTGGAGCGTCGAAGAATACACCAAGAAGATCGACTGGACCTCTTTTGTGCTGAAAGTCATGGAAGCGGATGTGTTCGGTTTCCAGGAACTTTGGCACAAGACATCTTTGGAAAAAGCATTCACGAAGGCCGGTCTCGACAAAGACTTTGATTTGTTGGTGCCCGAGGGTCATGCCGGCCAGAAGATCGTTTGCGCCGGGGCTGTCCGAAAAGGACTGCTGGTCGGAGAGCCGGAGTGGATCACGGATTTTCCAGATACGTTCAAACTTCAAAGCCACGGCGATGATGCGCAAACGGCGGAGATTTCGGTTCAGATTGACAAGTTTTCCCGGCCTGTCCTGCATTTCCAGATCGAACCACGCGATGATCGAGAACCGATCCATGTCTTTGTCTGCCATTTCAAGTCGAAAGGCCCGACCAAGATCTTTCGAGAAGGCTGGTACCGGGACGACAAGGAGAAATACAAAAACCACACGGAGGCGATAGGGGCCGCACTGTCAACCATACGGAGGACGGCGGAGGCAACCGCGCTGCGTCTTATTCTGACGGATATCACCAAAAAAACAGATACCCCGGTGATCGTGCTTGGAGACATAAATGATGGCGTGCACAGCAACACCCTAAACATACTCGGCGGGCAGCCGAGGTATCTGACTGGTTTGTCGTCCGGTGGGGCGGATACGGATCTCTATACAGCACAGGTATTGCAAACATACCGGTCGGAGCGCGATGTGTATTACACCCATGTTTTTCAGGGCACACGTGAATCTTTGGATCAGATCCTCGTCAGTCAGGAGTTTTATGACAACAGCCGGCGGAGAATTTGGTCATTCGATGGGTTGATCGTGAACAATGATCACTTGAACACTGATGACCACAAAGCGAACGGTACGAACGACCACGGTATTATTCGCGCCGCGTTCAAATACAAACCGGCCAAGGATAAATCCGAAACGGCCTAAAAATCATTTTTCTGACCTTCTAATGCGGCAGCACACCTAACGGTATGCCGATCGCATCGGAGGCGCACGCTATGCGAACGTTTAGCGTCGACGTTACCTTGTGTTACCGGCAAGATCCGAACGGAGGCCGGTTCAAGTTTTTCAAGTTCTGCCACCAGAGCAAAATGGCAGTTGCTGCGCAAACTTGATGTGTACAATTACGCCCACTTCTCCCCCACCTTGTAGGGGACGGTATCAGTGCGATCGAGTTTTCGGTCGAGCAATAGGTTGTCGATTGTATTCACACAGTCTTTGGCGAGTGCAGACAACTGGTTGGCGGCAGCAGCGGAGCACGTCTTCTGTGCGCCAAGGCTACTTCCGCAGTGCCATTTCGCCTGGTTCATCAGGTTCTCACACTGGGTGAGCAGCAAGGCGTAGTGATCGCTTCCAGCAAACAGTTTTGTGCCGTCGCGGTTGAGCCAGGGCCAATAGTTCGCCGCCATATCCTCCACATTGAGGGTACAGCTTGGCCGTTCCTTTGCGTCTTTTTGACCGCTCAGCACCTTGATCCAGTTCCGGAGTTCGACCTGAAGGTAAAGCAGTCTGACGCGCCGTTTGGACAGGTGCTGCAACAGGCTCCAGTCGGGATCGGGTGAGAAGGTCTCCGTCCAGTCGAGAAAGGTGCCGTAGGGCAGGGGACGGGCAATGGAGTACCCTTGAAGGATCGTTGTGCCCAGGCTGATCAACAGGTTCTGGTGCGCTTTTGTTTCCACGCCTTCGGCAATCACCTCTCTGTTGAGAGCGCCGGCAAGGCCGAGAACCGCATCCACGATCGCAAGGTCATCAAGGGTGTCGATTGCCGCCCGCACGAAGGTCTGGTCGATCTTCACGTGGTCTGCCGGGAGATGGCGCAGGTGCGTGAGCGTGGAATACCCGGTACCGAAGTCGTCAATTGAGAAACTGACACCAAGTTCCTGGCATTGTTTGACCGCATGGGCGACCGAGGCGGTTCCGACGGCTGTCGCGGTTTCCAGCACTTCGATATCGAGCAGAGATGGCGCGATCGAGTCGTATTTTGCCAAGAGGCCCTTCAGAGTATCGTAGAGCCAGTTTGATGTGAGGTTCCGGGGGTCAATATTGACACTAATCGGTACTTCCAGCCCGGCCTTGCGCCACGCAGACGCGGTCTCAAAGGCGGTCTCCAGCGCCCACGTGTCGAGCTTCAGAGACAAGCCGATGTTCTCCGTGGCGTCGAGGAAACTGCCCGGATACCGGATACCCACCTCTGGATGCTGCCAGCGGACGAGGGCTTCGGCACTGTGAATTCGCCCGCTGACCACATCGACCTTTGGCTGGTAGTGGAACACCAACTCATTGTTGTCGATCGCATTGGAGAGCGCGTTGATCCTGTTGTTGAAGGCGGTGATCTCAATCTCGGTTTTCGGATTGAACAGCGTGTAGCGGTTCTTGCCCTCCAGCTTGGACTGATACATCGCTGAATCGCTTTGCCGCAAAAGCTGGTCCGGTGTGGTGTCGCTGTCTGAGGAAAAGGCTGCAACGCCAACACTCGTTGAAATGGCGACCGATTTGTCTCCGAGATCAATCGGCTTGCTGGTCTCCGCCAGCACCCTCTCGGCGAGTGTTCTGTAAGCGTCTGGACTTTCATAGTCAGACACCACGGCAATGAACTCATCGCCGCCAAGCCGCGCGACAGTGTCGGTTGACCGGAACTGCGAGAGGAGCCGCCTGGAAACGGTGGTCAGCAGCTCATCCCCGAGCTCATGGCCGTAACGGTCGTTGATTTCCTTAAAGCCATCCAGATCGAAGAAAAAGACGGCGCCCCAGCAATTGTCGCGTTTGACGCGTTCAATCGCTTCACTCAGGCGTTCGCGCAAAAGCACCCGGTTGGGCAGTTCTGTCAGCGGATCATAATGCGCGATGCGCTCCAGCTCATATTGATGGTTTTTAAGATCCGTGATGTCGGAAAAGATTGAGATGTAATTCGTAAGTGTACCGTTTTCGTCCCTGATCGCCGCAACGGAAACCCGCTGCGCGTAGCGCTCACCATCAGGCCGGACATTCCAGAGTTCCCCGGCCCATTCCCCGGTCTCTGCGAGCGCCCGGGACATTTGCCGCAGGATCTCGGAGCGATCCTGATCCGCGGCGATCTTCATTGGGTTTTGGCCAATGATGGCGTCAAGGTTTTCGCCTGATATGCGCGCGACAGCCGGGTTGGCCTGGATGACGATGCCCTCTGCATCCGTGACCAGAATACCCTCATTGGCATGGCGGAAGACCATGTCGGCAAGCATCAGGTCCTGATTGGCTTTGCGCAGGTTCTTGCGGGAATCGTGCAAACGGACTGCGTAGAAACCGACGAGGCCGAGCGCCACTGTAATCGCGATCAGGAAGCCAACAAGCCAATGGGTCTGTGCTTGATAGGTGACCGCAAGTTTTTCGCGCTGCTCGCGGACTTCTTCTTCGAGACGGGTCTGGTAGTGCCAAAGTTTGTCCTGGAGGCTACGCTCGCCGGTAATGTCCCGAATGTTGGAGTGCAGCAGAACCTTTCCGGCAAAGTCGAGCGGATAGGAGCGCACCTCTACCGTCCTTATGGAACCGTCAGCAAGTTTGTGACGGAAGATGAAGTAATTCCGG
>ERZ1740067.1786-NODE-1786-length-14159-cov-8.003971_pt1 | contig 14159 bp, 13 predicted proteins | sample MGYA00581736_ERZ1740067 | MGnify/ENA primary metagenome ERZ1740067 (study PRJEB43018, sample SAMN04849236) | marine metagenome | isolation source: floating plastic debris | place: Pacific Ocean | collected 2008-08-27 | study: EMG produced TPA metagenomics... | reverse complement strand
CGCCGGACAGGCCAACCCATGTTGCGGCGCCTGGCAGCCCATATGCGGCGAGCTGCACAAAGCCTCCGCTGCCGCTGCGCCGGTCAAGCGTTCCGGCGCTATAGGTGAAAGACAGCCCACTGCTGGTCACGCAACTCTTGTGTCGGATTTCCCCCAATGGCGGCTAGCGCGCCTGCGCAACAACAGCCCCGACATACGGGCTCTGGCGCACAGCACCGAATTGCGCGCCCGCGATTTTCAGATTGCGCAAAGCACGCAACCCGAAGAGCTCAAGATGCTCGTTAGCGTTCAGGCAGCGTAACTGATATATTAATATTACATAACTATGGTTATAAGGCTTAAAGCTAAGACGCGCCCCATTCATACGTGCTAGCGCTATCGCTCAAAGTGTTTCATTCGCATGACAGTCCAATCGGCAAAGCGTTGCCCATGCTAACTGCTCGATCTGGAAAAGAAAATTGCAGATTACGTGATATCTACGCAATTTTCATAAGCACGAAACTGCCACCTTTTCACACATCTGCTTGAGGGTGCGACGTTTCTGAATACCTCTTGCTCTACCCAACCACGAGTTCCGACCGCCACCAAAACCAGAGATATACCAATGCGCGCAGAGCCGACCTGGACAGAAATCCACAGTCTTGATGCCTTTCCTCTATTGGATATTTTCGCCGCATATCAGGCGGGTCTGATTGTGGATGACCCATTCGAGGATACGGGCCAGCCCTTGTCTAATGATACCGGTCAGCGCCTGCCTACGCGTCACGAATGCTATACGCGCTACATCTGTCCAAGCCTGATGGCTGCGTTTGGACAGATGGGTTCTGTTGTAGACGATCTTCAGCAGATCAGGTTCAAACCGCTTGAGGACGGCCCAGACGCCAAAGCGCATACGATTGATGCAGGCGATGGCACGGCACCGACGATTGCGATGAATTGGCAAGGCCGGCCCGCTGATCTGCTGTGCCTTGCACATGAGACGGGGCATGCGCTGCAAAGCCTTCTGTCAGATCACGGTCCGATGCCCCCGACCGCGCGCGAGACCTGCGCTTTTCTTGCCGAACTGATGGTGCTCGATCACGTCCGGATAATCGATCCGACGCTTTTCGCGAACCTTCACGACGTCTGGGTCGAGGAAAACCTGATCTATCTGGGATCTGATCTCGACAGCTTGTCAGCCGCGCTTCAGAACCAGACGACGTCGTCTCAGTACCGCCACAACTACCCCCTCGCCCGTCTTGCAGCTGTTGCAATGTTCCAAAGCGCTGAGGCGACTGCGATCTTTACCAGCGGTGTCGATGGGCTTGGCCACCTGCCCCTCGCTGCGCTTGCCGACAAAGCGGGAAAGATCGACAACACCCTGCCTGCGATGCCCACATCCTTGGGGGGCCAGTCGGTGCACGACGCCTACCGCGTTCTTGGGGCAACCGTGCTATTGGATGTTCAAGCGTGGTCGGGCACGGCTGCTCAGCCCATCGACCAATACTATGCCGATATGCTCGCGCATACGCGTGATCGCACGGCATCGTTGTCAATCGGACCGGATCGCAAGCCTATCGGCTACACCGCATGGGATCGATCCGGGCAGCTGACCCGGCTGGTGGCGCCGTTCGGCAATCATGCTCGGATTGCCGCCTCTGCCAAGCGTCACACGACAGCGGAGCGGGCCGCATGACCGCGCTTGATCCCTACATAAGCGTGGGCGCCGCGTTAGAGCTTTTGGCCCAGTCGAAGTATCACAAGCAGCACGATCTGCGTCAGTATTTCTCGGTCGAGATTATGCCAGCGCTGCAGCGCAATCAGATGCGGCTGTATATGACCGATGACGGTGTTGCGACGGCCCTTGTGACATGGGCTTGGCTTTCGAAAGAAGTGGAAGAAGAGATCCATAAGACGGGTCGTGCGCTGACCGAAGCCGAGTGGACCTGCGGAGATCGGCTTTTCTTCAACGATTGGGTGACGCCGTATGGCAACCTTCGTGAGGTTGTGCGCGACATGACCGAAACGGCGTTTCCCGATCAGGTCGCATCAAGTCTGCGCCGCCATATGGACGGCACGGTGCGCCGGGTGAACCGCTGGACCGGAAAGTCCGTCCGAGAGAAGCAAACGTCCCAGCCCCAGCGCAAGACGGCAGCGTTCAGTTTTGCCCCCATTGATGACTACCCTGCTTTGAAAGGCCTCACCGAAAACTGGCGCCTCATCCGCGATGAGATGCGCGCCGTTGCGGCGACAACCTTGCCGATCAACCGCGATGGCAAATCGCATGCAGACGTTGCGGCCGAGGTTGCGGACTATGTTCAGGAAGGTGGCGCATACGGTTGGCTTCAGGGTTGGGGCAACGCGCATCAACGCGAAAACTGGACCCAACTTGGCCTTGTGACGCAGGATACGCCGGTGCCATTTCTCAACGGGCATATGTCGCGCACGCTTGACCTGTTGCAGCCCCTCTCAGGCATCAAGATCGCCGCGTTGCTCAAGATGCAGCCCGGGACCTTTCTTGAAACGCACAGCCATCCCGAGCTGGCAGAAGAAGGGCTATTGCAGATGCATTTGACGCTTGAAGCCGCACCGGATCGCAACTTTGCCTATCTGAATGTCGACGGTGAATTTCGCCAACATATCCCCGGCACCGCCTTTGTCTTTGACGGGTCAAAGCCGCATTTCGCCGTCAATGCTTCGGACGCAGAAAGGGTCATTCTGTATCTGGAATTTGACCCACAGCAGACCTGCCTTCAAACACCATCACGCGCCGGGAAGGACGCTTTCGCATGACACAACAGACGCTGCGTCCACCCGGCAATCTAACGGTTGCTGGTGCTGAAAAAGAGTGTCGCGTCTTTTGAACAACCCGTTTCGCCCGGTCAAGGCCGGCGGAAGTGAGTGGAGGAATGGTCGAGATCCCTCCACTCGATTGAGCTGCCGGACATTAAATCCCGGCAAACAGCAACAGTGGGTAGGCTAGCACGTCTGACCCGCAACAGGAAGGAAGACTGGAATGTCTGATATCTACGATCGTTCAATGACGGCTCTCACATGGACCATCAGCTTCAGTGGTGGCGGCAGTAGCGGTGGCGGCGGTAACCGCGAAGGGCGTCAGCGTCAGCAAGAGGCCGCGCGCCGGCGCGGTGAACAGCGCGCCGCGCGTCAGGCCGAGATTGACGCCGGTCTGCGCCCCGGGCTGTCCACCCAAGAGCGTAACGATAATCTGCGCAACGGTGCTTTGACCGCGGCAGGCACCGCAGCGACCGGTGTAGGTGCGCCCAAAGCTGGTCTGGCGGGCGCCGTTGTTGGCGGTGGTGGCATGGTCATCGACTCGTTCGACTAATCTTGTCGCGCAGGTCCGGCAATCGCACCGGGCCTGCGTTCTCTGACCTGCGATTGAAAGGAGCCCAAGATGGATTGGATCACTGTCGATGCCCTGCTTATCGCCGCCGTTATCTCTGGCGTGGTCGCAGGTCACAGGCTTGAGGCGCGCAAACTGGCGTTCTTTGGGGGGGCTGGCATCCTGTTGTTTCTTGCAGTGTCCCCTTTGGTCACGGCCACGATTTCCGCTTTGGCAAGTCTGGTCATCGCAATTTGCTTTAGCCTTGCGATCGCCATCGGGCGCATCGGGTATGCCCGCGCTGCGTCAGACCAATAGCGATCCGGGCATGCAAGGCGACGGCCAATATCTGTGCTTCATGCAACGAGTTCACGCTCAGGAAACAGAGCGGCTGATCGCTACCAATGCCTAAAAGCAAACTGTTCTACACTCTTATTGGCGCCGTCGTTCTGCTTGTCGCCATTCTGGTCTGGGTGATGCCGCCGCTTTTTGGCGCGCGCACCGCAGATCGTGTCTTCGTTGCCCCGACCCCGTCGCCTGACATCACCGTTCATGTCATCTTTCCATCCCAAGGCAGCACGCCTGGCTTGGCCCATTACGCGGAACATCTAGCGTGGTACAACACCATCGGCCAAGAGGATCTGACGGCGGATCTGCACTCCAACGCCTGGGCTTCGGATCGGGCGATTGGCTATTGGCTGTCGGGTCCGCCCGAAGAGTTGTCCGATATCCTGGGCACGCTCAAACGCCTGTTTGACCCCATCACGCTTGATCCCCTTTTTGCCGAACAGGAACGCGGCATCATCCTGCGTGAGTATGACTTTCGAATGGCCGGAAACTCGGGCGCGATGACCGCTGAAAAGATGCGGGCCTTTTTGTATGAAGGCACGCCGCTTGGCACCTCGGTCCTCGGAACGCCCGCGCAAATCGCGGCTATCGAATATGACGAGGCGCGCGCCTTTCACGCGGCCACGCATATCCCCGAGCGGGCCAGCCTTGTCGTAACCGGGGATATCACGCCACGCGCCGTTCACGGGGCCTTGCGTGATCTTGACTGGCCTTTGCAAACCAGCGCCGACACCGAAATCGCAGACCAACCCTTTGAGCTTGCCGCCCCCGCCCAAACCACGGTGACGTATCCCGATGACACAGCTGTCCCGCGCCTGATCTGGCGCCGGGTTGTGACCTTGCCCGAACCGATCCGCTTTGATCTTCTTCATGCCCAATCCGTCCTGTTGCGCGATATCCTTGATACGACACAGCCCGGTGGGCTGGCAGGCCCCTTGCGCTTTGACGCAACCTTTGCCCGCAGCTTTGACGTCCAAATCTGGCCGATTGATGAGGATAATGTCGAGATCAGCTTTAGCGCCGCTCCGGATCGCGACATCTCTTTGACAAGTCTGAAAGACGCGTTCGAGCAGACGCTCAACAACATCGCCGCAGACGGCATTCCGCAAGAAACCTACGACCGCGTGCTAGGCCGGATGGACGATTTCTGGCCCGATTGGAACGATGACGACGACACGGCCTATTGGATGGCGGACTACATTCTTGACCAGGTGTCGGCTGTGCGCACGCCCTTGCCTCTGGGCGATGTCAAAACCCTCTCTGATGACCTGTCACTCGAAGCGATCAATGCGCTTCTTCAAGCCCTCGTCGGTGAAGGGCGCACAGCCCACGCCTTTATCGGCCCTAAGGAGACCTTCCAATGATCCGCATCCTATCCGCCCTGCTGGCGCTTCTGACGCTCAACGCGTGTCAACAAGGAGGTCCGACAGCCAGCACGGAAACCAGCCCGGGCGGCGTCGAATACACGCTGATCCAACTTCCCGAGCAAGAGGATGTCGCGATCCATATCGCGTGGCCCACCGATTGGAGCTACCGCGACGGCACCAACAAAGCCGTGCCGATTGTCGGCACAGATCTGATCCTTGCCGGCGGTGCGGAAGGCTATCCCGCGGGTGACGTCATCGAACAATTTGCAGATCTCAACTCTGAAGGGGACATCTATGCAGGGCTGAATGACCACATCATTGGTGAACTGGCTTTCGAGCGCGCGATGCTTGATGACACGATCGCAATTGCCAATGCGCATCTGCGCGCCCCGACCCTTGATCCGGTCTGGTTGGACCGTATTCGCGATAGCATCGCCCAGAACATGGCCGAAGCGCAGACCCATCCGCGCCATGCCGGATTTGACGCAGGCCGTTGGGCGATCTTCAAGGATCAACCACTGCGCATGGCGCTTTCATTGGATGATCCGGACGTCTTTGAAACTGTCACGCAAGACGACACCGCCGCCTGGCACGCAGAAACCTTTACACGCCAACCCGATGCGATCGTGGTTGTCGGCGGGATCGGTGCGCAGATGGCAGGTGAAACTGTGGATCGGCTGCTTGAGGGCTTGCCAGATACACGTCCGACCCTGGCGCCAGAGGTCACACCTGACTTTGCACCGCGTCGCATTCTGTTGCACGATCCAGCAGCGACCGTGACGAACATTGCCTTCATTGCGCCCCTGCCCCCGACTGAGGCGGGCAAAGAGCTTGAAGATCTGCTGCTGCTTAACGCACTGGGCAGCGGCGATCAAAGCGTGCTTTTCAACGCCGTGCGAACCGAACTGCGCGCCAGCTACGGCTTTAGTGCAGACGTCGCCAACTACACCCGCGCGCACCGGATCATGGTCATGTCGGGCGAGGTGGAAACCGCCAAACTGGCAGATGTGGAACGCGTGGTCCGCGAAGCCTATGACGGCTTTCAAAAGGCCGGAACCCTCGAGGAGTTGGCCGAACGCAAAGCGCCGTTCGAGCACAGCTTTACAGAACTGCCGAATTTCGTCGCCGATCAGGCCAGGTCTGAATTGCAAAGCAGGCTGGACGGATTTGAGGTCGGCCGCTCCCTTGCACTGCTTGACGAACTTGCTGCTGTCACAGACGACACGGTCAACCAACGGCTGCAAAACGACTTTCCGCCGGCAGACACCTTTATCGTGATCGCCGTCTCCCCTGACCGCGACGCCTTGCCTGGCGCCTGCATTATCACGAGACCGCGCGACGCAGCCGAGTGCTGATGAACGACACGCCCGAAGACACCTCCGGAGAGATCCCCCTCTCGTGGTTTGGTAAAACGCTGTGGAAGTTCACGCCGCTTTACATCGAATTGATCTTTCTTGCGATTTGCCTGCGCCTGATTGGTCTGGTTGAGCCGTTTATCTTTCAGGTCATCATCGACCGCATCCTGCCGTTTCAACGCGAAGCGTCCCTGCTGGTCGTCGTGGCTATTTTCGTTGCCGTCAGCCTGTTTCAGCTGGGGTTCCAGATCCTGTCAGAACTGCTGGGGATGCTTACAGCAAACCGGGTCACGCGCGAACTGGGCGCGCGTATCTTCGAGCATCTGTTCAAGCTGCCCTTCAGCCACTTTCGCCGCTGGTCCGTCGGTGAAACCATCGCGCGTGTCAGCGAAACAGACACGATCCGCGCCTTTCTTGTGGGCACCACAACGGGCGTCTTTCTTGATCTGATTTTCGTCTTTATCTACATCGCGGTGCTGTTCACGCTGTCGACCGAGCTCACGCTTATCATCCTCGCAGCGCTTCCGATCCAGATCCTGATCTATGTCGGTTTTGGTCCGTTCCTGCGCCGCCGCCTGCGGGTGCAGTTTGATGCAGGGGCCGCCCATCAGACGCAGATGGTTGAAAACATCTCGGGGATCGCCTCGGTCAAAGCGCTGAGCGCCGAAGCCAAGATGCTCGAACGGCTTGATGAAACGCTGAACGCAAACCTGAATGCCGGGTATCGTGTCGGGTTGCTTAATGTCTGGAACGACAAGCTGCTTTTTATTGTCGAACAGGCGATCACGATCAGCATCATTTATTTCGGTGCGCAATACGTGTTTGCCGGGCAAATGACCCTTGGGGAGCTGATCGCCTTTCATTTGCTCGCAGCCAAGGTCACCGGCCCAATTGAGAATTTCTCGAGCCTTTGGGAAGCCTGGCAAAACATCCGCGTCTCGCGTCAGCGGCTTGGCGATGTCGTGAACAAACCCATGGAGCCGTTCAACGCCTTGCCAAAGCTGCCTCCCAACATCGAAGGCAATCTGCAACTGCGCAACGTCGATTTCGGATATGTTCCCTCGGCCCCGATCCTGCGTCAGTTCAATTTCTCAGCCGCGCCCAACACGATGACCTTGGTCGTCGGCCCATCGGGCATCGGCAAATCAACCTTCGGACGGCTTGCCTCGGGCATTGATGTGCCGGACGCGGGCGCCGTGCTTTTGGGCGGCGAAAACATCGCTGAATACGATCCCCACGACGTGCGCACACGCATCGCCTATGTCCCGCAAGAGCCGTATCTTTTCTCAGGCACCCTGCGCGAAAACCTTACGCTTGGCGACGAAAGTGCAACCGATGCGATGATTGAACAGGCGCTGCAAATCTCGGCGGCCGAGACGTTGGTCGCCCAGCTTCCGCTTGGGCTCGACACGCCTGTCGGCGAACGCGGCTCGGCGCTGTCTGGCGGCCAACGGCAACGCGTGGCCATTGCCCGCTCGTTGATCCAGAGCCCCAAGGTGATTGTTCTGGACGAACCGACAAGCGCGCTCGACAGTGCGGCGCAGCGCAAGATGGCTGCGCAACTTCAAACGCTCAAGACAAAGGCGACGCTGGTCATCATCACCCACAGCCCGGATATCTTCGAAGATCCCGATCAGCTTGTCGACTTCGAGGCGTTGTCATGACAGCCATCCCGCCCCCGATGAACATCACCTCTCCGACGCTGCATGCCACGATCCTGTTCACGATCACGGTTTTTGTGGTCATCCTGATCCTGTCATTCATCTTTCAGGTCGAAGTCGTCGCCCGCGGTGAAGGCCGCGTAGTGCCGGTGAGCCGTGTGCAGGTGGTGCAGCCCGAATTTTCGGGCCAGATCACCGCAATCAATGTGCGCAATGGTGATCTGGTCGAACGAGGCGAAGTCTTGATCGCCTTGAATCCGACAGAGGCAATCGCGGACCTTGGCACAATTCAAGCGGAACAAGATCGGCTGAAAATCGAAACGGCACGCATTGACGCGCTGGTGGGTCTGCTTGATCTGGGAACAGATGGGCCGCTTGAGACACAAAAGGCATTGGCTCTTTACGCCGTCCCAGAAGGCTTGCAAGAGCATCCCTTTACCGAAAGACAGCGGCGCCTTCTGATTGCCGAACTGACTGATCTGCGCGCATCGCTGGACCAGATCACCGCGCGCGAAGAGGCCAATCGCCGATCCGAAGAGGTCACGAACGCCAATGTCGCCCGTGTGAATGACGCTTTGGACATCCAAGGGGAGCGTCTGCAAATCGCCGAACAATTGGTCGAACAGGGCTCGACCAGCCGCACCGCGTTTCTGGATGTGCAGGGCGCGTTTACTGCGCTCGAACGCGAGCGCGACATCTATCTCAGGCAGCTTGAGCAAAAGATCGCGGAACGCGCGGCCCTTGAAAGTGAGCGACGACGCATCGCAACCGATCTGCGCAGAACGCTTGTTGATCGGCACACGGAAATCGACGCGCGCCTCGCCACGTTGAACGAAGAAGAGCGCGCTGCACAGCGGCGGGTCGAAACCGCGACGCTCACCGCGCCGGTCGCGGGTATCGTCGATCAGCTTTCGGTCTTCACGGTCGGCGGCGTCGCAACCGCTGGTGCCGAGCTGTTGCGGATCGTTCCAACGGACGTGCAGATCGAAGTGGAAGGCACGTTTTCAAATCAGGATATCGGCTTTCTGACTGTCGGCCAGCCCGCCAATATCAGGCTGGATGCCTACCCGTCGGAACGCTTTGGCTTTGTGCCCGGAACCGTCTCGGATATCGCGGCGGATTCGACCGAAAATGCAGAAGGCCAATGGGGTTACGTTGTGCGCATCGCCCCCGAGCAGAGCTACCTGCAGGCCGGTGCGGACCGCTTCACGCTGCGCCCCGGCATGACAGCGACAATCGATGTCACAACAGACAGCCGTCGCATCATCAGCTACTTCTTCGCCCCCATCGTCAAAACCATAGAGGACGCCATGGGAGAGCGATAGCCGACATTCGGGCCATCATCCAAAGCAGTTGGAGCGCGCGCAGGAACACAGCACGCGCCCCTTTTCAGTTTACTGGAACGCCGCGTCGGTCACGACGCTGGTCCACGCCCCTTCCGGCGCTTTGGTGATAACCGGGTCGGATCCACCCGCCAGCAATGACGCGACTGTGCGCTCGTAATCGGCAGGATCCAACGCGCCGTCTGAACCGGCAGTCAGCTTGGCAACTTCGCCCATCATGCGCACCTGATGCGCTTCGGTTTGCGCGCCGGTCTCGTCATATTCCAGCACGATCATGGCGGCATCTTCTGGGTTCTCTTCGGCCCATTTCCAACCTTTCATCGAGGCACGCACAAAGCGGGCCATCTTGTCCTGAAACGCGGGATCCTCAAGGTTTTCCTCAAGCACATAGAGGCCATCCTCCAGCGTCGCGACGCCCTGCTCTTCATATTTGAAGAGCACCAGTTCGTCAGGCGTCAGGCCCGCATCAATGATCTGCCAATACTCATTGTAAGTCATGGTCGACACACACGCCGCCTGCCCGTTCAGGATCGGATCGACGTTGAAGCCTTGCTTGAGCACCTCAACCCCTTCGGCAGAGCCGTCGGTGGGCAGGCCCAGCTGGCTCATCCAGCTCAGGAACGGAAACTCGTTGCCAAAGAACCAGACGCCCAGCGTTTTGCCCGCGAAATCATCAGTCGTGGCGACGCCCGCGTCCTTGCGGCAGGTGAGCATCATGCCCGATGATTTGAACGGCTGCGCGATGTTCACCATCGGCAAGCCCTTTTCGCGCGCGGCCAGTGCGGCGGGCATCCATTCGACGGTGACATCCGCACCGCCACCGGCCAGCACCTGTGTCGGCGCGATATCCGGGCCGCCCGGATTGATCGTCACGTCGAGGTCTTCTTCAGTGTAATAGCCATTCTCCAAAGCCACATAGTAGCCTGCGAACTGTGCCTGGGTGACCCACTTCAGCTGAAGCGTCACTTCGTCTGCTGCCATCACGCCCGTCGCCAAAAGGCTGAGGGCGGCAGCGCCTAGGGAAGTCCTGATGTTCATGGTCTCTCTCCTTGTTGATGGTTTATTTTATGAATTTCTTTGAGACGGATGCCAGAAGGTCACCCGTTTTTCGATCCAGGCAACCGCGCCATACAGCGAAGTGCCTACCAAAGCGGCAACCACGATCTCGGCCCAGACCAGATCAATCGACAACGCTCCCACGCCGGTTGAGATGCGGAAACCCATGCCGCGCGTGGGCGAGCCGAAGTATTCAGCCACAATGGCCCCAATCAGTGCAAGCGTCATGGCAATCTTGAGCCCGTTGAACACAAACGGCATCGCCGCAGGCAGGCGCAGTTTGAACAGCGTCTGCCAATAGCTGGCCCCGTAGGTGCGCATCAAATCGCGCTGCATTGCATCCGTGGCGCGCAGGCCCTGCACCGTATTCACAAGGATCGGGAAGAAGACCATCACCACGACGACAGCAGCTTTCGACTGCCAATCAAAGCCGAACCAATTCACCATGATTGGCGCGACCCCAACGATGGGCAGTGCCGCAAAAAAGTTGCCGATGGGCAGCAGCCCTTTGGTCAGAAACGCCGAGCGGTCGATCAGGATGGCACAGATGACGGCAGCCGTGATGCCGATGGCAAGCCCCCTCAGCGCCCCGCGCATCACCGTCTGCACAAAGTCGATCCACAGAATGTCGGTCGAGGCCGCGAAGGTCTGCGCAACCTGGCTGGGCGGCGGCAGGATCACCGGGCTGACGCCCAACCCACGCACTCCCGCTTCCCAAAGCACGATTAGGGTGACGCCAAAGATCACTGGCACCAGCACCTTAACCGCACGTGTGCCCGACCAAGCCGACCGCGCAAGCCAGATGTTGACGCCCCAGGCGATTAGCCAGAACCCCAATCCGAAGAGTATCCAGCTCATGCGCGCATCCCCATCCGGCCGAGGGTCAGGCGTTGGGTCACGTCCAGCACGGTCACCAGAAGACCCGCAAGGATCGCCGCAGCAAACAGCGCCGCCCAGATCGCCAGCGGCGTGCCGAACTGATCTCCAATCAGGATCCGCGCACCCAAACCGCTGATCGCACCCGTCGGCAATTCGCCCACAATCGTGCCCACCAAGGCTGCCGCGATCCCGACCTTCAATGATGTAAACAGATACGGCACCGATCCCGGCAGCCGCAATTTCAGGAAGGTCTGCAGCCCCGTTGCATCATAGGTTTTCAGCAAATCCAATTGCGACGCTTCAGGGGATCGCAGCCCCTTCACCATGCCCACAAGCACCGGGAAGAAACAAAGATAGGCCGAGATAATCGCCTTCGGCACACCTCGGTTTTCCACGCCCAGCTGACTGGACACGACGATAATCATTGGCGCCAGCGCCACAATCGGGATCGTCTGGCTGATGATCGCCCAAGGCATGATACTCAGGTCTGCGACCCTCGAATAGACGATTGCGATGGCCCCGATGATGCCAATGGAGGTGCCCAGCACAAAGCCCCACAGCGTCGATCGCAGCGTGATCCAACTGTGATAAATCAGCGAGCGCTTCGACCAAGCGCGCCCCTTTGCTACCATAGCCCCTGTCGTTTTCCAAAGCTCTGCGCCGACTTGCGCAGGCGTCGGCAAACGCGGCCGGTCCAACGCATAGCCTGCCGCCACATGGTCGCGGTTCTGCGCCATCAACCGCCACACGCTGACATCGCGGCGCAAGGCGGAGCCTTCTGGCGTCACGACCGCGCCCGCCCGCTCCACCGTATCCAATGCAACACGCACATTCATCGGCGCCACGGCCAGATACCAAATTCCTACAAGCGCCGCGAGAACGGTCAGAATGGGCAGGACGTTTCGCATCAGCCGCGCTCCCACTGCATCAGAATATCGGGGAGGCCTTCTTCATTATCCCCGTCCGTCCGACGCAACTCTTTAAACCCTTCGCGTTGATAAAACCGACGCGCCGATGCGTTGGCAACAAAGGTCCAAAGGATCAGCCTGTCACGCCCGATCTTGGCATGATCCAGCAGCGTGCGGCCCGCACCTTTGCCAGGGGTCGCAACATAAAGTGCGGTCACCATTTCCGACGCAGTGTCGAGCGCCATAAAACCAGTGACTGGCGTGCCAATGACCCAAACCTCGCGGTCGCTAAAGACGAAGTCGCAGTAAAACCCGCGCACATCCTCTTTGCTAAGAAGACGCGGCATCCAATCCTGCGCGTCGATCCAATTGTTCAGGATATCGGCACAAATCATGACATCTGACGCCAGACCCAGCCGGATCGTTGTCGAAACTGGAGCGACTTTAGTCATAAGAATGCCCCGCGCGCAGCCCTTCGCGGACCCGGTGCGCGATGTCCAGAAACTCGGGCGTTTCGCGCAAATCCAAGGGCCGTTCCGCAGGCAGAGGGCTGTCGATGATATCGGTGATCCGGCCCGGACGCGGGCTCATCACGACAATCTTGGTCGACAGATACACCGCCTCGGGGATCGAGTGGGTCACGAAGGCAATCGTCTTTTTCGTACGCGCCCAAAGCTGCAAAAGCTGCTCGTTCAAGTGATCGCGCACGATCTCGTCCAGCGCGCCGAACGGCTCGTCCATCAGCAGGATCTCTGCATCAAACGCCAGCGCCCGCGCGATGGAGGCACGTTGCTGCATGCCACCCGACAATTGCCAGGGATATTTCTTTTCAAATCCCGCAAGATCCACCATCTCCAACGTCTTCGCGACCCGCTCGGACTGGTCCGCTTTCGAATAGCCCATGATCTCCAACGGCAGCCGGATGTTCCCGCCAATCGTGCGCCACGGGTAAAGCCCAGCATGCTGGAAGACATAGCCATAAGCGCGTGACCGGCGGGCCTCATCCGCAGTCATCCCGTTGACAGAGAGCGCCCCCGCGGTCGGCGTCTCCAACCCAGCGATACAGCGCAGGAACGTCGTCTTCCCGCAACCCGACGGGCCGATGAAGCTGACGAACTCGCCCTCTTCAATGTTCAGATCAACATCCTTGAGCGCATGCACAGGCCCATCATTGGTCTGAAACGTCAGGTTCAAACCTTGCGCAGAAATCTTCGGTTGCTGGCTCAATGCGTGCTCATTTCTCTTGGTATTTTAAACGCCGGTGGCAGGAATGCCCGTGCGCTCCACTGGGCGCGGCGCGGTCAGGTCTTTCCAGCTGGATAGCGCGCGGTTCACCGGCGCATTGCCTTCGCGGGCGACAAACTTGCCGTGGCCTTCCTGCGTGCGGATGTCACCGTCATGGACGGCAACATGGCCTTTGGTCAGCGTGAAGCGCGGCAGACCGGTCACCTCTTTGCCCTCGAAGACGTTGTAATCAATGGCAGATTGCTGCGTATCTGCGGTGATGGTTTTGGACTTCTCAGGATCCCAGACAACCAGGTCCGCATCCGCACCGACCAGAATAGCGCCCTTCTGCGGGTAGCAATTCAGGATCTTCGCGATGTTGGTCGAGGTCACGGCGACGAACTCGTTCAGCGTTAGCCGCCCCGTCTTGACGCCGTGCGTCCACAGCATCGGCATCCGGTCTTCAAGTCCGCCCGTGCCGTTGGGGATCTTGGTGAAATCGCCCACGCCATAGCGCTTCTGCTCGGTCGTGAACGCACAGTGATCCGTGGCCACAACCGACAAGGACCCCGCCTGCAAGCCCGCCCACAAGCTGTCCTGATGCTGCTTGTTGCGGAAGGGCGGCGACATCACGCGCCGCGCGGCATGGTCCCAATCGTCGTGGAAATACTCGCTTTCATCCAGCGTCAGGTGCTG
>ERZ1740067.1785-NODE-1785-length-14160-cov-7.001347_pt1 | contig 14160 bp, 13 predicted proteins | sample MGYA00581736_ERZ1740067 | MGnify/ENA primary metagenome ERZ1740067 (study PRJEB43018, sample SAMN04849236) | marine metagenome | isolation source: floating plastic debris | place: Pacific Ocean | collected 2008-08-27 | study: EMG produced TPA metagenomics... | reverse complement strand
CATCGACCGTGGACTATGGACTAAAGAAAACTACTAACTACGATCTACCAACTCCCAACTAAAAAAGCTACTAACTCTTTACCAATAAAACCGAAACTTTATTTTTTACGAATCACAAAATCCATTAACTTCCCTCATCTCAAATCTTCACCAAACAAAAAATACTGATGGCTTTGATTAAGACAGTAAGAGGGTTTACTCCCCAATATGGCAAGGATTGTTTCCTGGCTGAAAATGCAACACTCGTGGGGAATATTGTAGCTGGCGATCGTTGCACCTTTTGGTTCAATTGTGTAGTACGAGGAGACGTAAGTGCTATTCGAGTGGGAGACCAAGTAAATGTACAAGATGGGGCAGTAGTACATGCCACTTATCAACGTAGTGAAACTGTGATTGGAAACAATGTATCTATTGCCCACAATGCCATTGTACATGGCTGTACCATCGAAGACAATGTATTGATTGGAATGGGAGCAATTGTGATGGATGGTGCGGTCATCAAGTCAGGTTCTATCATTGGGGCGGGTGCCATTGTATTACAAAACACCGTGGTAGAATCTGGAACAGTGTGGGCAGGGAACCCAGCCAAAATGCTCAAAGAAGCTAAAGACCTCACCAATGAAATTACCCGCATTGCCTCTGCTTATCCCAAATACGCGAGTTGGTTTTTGGAAGATGAAAAAAGGGAAGAGTCATGAGTTTCAAGCTTTTTTTTGAGGCTATTTTGCGTCAGTTAAAAAGTAGCCCATTCATTGAAGTGACCAAAGCAGTGATTCATGGGGAGCCAAGTAGATTCACCTTAGAGGATCGAGACTTTACGTTGTCGGCTGAACTCTTGAATTTTTATACCAATATGGATGGTTGTGATATTGTTTGGCATTGTGATTTGAACCAACATCCTACTTTGGATAGGTTTACTGAAGATGATGAACGAATAGAAGGACGCATTCAAATCAATAAGTTGTATACCCTATATGCACCAAACTGGAAGGTGATTAATTTATTCGAGGATCAGTTTACCGAATTGGAAGCACAGGACTTAAGGGCCTTTCGCCAATTTGATATCAATGATGATTACACTAGAGTAGGGTTTTTGGAAGAAAGAGATCATTTTGATGGTACTTTGTATTTTCTTCTTGAGGATGCAGATGGCTTCTCACCAGTACCTTATTCGTTCCATCAATACATTAAAAACATGGCAAAGTACCTGGGTTGGCAAGCTTGGCCTTATCATTCTTTTATGGAGAATGAGGAGTTTGATAAAAAAGTAGCCCATTACACAAAGCAATTGTTTCCAGAAGACCTCATTAAAGAACTTGAAAAAAAATCATAAACCATCTTGAGACAATGTTTGTTAGGCCACACGTCAATGTCGATTAAAGAACACTAATCAGTGATTTGAGAAGGAGGCTGACGCCCTAAGATAGAAACAGTGAAGGCTTTTCCTTCATTATTCGACATTCATTTTTGTTAAAATAGCCCTTGACTTAATGACATTGGGCCACACGTATTATCGGGTTGCCCAATGTCGTTTACTTTTAAAAAGAAAACAAAAGGCCTGTTACGATTCCCCAAGTAGGCAGGTTGTAAGAATTACGAATGCCAATATAGGCGGTATTACGTTGAGAGGTTCGTCGGTTAAAGAAATGAAACTTGATGCCTGCTTCGTAACTCCCTTGAGGGATCTGGAGAAAATTGCCAGCTTCGTTGTTGTAGTTTCCCCCAAAGTTTCGATTAAACTCAAAAAGTAGTGGAGATACATAAAGCGCCATTTTTTGATGGTTATTGAAGTCGAAGTGAATATTGATGCTTTCGGGAATGACAACTCCAATTACAGTTCCCAAGATCAATCCTGTAACAAGGGCTTCACTGGTTCCAAGGAGGGCACCTATGGAAGCAAAGTTAACACCCACAAAGGGGCCAAGGTAAAGGCCCGGAAAAGTTTTAAAATAGACATAATTTTTATCTTGACTAATGAGTGGAATCCCTACGCTCATCTGCCAACTCAAACTGATGGCGTCAGCTAGGTAAGCATCTACATTGACTCCAAGGCTTATAAAATTATTGGTCTGAAAGGTATGGAGATTTTCCAGGCTACCCGAAATATACACCGTCTTGGTAGGGTGACTAATTGGGTGGGTGTTTTGGGCTTGGGTAGGCAGAAACATGCCACCAAACAAGAAAAATACGACCACGGATAAAATCTGTTTGATACTCATCAGAATTTTGCTTTTCTAATACATGTAAAAATACTTCTGGACAAAATGTCCAGAAGAAAAAAGTAAAAGCAGAAACTATCAGTGTAGTTGCTGCTTTTAAAAATGACTTAAGCCAAAAGGGAAAATATAACCAAGGTTTTAAAATGCGGCTCCAATTCGCTTGATGATTTGGGAGTTTACCAACGCATATAATATTTGAGGCTTCATGGTTCGCCAATTGTTGATTTCTAATGAGCCACCAAAATTGATATACGAATCTATGTTATATTGTTGCCACTCTTCCATAATGAAGTCACGAAAATTGATTGCTGCAATCCAACCTTCTTCTACGTCTTCAAACCATTCTTCATAGTAGCAGTCATCGGAGCCATGAAAGTTGAGTACATTCTCTCCAACCAACACAAACTGATTGATTCCGTGACCAGTAAGGTTATCGATGACACAGCGTTTGAAATGCATAATGTCATTATGCAATGTATCGTTCCATTCTCCAAACAATTCAATAATGGCAAACCTTAATTTGTAATCTACAAAAAGTATTTTGACGTAAAGCGTTTCAGAGCCGATCCAATCCCATAGAGGATGTATATAATATCCATAGATGTCGTTGGTATAATACTCCATATTATATTGCCTTCCATAGAAAGGAGAGTAGATGTCGTTGGAAGCCTGGTATACTCCTTCCCAATTATAAAAAGGTTCTATTGTGTGCATATTTGTTTTCTCCGCTAATTGTTGAGGTAGCTATTATGTTCCACTTTTAGTAACGCTTTCAAAATAAGTGTCGAGTTTTAATGAAATTGCTCAAAGTTAAACCTCAGAGTTCCTTACAGGACAAGTTTTGCGCTCGTAGCAGGGCTACGAGCAAAACCGATGGCTACAGCTTTGCCCTTTTAGTTTAAATTAACAGAAGCTCTGTCAACGGCTAAAAAGGAACGAAGTGTAACAAAGGGAACCACAGAACGAAGTTCAAGCTCTGCGCAGCTAAATAAAACTAAACCGGGCAGTTGTTGCGAACGCGTTACTTAATTATAAAAATACGAAATAATCAGGGGTTTACAAACCTACCATACCTGATCAAAACCGTAACAATCATAAACAAAAATAGCGAGCAAAATTGTTAGAGTTTACTCGCTATTTTTATCAATAAGTGAAATTATTGTGAAGGTAGGCAATTAGTTATCGAAAATTCCAAATCCAAAACCAGCGGTTAGGTTTTGATATTGTTGGGTACCTTGGGCGTAATCCACAAAGAAACTAAAGATGCCAAGTTTGAGGCGCATGCCCAAGTTAACACTCACCTGATTAAAGGAACGTTGGACGCTGAATGGATCATTGATTTCTCTCACTACTTGTTGGCCAAATGTACTGCTTCCAGTATTAGTGTCTTCCACCGTAACAGGGTAGGTCCCTAAAATATCAAAACTGCTATTGGACGATTCTACTCGAACCCCTCCATAAAAAGTAAGCAAAGGAAACTTTCGGGAAAACAACAGGCCTAAGTAAAAAGAGTTGGCCTTGAATTCTAAATCTTGATTATTGTAAGCAGTGAGGTCGGGGAGAGTAGTAGTGCCTTCAATGACCAAGTTGGCATCAGTAGGCGACAAACTAGAACTGATATTGGTTTTGGTACGAGTATAACCCATAGCCACCGCAAACTTGATGGGCCACAAGTTGAACCCAGGAATCCATTGTTGGAAATCATGCTTGATGCCTACTCCCCACAATCCTGACCTAAAACGATTATCATCTGAATCAACGGCCCCATCGTTTGTCGTGATAGGAATGGAAGGTAGAAAACGGATCGATATTTCAGTGCCTTTTGGCAACCCCATATTAAATTGAAGCAACGGAATGGGGAGTGCGTTAATTCCAATTCCATCGGGCAAGTTAAGTGAAGCCGAAACTCCTGTAGTAGTATTGGTGCCTTCGGGGAAATATTGAATGGGCACTCCTTTATTGGAACTAAACAATCCCGCAGTTACGGTACGATCAGGATCTAGTACCACTCGATCACTTAACCCCAAGGTACTGAGGTCAATGGTTTGGTCTTGGGATGGAACGAAAGAAGCCGAACCTAAAATACGAAAGTCAAACTTCCAGAGACGTAACGGCTCAGCGGTATTGTACCATCCATTGTTTAGCGAAGTTCCAAATGCTTTACTAAATGGAGTATAGTAGGCTTCCATCAACTTGTTAAAGTCGGCTTGAGAAGTATTGATGATGTTTACGATATCGGATTGGGCAAAGGAAGGAGTACCAAGACAAACCCCCAAACTGAGGATGATCCAGATACGGATTGTTTTGAAAAAATAAGTAATATAGGTTTTCATACACTTCGTTGTTTAGGTAGTCACATCGATATTGTGAGGCATTGATTAACTGAAGGTACGTAGGTTTGAGGAAAATAGATATGAAGGTTGAGGTGGTTTTATATTATAAGAGCGAGCTGGTTGAAAATAGAGGTGTCATTTTTGGAAATGATCCAATACTTTTCTGACGTTCCCAAATTGTTTCAATAACCTTTCGGCTTCTTGGTATTCTACTTTTAATGCTTCCATCACCATTCGGGTACCACGTTCTACCAGTTTGGTGTTCGACAACTGCATATCTACCATCTTATTTCCTTTGATTCGCCCCAGCTGAATCATTACCGAAGTAGATATCATATTTAATACCAGTTTTTGCGCGGTACCTGCTTTCATACGGGTACTTCCGGTTACAAACTCGGGACCCACTATGACCTCAATTGGGAACTCTACTGCCTTGGCCAGTGCAGTAGCTTGATTACAAGTAATGCACCCAGTTAAAATGCCATTTTTCCGAGCATCGCTTACTCCGCCCACTACATAAGGAGTTCGACCTGAAGCCGCAATTCCAATGACTACATCCTGGGTATTGATATCATAATGTTGCAAATCTTTCCAGGCTTGAGTGGCATCATCTTCGGCAAACTCTACCGCCTTTCTGATGGCGCCATCACCTCCTGCGATCAACCCAATGACCCAATCATGAGGAACTCCAAATGTAGGGGGACATTCTGAGGCATCTACCACACCCAGGCGTCCACTGGTGCCTGCTCCAATATAAAACAGTCGGCCGCCTTGTTGCATGCGACTGACAATGGCCGCCACGAGTGGTTCAATTGCAGGAATACATTGAGCAACCGCTTGGGGAACTGTATGATCTTCACGATTGATGTTCATCAACAATTCTTTGACCGACATTTTTTCTAAATGCTCATATTTTGAAGATGATTCAGTGATCGAGTGAGGTGATTTTTTCATATCAGTAAATAATTATTGAGTTTGTTGTTGGTGAAATAGGGTGAGTCCAGCAATGGGAGTTTCAAGAATATTTCCAGCGCGTCTATTTTTATCATTGGCTACCTGACGCAAGATATCACTGAAGTAAAAAGCCACCGAGCCCACAAAATGAACTGGATACAAATGATTGTCTTTTAGTTTGAGAATGTAGCGTTCAAAAAAAAGACTGAAGCAGTTGTATATCATTTGGTAGATGACGGGTTGCTGGCGGTAATCAAACAAAAACTTGGTAAACCCAGCCAGGTAGCGGTTGGGGTAGGGTTGGTGATAAAGATGGTCGAGTAGGTTTACTCGATTGACTTGTGGATACCTTTTGGCAAACAGTTGGGCAAGTTTTTCGGGAAGCTCTTCATGTATATAAGCAGTGACCAGTGACTTGCCCAAGTGATAGCCACTCCCTTCGTCTCCCATAATATATCCCAGGTTGGTTTCGCGGCTAGTAGTAAAAGTACCATCATAAAAACAAGCATTAGATCCAGTTCCTAAAATACAAGCAACCCCTGGCTCATGCCCACATAGTGCACGGGCTGCCGCCAGTACATCATGATTTGCAAAAATGCGCGCTTCAGGAAATAAAGCAGTGAGTACTTTCTCGGTAATGGCATGGTTGTGATCGGTTGATATGCCTGCTCCATAAAAGTGCACCTCCTGGACTGAGGATTTTATTTGGGACAATACCTGAGCCTCTACACTTTTGATAAACTCGCCCGATTCATAATTTGGATTAAATCCAAGGCTTTGGGCCTGAGCAATTTTTTGGTCGCTCATGAGCATTCGCCAATCGGTTTTGGTAGATCCACTATCTGCAATTAATATCATATATTTAGACAATAAAAACGCAAGATAGAAATTAATCAAGAAAGGCAAACGTCTATTATTTGACCGATCATCGTATCAAATTTATTTTTAGATATAAATTGAAAAGAAAGGCAACTTTTTTGATATTTAAATCAATAAATAAGTATTTTCAAGCTTATTGCATGGTTAAATGGCTGCGCGAAGCGCTATAGTAATGATTGATTTTTGATGGTTGATTGTTCCGCGAAGCGATGATTTGTTTGTACCGCTTCGCGCTACTGTGGACCATCGACTGTAGACTGGATAAAACTACCAACTAAAAAAACTTTATTTTTAAGAATTACTAAGTTAATACATACCTATGATAGAACAAGGTACATTAGAATTACCCAAAGATGGCTTGGCTGGTTTACGTCAAAACTGGCGTTTAGATCTATTTGCGGGATTCCTGGTGTTTATGCTGGCGTTGCCCTTTTGTTTGAGTACTGCTTTTGCCAGTAACTTTCCCATTTGGTCTGGCATTATTTCGGCTGCGGTAGCAGGCTTTGTAGTTACTTTTTTGAGTGGGTCACCATTATCTATCAAAGGACCCGCTACTGGTTTTGTCGCCATATTGGCTTTTGGAGTTCAAACCTTGGGAAGTGGCTTTTCTATTACTGGTTATCAATATACACTAGTGGCCATTATTATGGCAGGGGGAATCCAAATTCTGCTGGGGTTACTAAGAATTGGTAATTGGCGCGGTATGATTCCTGATGCTTTGGTATTTGGAGTCATGGGGGGAGTGGGCTTGATGATTATCATTCGTCAAATCCATTTTTTAGTAGGGGTTACTCCCGAGTCAGCCGATTCACTAGGGCTCATTTTAGAAATCCCTGCTACTGTCGACGCCTTTAGAAGCAACCTGGTCAATCAAAATGCGGCGTTTATTGGGTTGGTCAGCCTGTTTTTTATGTCCATCTTTTCATCTATCAAATCACCTAAAATATTACCTTCAGCGGTTGTGGTATTGATATTTGGCATCATTATGACATTTTACTTTGGTTTCCACAAATCAGCCAGTGGGTTATTGGTAGCCAGAGACAGCTATTCATTGGCTTTATTTGAGCTACCCAACTTCTCGAAATTTTACATTTGGAAAAGCCTCGAGGTTACCTTTATCATACTCATTATTAGTACGCTGGAAACCGTGGTAAATGTAAAAACCATTGATGCCGTAGATTTGTATCGTCGTCGTTCCAGTTCTAATCGGGAAGTAATCGCGGTAGGTGTTGGCAATGTAATCAGTGGTTTCTTGGGCGGTTTGCCTATGATGGCTACCATGGATCGGAGTTCAAAAAATGTAAATAATGGAGCCAAAACACGTTGGTCTAATTTCTTTCAAAGCTTGTTTCTGGTTGTTTTTGTATTGATGACTTTTCCGTTATTTAAGTTTATTCCAAAACCTGCTTTGGCTGCGATCATTATTTATGCTGCGTACCGTCTCAATTCTCCCAAACTGATCAAAGACCTCAAACAAGTAGGAAACGAACAACTCATCATTTACATCTTGTCATTGCTGGGTACCGTATTGTTAGGGGTATTGTGGGGAGTACTGGTAGGCGTATTGACTACCCTCATTGTATACCAATTGTTAGGAGCATCTCCCTCATCTCTATTTCGTATCAAAGTAACGACCACCCAAAAGAAGCGAAAGATTCGGGTACATGTAGAAAACGCCGCACTGGCTTCTAACTACCCAAGCCTCAGAAGACATTTACGTGATATTCCAGAAGGTCATTATTTGATTATAGATTTTTCTAAAGCCAAAGTCATTGATTATGGGTTCATGGAAGATATTTACTTTTTTGCTTATACATACAGCATTCAAAATGGTAAGATAGAACTGAACGGATTAGAACAACACCAGGCAGTATCATCACACCCTTTGGCCACCCGCAAATTGCTAAAGAGAAGGGTAGTAGATAAGAGCAAAAAAGTGAACTTAATTCAGCAAGGGGCATTGGACGAACGCCAAATAGATGTACAGGGAGTGGCCGCAATTAATAATGCCCGATTTAAACCCAACATTACCTTTGATGGGGTCAAACTCCAGGGATTCCACTTTGCTTTGGGTTATGAAATCAAATACAGTGAAAATACCTTCGCTAAGTTTTTTGGAGTCACCCGTATTGAGTTTTCCGATATCTTTTTGTCCAAAGGGATTCGAATGAGTGAACAGAGTCATAAAATGTCAGTACTGATTGTATATGGGGTAGAGGCTTATGTGCCAGATTTTACCTTGGGTAAAGAAAGCCTTCTGGCGAAACTGATCCAAAGTGTGGGTTACAGTGACATTGACTTTGAACAGTATCCAGGCTTTTCGGAAGCTTATTTGCTTAAGGGCGAAAAAGAAGAAAAAATTAGAGAACTATTCAATGACGAACTCATTACATTTTTGGAAAAAAACCAAGGGTTCAATATGGAAAGTCGCAATAATAATATCTTGATTTATAAAGACAAGGCATTGATGAGTCGAGTAGAGATGGAAGATGCTATAGAGTTTACCGAAAACTTTTTGTCCATTATTTACAAAGCCAATCAAAAAGACAACGAAGTAGTGATCTAGTGTTTTGTGTTTTTAGGGGTGTACTTGATTTGTTTTTTCGGTTAATACCTTGTTTTTCAGGTATTTGTATATGTTTTGTGTTTTGCAAAATATAATTAAACAAATATTATTTGATAATGGCGATTATCAAATAACTCAATAATGATTGATGACCTGGTTGAATAACAAAGTTTCATAATCTAACATTTTGGGTACATCCTCGAAAGTTGTATTTTTGAACTATCTCGCTGTCCTTTATACCTGTTTTAAACCTCTATTGACACTTACTTGATTGAATATGGCAAATTTGTTACTACCAAGCGATATCAGTTGGCTCACGATTAGACATGAATCTGTAGAAGATGTACTTGAGGTACTTCAAGTATCAGAACCTACCCCCTTACATTGGAACACTGGGGTTTGTACTATTTTATCTGATTATTGGGATAAGCGACAAACTCCTGACAGTGCCCTTACCCGGGTATATATAAGTGTGCCGATTGATGGGTGGATATTTGTGTTTGGAGAAGGTATTTTTGTTCGTGACCTTGAAAACCCCATTTTAAACGAACAAGAACGTCGAGCGTGTGTACGTACATTTTCTCAAAACTTAAGTAAATTATATGGTTCTATTGGCTACTTTACCTGTCAGCCTCGTGAAGATAGATTTGAATGGCTGTGGGCAGATAATGGCGTAGTACAGCGGCATTTTGAGTGGAGCGATGGCGCCTTGAATGTACAAGGAAACCCTATATTTGAGAAGGAAACCCAACTGGTTGAACAAGCTTCTTCAGGAAAATCAGTGTTATGGGACGATGTGGTGTATGAAGTGCTAGAACAGGTTTGTGTAAATCCTGAAACCGTATTGAAAAATATAGGGAAGGGAGTCTTGTGTGCTACGCCTTATGGAAACAAAGTTGGTTTGCCACCCCAACCTGTATTAGATATATAGGATAGATAACAAAAAAGGAGTGTAGCGTTACACTCCTCTCTTATTTTTCAAGAAACTGATGATCAAGTCTCTTTCCGTTACTATTTAGAAAGTATCGAGAAGCTTTATGAAGCATATTCCTCGATAAAGTCTATCAAGTCATTCATCTTCTTAAAGACAAATACATTATCTGGAATATTGATTGGCTGCGCAATAATTTGTGAACCACTCAATAATATCACTTTATCCGAAAAATCATTAGACATTTTATCAATATATTGTTGTACATCCTTCTTGCCAGGATAAGACGTAAAAATGCTGATGATGTAATTGGGTTGATACAAACTTTGAGTTTTAAGCAAATCTTTATAAGGAAGACTTGTTCCCAAATAAATGGCTTTTTGGCCACGCGCTCTGAGCAAATAGTTGGCAAATAATAAGCCCAATTCGTGGTTTTCGTTTTCAGGCAAAAACAGCAAATACTTCTTAGCATTTACTTGGTCATTGTTAATTTGCCCATCAATGGCTACAATCGTTTTTTGTCGGATAAGGTTTGAGATAAAATGTTCCTGTGCCACATTGATAGAGCCTGCTTGCCACAAGGCGCCAATCTTTATCAAGAAAGGATAAATCACATTCACCATGGTTTTTTCAAACCCTGATTGTAATGTACTGGTAGAAATTATCTTTTCGAAACGCTCTTCGTCCAAATCAATCATTGCCAGGGTAAGTCCCTGAATCTGATCGGTAAAACGATCACTTTTTTGGGTAATAGAAAGCACCTCCTGTATCATCTCATCACCCTTCATCTTAGCAATGGCTGATATCTTAAACCCATGCTCTTTCAATAATGAAACATTGAGTATGAGCTTTAAATCATCATCATTGTAATATCGGATATTGGTGTCTGTACGTTTGGGTTGTACCAAGTTGTACCGTTGCTCCCAAATACGTAAAGTGTGTGCTTTTATACCCGACAAATGCTCCAAATCTTTTATAGAATAATACGTCATGATTAAAATTGAGATCAAATCAAATTAGAAAATAAATCAGGCGTAAGTGAGCCTGTTGCCTCTGGTAATGGGGGGAGGCAGGTGTGTGCTTATTCTATATGAGATGAATTACTTATTCATGTTATCCTAAAAACAGAACTAATAACCTGGATAAGTGTTTAAAATTAATCATTTTTTTTGGCAGTCTTTGCAGGTGCCTTGCATCAAAATACTTACCTCTTTGGTATCATATCCTGGGGGTAAGTCAATGTTTGGAATTTTTATTTCCTCCAAACAAGTAGTTAATCCACATTCGATACACTTAAAATGGATATGCTCATGATTATGTTTGTCATCTTGGCATTCATGATTACATAATGCATAACGAGGAGTACCACTATCATCCAATACTTTATGTATAATTCCTTTATCCAAAAAAGTACGCAAAGTTCTATATACCGTTACCCGATCGTGTTCTTCTGCAATTTCTTTCTCTATTTCTGAATTGGATAAAGCATAATTTGAATCTAAAAACAATCCAAGTATTTCACTACGAGAGTGAGTACTTCTCAGCTGATTGTTTTTGAGTATGCCTCTGATAACCTCTTTCATATATGTATTACTGAAGCCTAGATTGCTTTCATTTAAAGTTACAAATTCTATTGTAAGTACGCAAAATATTTAAATACAGTTCTTTCATAACCACCATTAGCTACAACATAGTAACTAGAAGGAAGGTTTTTAAGTTGATTGTAAATTGTTGAATAAATTCAATTAAATATAGAGAGATTACTTTTGTGGTTTGTGTTTGTTTAGTTGATTTTTAATGGTGTTTTTGGTAAAATATATTAAAAACATTGTTTGATAGTTTATATTTTAACTGTTTTTACAATAAAATGAATAAATTTTTGAAAAACAGGTTTTTATTTTAAGTTCATTGTTTTTATAATTGTTAACCCAAATGCGAAGAAGATTTATTAGATAAATACATTTACTATTTACGTTAAGATAGTTCCCAGTTAAAATTACACGTACAATGAAAGAGACATTATTTACCGTCCATAACCTATGGATGATGATTGCCACCATTCTGGTATTTATTATGCATCTTGGTTTTGCTACTTTAGAATCAGGACTTACTCAATCAAAAAATACCGTCAATATATTATTCAAAAATACCCTGATCATAGCCATTGGACTACTTACCTATACCCTGATTGGTTTCAGCTTGATGTATCCAGGAGATGAGTTTGCAGGAATGTTGTTTGGATTTAATGGCCTGGGAGTGGCTTTGCCTACCGGAGGAGAAACTGCGCAATATGGTAGTGGGCATTATACTTATTGGACCGATTTTATTTTTCAGGCTATGTTTGCTGCCACTTGTATCACCATTGTATCGGGTGCTGTAGCCGAACGAGTGAAACTAGAGGGATTTCTATTATTTGCGGTATTTTTTGTAGCCATTATATATCCTATAGTAGGTATGTGGAAATGGGGCGGAGGCTTTTTGGAAACGCTTGGTACCGACAAGGGACTTTTTTCAGGGCTTTTATCCAATTTAGACAAAGGAAAAAATATAGGTACCCCATTTTACGATTTTGCCGGATCAAGCATTGTTCATTCGGTAGGAGGATGGGCTGCCTTGGCTGGAGTATTGCTACTGGGAGCACGTAAAGGCAAATATGTCAATGGTAAAATCAATACCATTCCAGGACACAACATGCCCTTGGCTGCCATGGGCGTATTTTTATTATGGTTTGGCTGGTTCGGTTTCAATGGTGGGTCAGTACTATCGGCCGAAGCTGGCAACGTATCACGTGTATTTGTAACTACCTCACTGGCGGCAGCAGCTGGAGCCATTGGAGCTTTCTTTACTTCATTTATTGTACTCAAAAAACATGACCTTACAATGAGCCTCAATGGAATATTAGCAGGTTTGGTAGGAATTACTGCTGGAGCTGATGTAATGGGGGTAACCGACGCTGTAATCATTGGACTCATCTCAGGTATCATCGTGGTATTGGCCGTATTGTTTTTTGACCGTCGTCGTATCGACGACCCAGTAGGAGCTATTTCGGTACACTTAGTAGGGGGAATCTGGGGAACTTTGGCTGTATCCTTATTTGGAGCTAAAGCAGGTTTCTCTCAGTTTTTGAGCCAAATGATTGGCATTGTGTGCATTGGTGCATTCTCTTTTGGATCAGCGTATTTGATGTTCTTCCTGGTGAAAAAATCTGTGGGTATTCGCGTATCTGCTACCGAAGAAATAGAAGGACTCGATCTGCACGAACATGGTATGAGCGCTTACCCCAATTTTAATGTGGTAGCCACTCCTGTTCAAGCTACTGTAACCGAATCTGCTACTCAAACAGTGTTACAACCCCAAGAAGTAATGCTGGCAAAAACGCACTCATAAGGATGGGATTCCATTGTAGCACTACTTGATATTGATTGATATATACGTAGTGATTTTTCTGATAAATTTGGAAAGGAGTTTGGCAATGCCGAACTCCTTTTTTTGCTATTTTAGAGAGATGAGTAACATACAAAACTTTTTAGATCAGACTTCTCAGGCGTATCGGGTAGAGGCACTCGAAGAAGTTTCTGAAACCATCTTAAACTTTGAAGAGAAGTTAATTGAAGACATTTTTAGTAAATATTTTACTTCAGAAGAAATTAAACAAAGGTTTTCTGTACCTCCTGATTACCTACAATTTATCAGAGGTGTTTCTTTTTTAGCCCAAGATGCAGGAGATGGTTATCCTTGGTTTTGGATATTAGGTGGAGAAAGCGCCTATGAAAGCACCAAATCAGAATATGAGCGTTTTGTAGAGGATAAAGAGTGGCATAAATTAACAAAACCTCCTTTAATGGCTATAGAGATAGGAGGCTGGTCTGACAAACACGTTTTCTTTTTAAGTTGTGATAAAGCCCACCATTGGGGAGAAGTATACGATTGTTATGATGCTTATATGTATAATTTAACCCCTGATGATATTGATTACAAATCCTTTCTGGATATGCTGCAAAGAGGGACTTAAGGTAGGTTTGTTTCAGCAGATAAATTAATTAAGTCTAAATTGTTTATTCTTGATAACCAACGTTTTACAAAGAGAACTTCATGTAAAATATAATAATTAATAGGAGTAATCGTTTCTTAACCAGAAACAATATAGGGCATCTTGTATGCCTATTTGATAGCCATATTTAGTTACCGACAAAACCCACCCATACTTCGATGATGAGTGGGTTGTTTGTGTAAAAAACCTTTTGAGGTTACCTGGAAAGCAACCCTTGTTTATCCAGA
>ERZ1740067.1784-NODE-1784-length-14162-cov-17.847877_pt1 | contig 14162 bp, 10 predicted proteins | sample MGYA00581736_ERZ1740067 | MGnify/ENA primary metagenome ERZ1740067 (study PRJEB43018, sample SAMN04849236) | marine metagenome | isolation source: floating plastic debris | place: Pacific Ocean | collected 2008-08-27 | study: EMG produced TPA metagenomics... | reverse complement strand
GGCGAAAAGCTATGCCAAGTAAGGATTACGCCGACTTGTGCCTAATGGATAGCTCAGGAATGGGGGGCGCCTGGCGGGCGGCAGAGGCAGTAGCGTGATTAGCAGTGGCTTTCAGGAGCTGGCGAATGTGGAGCGCATTGAAGTGCTCAAAGGTCCTGCATCGATTTTATTTGGCTCCCTGGAGCCCGGCGGCGTGATTAACTTGGTTAATGAGCAGCCCTTGAGGGAACCGCGCTACGAGCTGGGATTTCGAGCTGGGAGTCGGGGACTGTTGGAGCCGAATATTGACATTACCGGACCGCTGACCGCTGATGGCAGCATTCGCTATCGTCTTAATGCCCTATATCGCACTGAAGATTATTTCCGCGATTTTGATACTCCACTGGAACGGTTCTTTATTGCGCCGGTAATCGCGTTCGATATTGGTGACGATACGAGGTTTACGCTGGAGCTGGAGTATAGCGACGACCAGCGCCCCAATGATTTCGGTTTGCCAGTGATTGGCGATCTCGTGGCAGATATCCCTTTTGATCGGGCGGTTACCGATCCTGGAGCCAAGGCAACATCCGAATCATTTCGCGTGGGCTATCGCTTTGAGCATGACTTCAATGCAAATTGGCAACTGCGCAACTCATTTTTCTTCAACCGCTTCGAAAGCCGCATTAATTCTGACTTTGCCAACCTGCTCGCCGGCGCGGGCTTAATTCCAACCGCTTTTGACGAAGCAACGGGCGATCGCTTTCTCTATCCCACTCAGATTAACGGGTCTTCCCGCAACTTAGAAGTGCAAACCAACGTGGTGGGTGAATTTACGACCGGATCCATTGAGCACACCCTCCTTGCTGGTATTGATTTTGCGAGTTTTCGAAATATTAGAAATGAAATCCGCGCAGTGTTTCCGCCGGATCAAAGCTTTATCGGGCGTTTGAATATTTTCGATCCCGACTACGATGCATTGCCGCCGCTGCCGGATTTTGATGACCCAGAAGTGGCGTCAAGCGGCATCAGTGAAGGATTTTCTGACAACTTAGGAATTTATGTTCAAGACCAGGTCAAAATTCTTGACAACTTGATTGTGCTGGTGGGGCTTCGTTTTGAGTCCATTTATCAGGAATCCACCTCACAGCTTCTAGCGGTGGCGCCACCGGATGAAAGTGAGCGCCAAGATTCAGCCTGGACGCCTCGGCTGGGTGTGGTGTACCAGCCGTCGGATAATATTTCCCTTTACGCCAGCTATAGTCGTTCCTTTACGCCAAATCTTGCAAGGACCGTCGAAGGGGGCTTTCTTGAGCCGGAAAAAGGTGAGCAGTTTGAAGTGGGTGCAAAGGCGGAATTGCTGAACGACAGACTATCAATTAGTGTGGCGCTATTTAACCTGGATAAAGAAAACGTCGCCACCGCCGATCCGAACAACCCAGGATTTTCGATCCTCAGTGAAGCTCAGCGTAGCCGCGGCGTGGAGCTGGATATCATTGGCGAAATTCTTCCTGGCTGGAATATTGTGGCTAACTACGCCTATTTGGATACGGAAATTACTGACGAGGGCGATCGCAACTTTGGTAATCGATTTTTCAACGCCCCCGAGCACGTCGCCAACCTGTGGACCACCTATGAAATCCAAGCAGGTTCTTTAAAAGGACTGAGGATTGGGGGTGGTTTTAACTACGTAAGTCAGCGTTTTGGCGACTTTGCCAATAGCTTTGAAGTGGACGGTTATTTTCTGACCAACGCAACGATCGCTTACGAGGGTGAAAACTGGGAAGCAGCAGTGAATTTCCGCAACCTGTTTAACGTTGACTATATCGAAAGCACCATCAACTCCCGTTCGGATCGAAACTACCCTGGCGAAGGGTTTACGGTGGTTGGCTCGGTCTCGGTCCGATTTTAGGGCGCGGCTCAATGATTTTGAGGCTGTCATCCATGTTCACTTTGTTTCCTTTTGAGCCTGGCGCTGTTGTCGGGCGTTTTATTAATTAAGTGCCAGAAGCTAAGCGCCAGAAGCTCAGCGCTAGAAGCTTTATGCAATAGACAATACACGTCCTTTTAAAACAAAAAACACTAGGGGCTGAAGCACTTACCGCTAAAGCCTTTGATGTTTGTTGAATGTTTATTTGATGACAGCCCTAGTTGATAGCCTCAGGGGCACGGCAATATAAAATCACTACACAAGGTAACAACATAGGAAGCACCACAGGTTTTGCATATGGGCGGGTTAAGGCGCTGGTTTAACAAGGGGTGGAGTGATTGCTTTCGCCTTGGCTATGGTTTGCTGGCCCTAGGAACTTGCATGGTGGTGGCAGCCTGTGGTGGCAATACGGCATTAAATTCGTCGTCGAATTCACCAGAAAATTCATCATCGCCAGCGCCAGCGGCACAGTCCTGCTACACCGTTACCCATATGGCGGGGGAAACGGAAATTTGCGATCGCCCGAAAAAAATCGCCGTCCTAGATACCCATTCCTTAGATGTTCTTCTGGGGTTAAAGCAACAGCCAGCGGGGGTGGTTACGCCCGTCCCGTTAGACGCTGACCGGGTGGAACATCCCGAGGTGTTTATTCCGTCCCTGGGCGATCACATCACCACTACTCCGGCGTATTTGGGATCCTTTGGTCAACCCCCTTCTTTGGAAACCCTGCTCCAGCTAAAGCCAGACTTGGTGGTGGGGGAAGTGTGGAGTGTTCAAGCAATTTCGGACGCCATGCTGTCGGAAGTTGCCCCAGCGGTGTCCCTATTTCCGCGGTCTGAGCCGGGAAACTGGCGCGACAATATTCGAGTGCTGGCCCAGGCTTTGGGGGATGAACGGTTGGCGGATCAGGCGATCGCCCAGTACGACAAAGAGCTGGAAACCACCCGCAAAGCTTTGGCAAATGTGACAGCCACCCATCCAAAAGTGCTGCTGGTGGGCGGCGACGGCTTCAAACGGGGGGTGCTCCTGGCCGTTACCGAAAACAGCTTTATGGGGGAAATTGTGGAGGACGCAGGGTTTGATGTGATATCACCCCTGGGAATAGACCGCAGTATCGTGCCCTTATCCCTGGAACTATTGCCAGAGCTAAACGAAGCGGATTTGGTGTTTGTGTTGGGCTATAGCGCTGACGCCGCCAAATTGGTCCCCCCACTGGAAACCTTGGAGACCATGAACACCGATGAACTGCTCAAGGAAAGGGATGCCATCATTGCCCAGCAAACGGCGGTGATCAAAGCTGACTGGGAAAGTAGTGCGATCGCCCAGTCCTTAGAAGCCAGTCAGAAGGATCGAGTGTATTTTTACACCTACTACGAGTGGAATCTTCTTAACGGCCCCGTGGGCGCCGAGTCGATTCTGCAACAGTTACGCCAATCTTTACCCGAGCGCATTGTGGACTAGCGGTGTGACGGCATCAATACAACGTAACGTCCAATCCAGGTTGGTCCCTTAGACAGTACCTGGAAAAATTATTTTGTAAAAAGCACAGCACGCTTCGACGACAGGTCTTTCTTGACAGGGGAGGGAGCGGATTTTTCTCCGTTGAACTGACGTCGCGTGAAATAATAGGCATCGGGATTAATGCAAGAGATTATCAATAATCTTTTCACGATTCCTGCCTTATCAACCAGCCGCACGCTGTTCCAGTGCTGCCATGACTCCTCCCCTTCCCCATAGCTGGAGCAACCTGTTGCTGCCCAGCACTGCCAGTGATGCTCAGTTGCTCCATGCGGATACTTCCGACGTTATTCGAGTATGTCCAAAAAAACTGGGGCAAGGCTATCACCAGTACATTCCGCTGCGGGACGATTTAACCCTGGGGATTTTGGACTATGCCTTTAACCATGAGGTGACGGTAGATTCTGCGGGACCGGGGGATATCCTGGAGTTTACGTTTCATTTGGAAAGTCGAGTTTCAAACCGAACGTTTTTTATTCCCGATTTTGGTTGGTCCAGCTTGGCCGTTATTCCGGCACGACAGCGTTTATTTAAGGTAGAGCTGTTTTTTAAACGCCCTGAATTAACGTCCCACTATTACGATTTTCTCGATCGCCTCGACCCGAATACGTTTGATGTTGTTGCCAATATGGTGCAGTCTGCCCATCGGCTGTTCCACCATCGCCGCAGTGGCAGTTCCAAGGAGGCGATCGCCCGTATGATTGACCGGCTGCACGATGTACGGGACGTACAGCCGCTGTACGTTATGGACTACCAATCGACAGGGGCGCTGCGCCGGGATGGCATTGAAATTGACTATGCCCTGGGCACGCCGCTAACGGAGGAAATGGCGCCCATTATCGACAATATTTTGAGCTGTCCCTATCACGGAAAAACGCGGCGGTCCTATTTGGAGCGGCAGGCGGCGAAGCTTATCGAGCTACGGCTGGTGGCGATGGAGCAGCAGCAACGGGTCAGTGTGGATGCTGACTATGTGCGCCAGGCAAGCGCAATTTTAAGGCAAAACTTTGTTAATCCCCCCGGCGTGGAGGAGCTAGCGCGGCTAGTGGGTACCAATCGCTTTAAGCTGAATCAGGGATTTCGGCACATTTACAACACAACGCCCTTTGGCTATGTGCGCGACTGTCGCCTGCGTAATGCGCGATCGCTGCTTCTGATGTCGGAACTGTCCGTTGCCCAGGTGGCTGAAGCGGTGGGCTATACCTGCCGCAGTAAGTTCGCCACCGCATTCCGCCAAAAATACTGCATCAACCCCAAAGCATTCCAGATGCAGGCCTGGGGCTGGGCAAGCTAAGGATATTTGTTACTGAGGCTGTCAGGGGCGATATTTCGCAAAAAAGGCGACCCATTGAAGTTGGCAAAAAATGCGTTTGGGCATCAAAATCTCTCCCTTGAAATCAATTGTTCCTTTATGTTGGCGACACTGATTTGGTTTTGGCGGCCGGCATGACGATGACTCGCACCGCTAAGGCTGTTTTTCAGTGGGAGTGTGAGGAACGAAAATGAAGCCCATCGTATTTAAGTCAAAATCAAGATCAAAACTTAGATCAAAATTCAGATCAAAGTTAAGTCTGCTAATGCTGCTCAGCCTAGGCGGGGCTCTGTGGATGACCGATGCTGCTGAGGCGCGATCGCCCGAGGAGCCCAGTGATACGGCGGTCCCGCAGGCTAGCCAGCTTGCCCAAGCTGACGGCGTAATTACCGTTACCGGGCTATCCGTTCAGCCCACTGATGCTGGTGTGCAGGTGACCCTAGAAACGGGCGGGGGAACCTTAGCAGAACCGGATAGCTCTCGGGTTATCGGCAATGCGCTGGTTTTTGAAATTCCCAACGCCGTGCCGTCTCGCAACGACATTGAAGAATTTGAGCCGGTGGACGGCATTGCCCTTATTCAGGTGAGCGAGCTACCGGGGAATCGCCTCCAGATTTCCATCACTGGCAGCGATGCTCCCCCCGCCGTTAGCATTAGCTCCGGCACCGCTGGCTTAACGTTAGCCATAACCCCCGGTGAAGCGGGTACCGGTGACGATGATGATGCAATCCAAATTGGCGTAGTTGGCGATGGGGAAGATGATTACTATGTGCCCAGAGCCAGTGTGGGCACCCGCACGGACACGCCCCTGCTGGATGTTCCCCAATCCGTCCAGGTGATTACCCAGGATACCCTTCAGGACCAGGGAGTTATTCGTCTAAACGATGCCATTCGTAACGTGAGTGGTGCGATCGCCGGTGAAGACGATCCCCGGGGACAGCGCTATACCCTTCGAGGTTTCGACAGCGCTTCGGTGGTGCGTAACGGCGTTCGCCTTAGCAATGGCGGCAACAACAACATCGGTTTCCAGGAGCTGGCAAACGTTGCGCGTGTGGAGGTGTTAAAAGGACCGGCGTCGATTTTGGTGGGAGCCGCAGAGCCTGGCGGTGTGATTAACCTGGTGACCGAAGAGCCCCTGGCAGAACCCCGCTACGAAGTTAGCTTTCGGGGCGGTAACCGTTCCCTCCTGGAACCCAGCATCGATTTCACCGGTCCCCTGACCGAAGACGGGCGCATTCGCTACCGTATCAACGCCCTGTATCGCACCGAAGAATATATCCGAGACTACGATACCCCTATCGAACGCTTCTTTATTGCGCCGGTGTTGGCGATCGATCTGGATGACGACACGGACCTGATTTTTGAAGGGGAATACAGCAACGATCGCCGCCCCGGTGAATTCGGTTTAGTGGCGATCGGTGACGGCATTGCAGATATCCCCTTTGATCGCGCCCTGTCTGATCGCGATGACGTGCTAACGGCGGAAAGCCTGCGTCTAGGCTATCGGCTAGAGCACCGCTTCAATGACGATTGGAAAATCCGCAACTCGCTTTATTTCAATCGCTACGACACCACCGTTCCCGCCAATGGAGCCGGGACATTGGTCAGCGCAGGATTCCTGCCGGGATTTTTCAACGAAGAAACCGGCGATCTGGAAATTTATCAGATTCGTCTTGAGCAACCCATTAGCAACCTAGAGATTCAAACCAATGTGGTCGGTGAGTTCAATACCGGCAATATTGAACACACATTGCTGGTTGGAGTCGATTTGTTTAGGGTTTGGGATCGCGGCACCGAAACCCGTGCTTCATTCCCGCCCATCACGGAAACCTTTAATATCTTTGACCCCGACTATGACGCTTTGCTAGAGAGCAACTTCAATAGTTTTCCCTCGGTGGGGATAATTGAGGGACGCACCGACAGCATCGGCGTGTATGTTCAGGACCAAATTCAGCTAACGGACAACCTGATTGTGTTGGGGTCGTTGCGTTTCGACAACGTTTACCAAGAAAGCACTTCGTCTGACCCCATCAGCGGCGAGACCGAAAGTAAGCGGGAAGAGTCAGCGTGGACGCCTCGGATTGGTGTGGTTTACCAACCCTCGGACAACGTTTCCCTATATGCCAGCTACGGACAATCCTTTGCTCCCAACATCGGCACCACATCTGACGGTGGGATTATTGCGGCGGAGGAGGGCGAACAGGTTGAAGTGGGCGTGCGCGCTGAACTCCTTGATGGCAGGCTATTTGCCAACTTGGCGCTTTTTAACTTGATCAAGGACAATGTGGCGCTTCCTGATCCCCTACTCCCGATCTTCTCTGTGCCCAGTGGTAAACAGCGCAGTCGTGGTATCGAGCTAGATATTATTGGCGAAATCTTGCCCGGCTGGAATATCGTCGCTAACTATACCTATACCGATACGGAAGTTCTCGATAGCACCGACGGCACAACGGGCAACGAACTGTTTAATGCCCCTGAGCATATTGCCAACCTGTGGACGAGGTATGAGATTCAGTCTGGATCGTTGGAGGGGCTTAGCTTTGGTGTGGGATTAAACTACGTTGGCGAGCGATTCGGCGATTTGGACAATAGCTTCACCGTCGATGATTATTTGTTGACCAACGTTGCGATCGCATACGAAGCCGAGAACTGGACCGCGGGCATCAACTTCCGCAATATTTTCGATGTGGAATACATCGAAGGCGTCGCCAACCGTCGCGATGTGGATATTTATCCTGGCGAAGGCTTTACGGTGATTGGTTCGTTCTCAATCCGCTTCTAGCTCAAAATCCCCCCTTGGCTAACATCTTGAGAAGGCGCTAAATATGCCATTTAACAAGGAGCCCCCCTGATTAACAGGGGTGGGGGGATTTTATACGGTTCAAGCTTTAAGCCAGAAACTTTCAGTTAAAAACTTTCAGCCAAAAATTTCGGGAAAGGGGGAAGCTGGCTCTCCCTTGTTCTCCCTTTCAAGTTGACTTCCTCTGTGGCATTCCTTGTTCGCGAAGGGTTGGCAAAGCCCATAGCGCGGATTCAGCTTCATTACGGGATTCAAAATCGTCCTGTTCTTTATCGAACTGACCATAAATTTCTACGGCGGGAGCCCGCCCTAAATTGCAAAGCAGAGACAACGGGGCAGAAAAATATTGCTTGCACATACTCTAGAGGGTCTGGCTTAACTGGATTTCTCCTCGCTAACTATTCATCGGTGAATTTTGATCATGCGTTGGTTCTACCGTTCGTTGCCCATTCGCTGTGGAGCGCTGGCTCTGGTGGCTGGTTTAAGCATTACAGCCTGTGGCGGCGATCGCCCTCAATCCAATCGCCCATCAGCTGCGGAGGGGGCACCGGAGGCGATCGCCAGTGACTGCCGCACCGTTTCCCATTTTTCCGGGGAAACAGAAGTGTGTGAATCCCCGGAAAAAATCGTTGTTCTTGATGCCCACTCCCTGGACCTGCTCCTATCCCTTGGTCGCCAGCCCGCCGGTATAGTAACGCCCCTGCCCATTACAACGGATCGCGTGGAACAACCCAGCGTCGCCGTCCCCTACCTGGGCAACTTTGTGACCACCAAGCCCGTTTACCTGGGCACAGCGGGACGCGCTCCATCGTTGGAAGTGCTGACTCTCCTTAGACCTGATCTAATTCTGGGGGAATCCTGGAGTGTGCGATCTGCATCGGAAGTCCTGCTGCCCAAAGTGGCGCCGACAGTACCCCTAGGACCGCGCACCGAAAAAAATCAATGGCGTAGAAATTTACGGGCGATGGCCCAAGCGCTGGGGGATGAAAATTTAGCGGATCAGGCGATCGCCCGCTACGAACAACAACTGGCGAAGGCGAAAAAAGACTTGGCGGAGGTGGTTTCCCAGCGCCCTAAGGTGCTGCTGTTGACCGGGGAAAGTTTAACCAAGGGGGCAATATTTATCCTGACCGGCGAAGGGTTTATTGGGCAAATGCTCCAGGCGATCGGCTTTGAGGTGGTGACTCCCCCTGGGGTTACGCAGAATTTTATTCCGTCCTCCGTTGAAGTGCTGCCCAGCCTTAACGAAGCGGATATGGTTTTTGTCCTAGGCTATAGCGCTGAGGCTAGTGAGGCGGTCGAGGCGGAAGATATCATCGACGAAAAAGCGCTGGTGGAACGGCAAAATTTTCTTATTGGTCAACAGCTTGCTCGAATTAAAGCGGACTGGGGGGAAAATGCGATCGCCCAATCTTTAACTGCGAGCAAAACCGATCAAGTTTACTTCCGCACCTTCTACGAATGGAACGTGTTCAATGGTCCCCTAGGTGCGGAGTTAATCTTGACCCAACTCCGCGAGTCGTTGCTGGAAGAGTAACAAGCCAAATAAGCAGGACTTACGGAAAGCCCCCTTACCAAGGGGGAGTGTAAGTCAGGAGGGGTAAGTAAAATGCTCAGCTCTTGCGCGATCGCACTTGACTGATGGGTACACACAGGGGCGTTCCCACTACCGGGTCAGGAATAATGCGACTATCTAGTCCAAACACTTCCCGCACGAGTTGTTCCGTCATCACTTCTTCCGGCTTGCCCTGGGCATGAACCTGTCCTGATCGTAGGGAAATAATTTCATTGGCGTATCGGCACGCCTGATTTAAATCGTGCAGCACCATCACAATGGTTTTGCCCTGGTTGACGTTGAGTTCGTGCAGCAAGTCCAGCACCTCAAGCTGGTGAGCCAGATCCAGGTAAGTGGTGGGCTCATCTAGCAGCAAGGTTTCTGTGTCTTGGGCTAGGGCCATGGCAATCCACGCCCGCTGTCGCTGTCCACCGGAAAGGGTGTCCAGGGGGCGGTTGGCGAATTCGTACAAGTCCGTGGTGGCGATCGCCTGGTCCACTTGCCGCTCATCTTCCTGGGACCATTGTTGGAGCCAGTTTTGGTGGGGGTAACGTCCCTGGGCCACCAATTCCCGCACCGTTAAGCCTTCCGGAGCCGATGGGCTTTGGGGCAAAATTCCTAGGCGTTTTGCCAGGGTTTTGGCAGGCAATTTGGCGATCGCATCCCCTTCCAAATACACCGTTCCCGTTTTGGGTTTCAGCAGCTGAGCCATCCCCCGCAGCAGGGTAGATTTACCGCAGCCGTTGGGACCCACCAGCGCCGTGACTTGACCTTTGGCGATCGCCAGATCCAGCCCGCGAATAATGACGTTGCCGTCGTAGGCGAGGGTTAACTTACGGGTGGTTAGGGCGATTTGGGAAGCGGTGTCGAGAAGCATTTTAGGGACGTTAGGGTGACGTTGCGGTAACGGTGAATGCGCTGATAGGGACGATGGGAAAAGGATTGAGATTAGGCTAAGTGTGCCCCCAGAGCCTTAGCGGTTGCGGTATAGGAGCCATAGGAAATAAGGGGCTCCAATAATGGCGGTGATGACGCCACAGGGGAGTTCGGTGGGAGCAAAAAGTATCCGTCCTGCCAAATCCGACACTTCCACCAGGCACGCCCCCACCAACGCCGCTACGGGAATCAGTCCGGCGTGGGAGGGACCCACCAACTGTCGCGCCAGGTGGGGAGCCATAAGTCCCACAAAGCCCACCGTACCTGCTGTTGCCACTGAAGATCCCGCTAGGGCAACGGTACATAGCAACAGCACCCCACGGGTCCACTCCACCCGACTGCCTAGCCCGTTGGCTAAATTGTCGCCTAAATTCAGGGCATCTAGATTTCGGGCTAGCACCATGGATAGGGGGATAAAAATCACCAGCCAGGGGAGCAGCGGCAACAGGTGTTGCCAGGTGCGACCATAAACGCTGCCGGTGAGCCACACTAGGGCTTGGCTAACGTTGGCGATTCTGCCGAAGGTAATCAAGATACTGCTTATGGCGCCAGTCATCGCCGTCAAACCAATGCCCACTAGGATGAGGCGAATGGGGGAACTGCTCCCAATCCAGGCAAGGCAGTAAATAGCAAGCGCCATAGCCGCCGCCCCAAGGAACGCTGCCACCGGTAACCAAGTGACGTCAGCGGTGGGAAACACCACCAGGAAAATAATCGCCACCAGGCTGGCCCCGGAGTTGATGCCAATAATGGAAGGGGCCGCTAAGGGGTTTTGAGCGATCGCCTGGGAAATGGTCCCCGCCACCGCCAGCCCTGCTCCCACCATCAGCGCCACCAAAGCCCGAGGCAGGCGCAGGGAATTAATCACCAAGACGTAGTCCGGATTATCCGATAGACCAAAAATGGTTTTAACGGCGTCCCACAGGGGCACCGGATATTCGCCGAGGCTCACGTTCAGGACCAGAGACACCAGGGCAATGGCGCTCAAAACTGCCAGCACCAGGGGCACTCGCCGATCTACGCGAAAGGAGATTCGCGGCTGGCGAGGACGAATGGAAATCCAGGGTTTACGGCGATCGCCCCCAACGCCAGGGGACTCAAATTCGTTCAATTCGCCAGGGGGATTCGATTGACTAGCCATAGGACGGAGTAGAAGCGCTGTCGCCGGGAGTAAACACGTTTGGAATCAAGCTGAAAGCCAAGTGATAAGAAGAAATTGAGAAGGGGAAAGGGCCAGGAGGCTACCGTTTATTGCGAGACTTGAGGCGCGATCGCACCAAGCCAATAAAAAACGGTGCGCCAATAATGGCGGTCATAATACCCACCGGCAGTTCAAAGGGGCGGAGCGCATAGCGGGCAATGGTGTCGGCAATAGATAGAAAAATACCGCCCGCCACCATGGAATAGGGCAAAATCCATCGGTAGTCCACCCCCACCCCAAAGCGCACCACGTGGGGAATCACCAGCCCCAAAAATCCGATGGGACCTGCCAGAGACACAACGCCGCCGGCCAACAGCACCACAATCACCGCCGCCGCCACCTTGACCCAGCCCGTTTGCAGTCCCAACCCTTGGGCCACATCCTCACCGAGATTAAGCAGCGTCAACTGTCGTCCCAGCAGCAGGGAACCCGCCAGCCCCATGGCGATGTAGGGCAACACTGGCAGCATGGTGTCCAAATCTTGCCCTGCCAAAGACCCCGCCAACCATAGGCGAATATCTTCCAGGGTGCGCTGGTTCAAAATTAAAAAACCGGTGGTTAGGGAGCTAAGCAGGGACGTTAAAGCGGCACCGGCAATAATGAGCTTTACGGGCGTCAAGCCGCTGCGCCCCATGGACCCCAGCCAGTACACCGTGCAGGCTGTCACCGCTGCGCCGGCAAAGGCGAAACCAATGGAGCCTTGCCCGTTTAGGGTGATGGCTAGCACCATCGCAAAGGATGCCCCCACATTGACGCCCAAAATATCCGGGGCGGCGAGGGGGTTCCGGGTGAGTCCCTGGGTAATGGCTCCCGAAACGGCAAGGGCGGCTCCGGCAATAATCGCAAACATTGCCCGGGGCAATCGGACGGTGCGAATAATTAGTTGGTCTACCGAGCTTTCGTCAAATTGAAAGAGCGATCGCCACACGGTGCCCCCATCAATATCCGCTGCCCCCAGGGAAAGGCTAAGGAACAGGCAGCCAAATAGCGCCGCGATGGAAACCACCAGCCCGAGGGACAGGAAAACCGACGATGACAGGGAATTGGGGGGGCGCTTAGACGGGCGATTGGGCAGAGGTTTAGGGCGTTGATTAAGGGGACGCGATTCCATAGTTGTCTCCTAAAACCTAAGGACGTTCCGTTGCAATACCCAACGCCGCCCCTTCAATGCCCCGTAGCGTATCCATCACCGCAATTACGCGACCGTGGTTTACGTCACTGTCTGCATTAATAACCACCACAATTTGCTTGCCGTCTTCAATAAGACCCCGCACGCCCGCTTCCAAATCTTCCAGGGCGATCGCCCGGCGATTAATGGACAGGTCACCGGACTTTTCGACGGTGACCGTGACCCGAGTGCGCTCCTGCACCTCCGACTGATCCGCTTTGGGCAGGTTAACCGGCAGCGCTTCCGTGCGGGATAAAAACAAGCTGGAGATAATGAAAAACGTCAAAATCGCAAAGATGACGTCAATCATCGGGATGATGTTGATTTCAAAATCTTCGTTCGCTTCCTCAAGATCGTACATAGGACCCCTCCGCTACATCTCCTTGACCGGATGGGTTGGCAGCATCGGCGATCGCAGCCTGCCCGTTTTCGTAATGCACTTCGTAAAGAATCTCGAGCTGTCCACCGTACTCCTGAATAAACGCCACCTGACGCTTATAAAAACCTCGGAATAAGTTGGCAAACAGCAGTGTGCCAATACCCACCACCAAACCTGCCGCCGTTGATACCAGCGCCTCACTGATACCGCCGGTTACCACATCGGCATTTTCTGAAATATTGCTGAGCTGAAGGGCTTCAAAAGAGGTAATAAGTCCCAAAATTGTCCCCAGCAAGCCTAACAGGGGAGAAACGCTAACTACCGTGGCGAACATGGTGTTGAACCGTCGCAGGTTAGGCAACTCTGCCTGCATGGCGCTGGCGAGAGCCAGATGAAATTGCTTGGGACTAGCGCCCTTGATTTCCAACGCTTCAAGAAAAATTCGGGCGAGGGGTAAATCAGCACTTTGACGTAGTCGAGTGTAGGCTTCCGCTGGAGACTCGCGATATAGACGCAAAATACCTTGCATAACCTTGCGTTGGCGGCGGTTAAGGCGCGTCCAAAACACTAGACGTTCAATAATCAAAGCTAGGGACACTAGCGAAAATGCCAGCAGCGGCCACATAACAATGCCGCCGGCTGAAAAGAGTTTTTCTAAATTTTCCATAACCGTCTATGATGCTTGGCTTCAGGCAGAATCACCGCTGTGGGCGGACAAGTACCCACATAAAGTCGTGCCAGATTGTTGAGACAATCTCTCAAGAATTGACTCTCATCCCTCTACGCTTGTCAAGCTTCTGATGAAGGATTAGTGAAGGAATGAACGCTTTAACCTTGCTTATAAGCAGGTTGCACGCAGGTTGCACACAGAGACTTATCTAGACCTAATTAGGGCGGTTATAGGTTAATCACGTCAACCAGTTTTGAGCCCTAAACGCATTTTCTGATTGTTCAGCTTTTTTGAATTTCCCCAGGATACGCCAATGGTTATGAAGGGAAACTATAAAGAGAAATTTTTAGTAGGAAAGGATCTTTTTTAGGATTGAGATCGTGCTTGAAGGCTTGAATAGGACTTACCCAAGACATGTTGTTTGAGTCCAAGAACAAATGTTGCATCGGCTTCCCCCCTTACAAAGGGAGAACTGAGGGGGGACTGAGAGATATCAGTTCGAGGACACAAAATTAGCTCAAATCCGCTGCCCCCCTTACTAAGGGTTGACCGATGAGGGATCCTCTTACCATATCCCCCGTCACCAAGACTTTCCGCTATCGGCTCAAGCATCAGAGGATCCCCCCCTTTTGCTGAGAAGGGCTTTTCGTCGAACTGACGCCTTCTATAGCGGCGACGGAGTGACTTAGGACAACAGTCTAAGACTTTGAGCAATGG
>ERZ1740067.1783-NODE-1783-length-14176-cov-8.278592_pt1 | contig 14176 bp, 15 predicted proteins | sample MGYA00581736_ERZ1740067 | MGnify/ENA primary metagenome ERZ1740067 (study PRJEB43018, sample SAMN04849236) | marine metagenome | isolation source: floating plastic debris | place: Pacific Ocean | collected 2008-08-27 | study: EMG produced TPA metagenomics... | reverse complement strand
GCTGTATGGCATCGTGTTCTTCAGCCACCTGTTGGGGTCGTGTCTGGGCGTGTGGCTGGGCGGGCGGATGTATGACCTTTATGGGTCGTACACGCAGGTGTGGTGGATCGGTGTGGCTGTGGGGGCGTTCAGTGCGATTGTGCATCTGCCCATCCGTGAAAAGCCGTTGGGCCGGGCGGCGGTTGCCGCTTAACCGCGCGACGCGCGGATCGCCTCCAGAACCTGATCGGTGTGGGTGTAGGTCAGGCCGTGGCCCGCGCCGTCGATGACGGTGTGCCGGGCGTTCGGGTTCCATTCGGCCAGCACGTCCCTGCCCGCCAGTGCGATCACGTCGTCGTCGGCCCCCCAGATGGCGAGCACCGGCACATCGGCGGCGGCGATGGCGGCGTGCTGTTCAGGCAGTGGCGCGCGCAGGACGCCACGAAGGCTGGACAGAACGGCTGGAAAGTATCCCCGCCGGTCCGTTTCGGCGCGTTGCAGTTCGGTGATGTTCTCGACCGAGCCGGGGGTGCCCGCCTCGGCGGTGATGCCCTTGCGCAGGATGAACGGATAGGTCGCGAGGAACAGCCAGTCGCCGATGAGGGGCAGATCGCGGGTGAGCTTGAGTTGAGTGTTTGTCAGCGCCTGCATCCCGGCCGGGGCGAGCAGGATCAGCTGCTTGACCCGGTCCGGTTGATGCGCGGCCACGTGGGCGGCAATGGCGCCGCCCATGGAATAGCCCAGCAGCGTGACGGGGCCGGTGATGTCCTCGTGCATCAGCAGGTCATTGTACTGGGTGAGGAAGAACGCGGCGTCCTGACGGCCCGATGCGCTGTCGGAATAGCCGCGGCCGTAATGGTCGTAGACCAGCACCCGAAAGCCCATCAGCGCCAGCCCGCGCGCCAGCCCGCGCCACACAAAGGACGGTGTGGTGAGCCCGTGGATGCACACCGCCACTGGCCCGCGTTCTGGGCCAAGCCATTGGTAATGCGTTCGCCCCTGCGACAGCAGCGCGATCTGGCCCGGGGCCTTGTCCTGACGAGCCTCGGACATCGGCGTGCGCATCGCCTCGATGGTCAGGGGCACGGCGATCAGACCGGCGAGGATGACGACAACCCAGATCACTGCGCCTGCCACCGGTCGAGGATGTAGCGGCAGGTCATCAGGTCCAGATGCGCGCCGCCGCCGTTCTTGAACAGGGTGATGTCATCGGGCTCGCGGGCAAAGGCGTCGAGGTCGTAATAATCCGCGACAAGGTGATCACGGGTGATGGTGCCCGCCTCAAGCGGGATCCTGACCTCACCGATATGGCCCACGGTGGTGTCGTAGCTGTCGACGAAGACGCGGGCGCGTTGCAGGGCGGTGTCGTCCGCCTCGCGCATGTCGGGGCGGTAGGCACCGATCAGGTCGAGGTGCTGGCCCGGTTGCAGCCAGTCGCCCCGGATCAGCGGGTCGGTCGACATGGTGGCGGAGGTGATGATGTCGGCGCTGCGCACGGCTGTCTCGAGGTCGCGGGCGACGTCGGTGTCGTGCGCCCTGGCAAAGGCGTCGGCCTTGTCCGGGGTCCGGTTCCAGATGGTGAAGCGAGCCTGCGGGAAGGCGGCGGCATAGGCGGCGCGCAGGCTGGCGCCCACGGTGCCTGCGCCCACGATCAGGATGTTGCGGCTGTCGGGGCGCGCAAGGCGGCGGGCGGCCAGGAGGCTGTCGCCTGCGGTCTTCCATTTGGTGACGAGGTGGAAGTCGATGATGGCGGCAAGGGTGCCGGTGGCGTCGTCATAAAGGTTCACGCCGCCATTGATCATGGGCCGGCCCGCGGCGGGATTGCCGGGAAAGACGGTGGCGGTCTTGACGGCCATGCCCAGCCCGTTGATCCAGGCCGCACGGCTGAGCAGCGTGTCAGCGTCGCGGTAGAGGAAGGTGTCGCCGATCTCGGCCCGGGGCAGGGCGTGGCCCGCAGCGAGCGCGTCGGTCAGGCCGATCCAGTCCAGCACCGCCTCACCTTCGGCGAAGGGGATGACGGGGACGTTCACGCGGCCTCGGGCCGGGTTAGCAGGCCTTCGGCCACCAGCCGGTCGGCCCAGCCCTGCGGCCCGTCGAAGAGATGCGTGTGCCAGCCGCGGGCACCGGCTGCGGCGATGTTGTCGTCCCGGTCATCGGCAAAGATCAGGGCGTCACCACTGAGACCGCTGGCCTGTTCGAGCATCTCGTAGATGCGGGCGCTGGGTTTGGTGACCTGCATATGGCCGGAGATGAAATCGCGATCGAACTGGCGGAGAAAGTCGTAATGCGTGGCGGCATAATCATAGCTGCCCACGCCGAAATTGGTCAGGGAAAACACGGGCGTGCCCCTGGCCTGCAAGGCGCGCATCAGGCGCACGGAATGGTCGATCGCGGGCGAGGCCAGTTCGATCCAGCGGTCGTGCCACATGCGGATCTCGTCGCGCCAGTCGGGATATTTGTCGGCCGTCTCGTAGATGGTTTCGGTGAAGGGGTGGCCGAGGTCGACCAGTTCGTTCATGGCGTGCAGGTCGACGGCGGCAAACATCTCGCGCCGCCGCGCCTCACCGATCTCTGCGTCGTAGAAGCGTTCCGGCTGCCACTCGATCAGCACGTTGCCGATGTCGAACACCACTGCCTTGATCGTCATCGTTTGGCGGCCCTCAATTCCCGTTCCAATGCGTCCAGAAAACGCGATCTGTCGGCCTTGGTAAACCCTTTGCCGCCGCCTTGGCGGAACGGATCGGCGGCGCGCAGGTCGCTCATTAGGTCGCGTGTGGCGAGCACGTTGCCGATATTGGCTTGAGTCAGCGCCTCGCCGTTGTGTTTGAGCACGCGCGCGCCCGCCTCGACGCATTTGGCGGCCAGCGGGATGTCACCGGTGACGACCACGTCGCCCGTGGTGGCGCGGTCGGCGATCCACATGTCGGCGATGTCCGGCCCTTCCGGGACGATCACCGTTTCCACCAGCGGGTTTTGCGAGGGGCGCAGGCCGCCATTCGAGACGACTTTCATCAGTACCTTGTGACGGGTGGCGACGCGCTCTGCCTCGGCTTTGACCGGGCAGGCGTCGGCGTCGATGTAGAGGGTCGTCACGTGTAAAGCGCCTCGGCGTGGAAGGCCAAGTGATCCTCCATGAAGGTGCTCACGAAGAAGTAGCTGTGGTCATAACCGGGCTGCATGCGGAAGGTGATGTGCTGGCGGCGCGCGGCGGCGGCCTCGGCGAGGGCCTCGGGTTTGAGAAGGTCGAGGAACTGGTCACTGGCCCCCTGGTCGATGAGGATCGGACCGTCGAAGCCCTTGCTGCGCATACACAATGTGGCGTCGTGGGGCGACCAGAGACCTTCGTCGCTGCCCAGATAGGCGGCAAGCTGTTTGCGGCCCCAGTCGCTGGCGGTCGGGTTGGCGATGGGGGCAAAGGCCGACACGGAGCGGTAGCGGTCGGGATGCGCCATCGCCATGGTCAGCGCCCCGTGCCCGCCCATGGAGTGGCCGGTGATGCCCTGCCGCTCCATGTCGAGCGCGAAGTTCCGTTCGAGCAGCGTCGGCAGTTCTTCGGTGACGTAGTCCCACATGCGGTAATGCGGTGCCCACGGTTTTTCGGTGGCGTTGACGTAGAAGCCCGCCCCCTTGCCCAGATCATAGGCGTCGTCATCGGCCACATCATCGCCGCGCGGCGACGTGTCAGGGAAGCAGAGCGCGATACCGTGTTCAGCCGCCCAGGCCTGCGCACCGGCCTTGGTCATGGCGTTTTCGTGGGTGCAGGTCAGGCCCGACAGGTACCAGAGCAGGGGAACGGGGCCGTCCCGCGCCTCTTGCGGCAGGAAGAGGCCAAAGGTCATGTCGCAGCCGCAAGCGGTCGAGGCGTGGGTGTAGACGCCCTGTGTGCCGCCAAAGCAGGCGTTTTCGGATTGGGTTTGCATGGCTGTCCTCCTCGTTGGTTCATCGCTAGCGGGCGGGGGCGCATGGGGCAAGCGGCGGGTGCCTCCGGCGGTGGTATTTTTGGTCAGAAGAAGACTAGGGGCTGACCCAGCCGATGACGGCAGTCAGGGTGACGATGCTGACGGCTGTGGAGATCAGGATAGAAGCGGAGACGCGTTGCGGGGCGACCCCGTAATGCTGGGCGAGCATGTAGACATTGCCCGCGACCGGCATGGCGGCGCAGGCAATCAGGACGGCAAAAGCAAAGGGGTCGACCGGAAAGAGGTAAATCGCGGTGAGGGCGACAGCGGCGGGGTGCAGGATGAGTTTGGCAAAGCTGAGCCAGCCTGCGATCTCGATGCGCTCCGCACTTTTGGAGGCGAGGGATGCGCCGATGGCAAAGAGCGCGCCGGGGGTGGCGGCAGCCCCGAGGATCTGGAGGAAATCATTGGCGGGCGTTGGGATGGGCCAACCGGTTGCCGACCAGATCAGCCCGGCGGAGATGGCGACAATCATCGGGTTCCTGATCAGGCCGGTGCCGATGGTGCGCAGGATCGACAGGGACAGCGCCCCTTCGCGGCTGCCGGTGATCAGGATCACGATCAGGCTGGAGAACACGATCAGGTCGATGGACAGGATCAGGATCATGGGTGCCACCGCAGCCTGTCCCAGCAGCAGCGCCAGCATGGGCAGGCCGAGAAAGCCGACATTGCCGATCACGCTGCACTGCGCCTCGACCGCGCAGGTGGCGGTGTCGAGGCGGCGGACCCAGCCGACGGCTGTGGCCAGAAGATAGACGGCCACGGTGCCGGTCAGGTAGGCCGCGGCCAGTGAGCCGTCCCAGATTTGCGCGATATCCAGCGTTGCGGCAAAGCCGAAGAGCATGGCGGGCAGGGCGAAGTAGAACACGAATTTGGTCACCGCCGCCGTCGCGTCTTCGGAGAAGAAGCGGCTGCGCCCGGCGGCATAGCCCAGCCCGATCAGGGCGAAAAAAGGCAGAGTTTTGAGGAGGATCGGCAGCATGGGGCAGGTGTAGCCTACACGGTGGCGTGCGTCCATGCGGGGCCGTGCACGTCGGGGCAGGCGCGATTTTCCTGTCTTAACTGAACGGTTCGGTTTATGGTGGCAGCCTCTTAGACGGAGCCTGCATGAACGACGCCGCCCCCATCGTCCGCAAGGGCCGAAAATTTGACCAGGTGCTGGAAGGCGCCCGATCCGTTTTCATGGCGGACGGGTTCGAAGGGGCGAGCGTGGATGACATCGCCAGGGCGGCCGGTGTGAGCAAGGCGACGCTCTACAGCTACTTTCCCGACAAGCGGTTGCTGTTTGTCGAAGTGGCCACGCAGGAATGCGACCGGCAGAGCCAGGCAGCGCTTGATATCATCGACATGACGGGCCCGCCGCGACAGGTTCTGGCGCAGGCGGGTCGGCATTTCGTGCGGTTCCTGACATCGCAGTTCGGGCAGCAGATCTTTCGCATTTGCGTGGCGGAATCGGACCGGTTTCCCGAGATCGGGCGGGCGTTCTACCAGTCCGGCCCGCAGCGGATGCGGACGGAAATGGGTGCTTATTTTCAAGGTGCGATCGACCGGGGTGAGCTGGCCATAGACGACATCACGCTGGCCACGGACCAGTTTGGCGAGCTGTGCAAGGCCGACATCTGGCCGCGCCTGATGTTCGGGGTGATCCGCGCGGTGAGCGACGCCGATATCGACCGGGTGGTCGATGGCGCGGTCGAGACGTTCATGGCGCGCTACGGCACCTGATTTCCTGTGCTCTGACTCGACTCGGGCCGCAACTCGACCTAGTTTCGCAATGAGAACAAAGTGCGAACATAGATGCCCGACCGTCGTATCCTGTCCATCTGGTTTCCCAGGCTGGGGGCCGAGCGCCTGATCCGGCGTCAGCCGTTGTTGGCGGATCAGCCGGTGGCGGTGGTCGAGGACCGGCAGAACATGCAGGTTATCACATCCCTCAGCGGTGTTGCGCAAAATGCCGGTTTGCAGGTCGGCCAGCCGGTGCGCGACGCCCATGCGATGTGTCCGGGGCTGCTGACCTATGCGCGCAGCGTGCCCGCCGAGACGCGGTTTCTGGAAGCGTTGCAGCGCTGGGCGGGCAAGTTTTCCCCCTGGGTCGCGCCCGAAGAAACGGACGCGCTGGTGGTGGACCTGACGGGGTGTGCGCATCTCTTTGGGGGCGAGGCGGAGCTGATGCAGGTCGTCGAGGACGATTGCACTGATCTGGGCCTGAGCGTGCTGATGGGGCTGGCGGACACGCGCGGGGCGGCCTGGGCGCTGGCGCGTTTTGCGGGCCGCGCGGCGGGGTCGGACCGCAGCGGGGACGCCATTGATCAGGAGGCGCGCGCGACACGGTCGCGGGCGGGCAAGCGGCGGCACTGGACCAAGGGCGGTGCTGCCCCTGCCGTTCAGGCGCAAGCTGCTGATATCACACGGATTGCACCGCCCGGCCAGACCTATGGCGTGCTCAGCCCGCTGCCCATTGCGGCGCTGCGCCTTGAGCCGGAGATGACGGCGCAACTGGGCCGGTTGGGCCTGCGTCGGGTGGGCGAGTTGCTGGGCCAGCCGCGCGCATCGCTGGCGCGCCGCTTTGGGCGGGGGCTGGTGATGCGGATGGATCAGGCGATGGGCAGCGCGCCGGAGCCTGTGTCGCCCGCGCGGATGCCGGACCATTTCGTCGTGCGCATGACCCTGCCCGAGCCCATCGGCTTGGCCGAAGACGTGCTGGCCGCGATTGACCGGATGCTGCCGCGCCTGTGCAAGACACTGGAAGACAAGGGAAAAGGGGTGCGGCGCGCCCGGCTTGAGGCCTATCGCAGCGACCATGGTGTGGAGGCGATCGAGGTGGGCCTGGCGCGGCCCAGCTTTGATCCGCAGCGGATCAGGCCCTTGCTGGAGATGAAGATCGACGAGATCGACGCAGGCTTTGGCATCGACATGATGCGGCTGGTGGCGGCCCAAGTGGAGCCGGTGCATGACGTGCAGGCCGTGGGTCATATGCAGGCGGGCGAGGCGGTGCGCAAGCGGCTGTCGGATGCCAATGCGCTGGACGATCTGATGGGGCGGCTGGGCGCGCGCGTCGGGCTGGATGCGATCCGCCGGTTTCACGCGGCCGACAGTCATATCCCTGAAAAGTCACATAAAATCCTGTCTGCCGCCTGGTCAAAGCCGCATGAGGGGCCGTGGCCCAAGCCCTCCAACCCGCGGCCCATGCTGATGTGGCACCCCGAGCCGGTGCATGCGCCCGCCACCCCGCGCCTGCCGGAGGTGTTCCGCTGGCGGGGCCGCGACCTGCGCCGCCTGCGCGCCATTGGGCCAGAGCGGATTGCGCCGGAATGGTGGCTGGACGATCCGAACTGGCGCAGCGGCACACGGGATTACTGGGTGACGGACACCGAGGATGGCCAGCGGTTGTGGCTGTTTTATGCACATGGCGGGGCGATGTCGCCGGGGTGGTTCTGTCAGGGGTCCTTTGCCTGAGGCGGCAGCGTACGCGCAACAGCGCGGGCCGGGGTCCGGAATTGGGCAACCGGCGGGGGCATTAACCCTTGCCCCGGTGGGGTTTGGGGCCTGTCACACGCCGTACACACCCTGTGCACAACCCGTGCACCGCGTGGCATACGATTTGGCCCGAAACCGGGTGTTAACGCAGCGCGCGGTGCCGAATGTGAACAAAGGGTAAAGGTTACTGGCGCACATCCCGGATCCCGGACCAGAGCAGGCTTGCCCCCATCGCGCCGAAGGCTGCGGCGAACAGCCCTTCGAAGCCGCGCGAAAACCGGGCGTAGCCGCGCATGGCCGCCCCGGTGGAGAACAGCATGGCGTAGGTGCCGTAGATCACCAGCCCCGACAGTGCACCCAGCGGCCCGAAGGCGAGCACGTGCCAGATGCCCAGCCCCTGACCAAAGAGGAAGGACGCCACCGCGGCCCACATCAGCGCGGCCTTGGGGTTGGTGAGCAGCACCAGGATGCCGCGCCGCCATGCCGCGCCATCGGTGAGGGCCGTGGCGTCGGGCGCAAAGGTTGCCTTGGCCCCATGCACCAGCGTGGCACGCGCGGCCCGGAGGCCGAGAAACAGCAGGTAGCCGCCACCGACGAATTTGAGCAGCAGCAACGAAATCGGGAACGCCTCGATCAGGGTGCCGAGGCCAAGCGCGGTCGCCAGCGACCAGATGAGCATGCCCGAGGCGATGCCGGTGACAACAAAAAGCGCGGGCCTGCGCCCCTGCGCCAGCGCGACGGAGGCGACGGCGGCAAGGTTCGGCCCGGGCGACATCTGTGCGGCGAGGACGCCTGCCCAGGTCAATGCGTATAGTCCGAACATGTTCGGCGCTCCCTTGGTGCGTGATGGGTCAAGCCTTGCAAACGGCGGGCGGTTTGGCAATCAGCGGCCATTGCCCGGCACGTTTAGCATTTGCAGGTCGGTGGGTTCGGGCACGGCGCCGGCGCGGGTCAGCAGGGCGTGGACCTGTCCGCGATGGTGGGTCTGGTGGTTTATCATGTGCGCGACGTTGAAGCCGAACTGCGTTTCGACGGGTTCCGTGCCACGGACCCACGGGACGGACCGGGCAAGGTCCTGTTCGGTCAGGCCATCGGCCCAGACCACGAGGTCGTCATCGAGGGCGGCACGCGCGCGTTTGTACACGGACCAGTCGCGCGGGGTGTCGGTATAGGGGTGACGCCCGGCGATGTCGGCGGCTGTGGCGGCGTCACCGTGCAGGCGGGCGATCCATATGCGGTCGTCCCAGAGGATGTGGTTGAGCGTTTCGGCGATGGAGTTGAAGAACGCGCCGTCGGGCTGCCAGCGTTGCGCGTCGGTCAGCCCGTCGGCGGCCCGGATCAGGGAGCCGTTTTGCCACCGGTTGTAGCGGGTCATTGTGCGCGCGTATTCGGGCGTGATCATTGCGGTGTCTCTGGCGTGCGGTTTGCGACCATGGGCAGGATCAGGCCCCAGGGCGTGTTCTGTGGCGGTCCGGCGGGCGCGAATCCCACCTTGCGATAGACGGCGATGGCGCGGGCATTGTCCGGGTGCGGATCGGTGCCGACAGCGGGCGCGCCCGCGGCAAAGAGCGCGCGCAGCCGTGTTCGGATGAACGCGGTGCCATGGCCGATGTTCACCATGTCCGGTTCCCCGATGAACTGGTCGATGCCCCGTGACCCCTTGGGCAGGTTGGCGAAATGGTGCCCGTCCCAACCGTGCACGTCGTAGTCCTGCATATAGGCAAAGGGGCGACCGGCGTGGTGGACCATCCAGCGCGCGACGCGCGGGTCGGTGAGATCGTCGGTTTCGTCGTCGTCCGCATCCCACCATGCGCGCACATGCGGACGGGCCTGCCATGTTCTGAGCAGGTCAAGGTCGGCAGCTGTGACCTTGCAAAAGCTGTAGGGGTCCAGGTTGGCCATGCGGGCAGTTTAGCAGATTTCCGGCGTGATCGCCTGGTGTCACGCCGTCTCGAGCCGGAATTTGAGGAAAGTCGCGCCGTCGTAATCGATGTCGCCGACATAGGCTGCGCCCAGTCTTTTCAGTGCGCCCAGGTTCTTGCGCGAGGGCGGCAGCAGGAAGGTCACGTAGGGGATGCGGTCATCGGCCTTGGCAAAGGCAAGCGCCTGTTGCGCAATCCGTCGACCGAGGCCGAAGGCGTCAGGGCGCAGGACCAGACCGAAATCCCATTCGTCGCCTTCCTTTTGGAAGCCGCCCCAGCCGACATAGTCGCCGCCTGACAGGAACGCCCAGTGCCCCAGCCCATCGCGCGTCCAGCAGTCTTCCTTGTCCGCGACAAAGCGGGTCGCGGCGGCGCTGTCCCAGGCCGAGGTCAGGAGCGGCATGTGCGCGGCCACGCGCGGGTCGGACATGTGGTCTGCGATCACTGCCGGGTCGATGGTGGTCAGGCGGACAAAGGTGATGTCGGGTGTCAATTCGGCGTTCCTGTGGCCGGGTCGGTCCAGTTGAGCGATAGGAGCCGGGCAATATCAGGTCAAGCCATCGGGCGGCGCTGGTCTGCCTGCATGAAGAACGCCCCGACGGGGCGGGGCGTTGGTCTCTGCATCCGGCGACTGCTTTTGGTGTTGGGGGCCAAAAGCGCCGGGGTGTCCGACAACCGGATGCAGAGAAGATGAGGCGCGCCCCTCCAGTTGGAGCGCCAATCTTGGAGGGTGGTTCAGGCGGCCACGGGCTGTGGCATGGTTGCGCCGCCGCGCGCCTCGACCATCATGCATTCGACAAGGAATGCCGCGTCCCGGTCGGGCGTTACCTGGTAGGCGGGCAGGGTCTGACCCAGATCGTCGATCCGCACGATGGCGCGGGGGCAGTGCAGCAGCACGCCGCCCTCGGCATAGACCACCTCGTCATATTCGAAGACCAATGTGATGATCTCCATATGTGCCAGCGGTGCAACGCGGGTGATGCCCCGGAAGCCTGTCAGGGTCTTGGCGCGCAACACGGCAAAGGGGTCACCGTGGCTGTCGCAGGCGGCTTCGCTCTCGATCAGGACGCCCTGGTCGGGCAGCAGGGCCACATCGACGCTGTTGCCCATGGCGCCGGCGGGCACGATCACCAACGCGGTATCGCCGATGGCGGCATCCGACAGCCAATATGTTTCGCGGCGGACCTCGACCAGCGGCTGCAGGCCATTGTCAAAAGTCAGGACCATGTCGCCTGCGGCCAGCGCCTCGACGGCGCGCCAGCCCATCGATGTCCCGATGCGCGTTCCGGCCACCAGGCCCCGCGTTGCAAAAAACCCACCGTCCACGGCACCCGAGGTTTCGGGCATTCTGCGGGGTGCGTTGTTCTTCTTCCATCCAAACATTTTGTCTTCCCCAAGGTGTAGCGCCTCATATGGCAGCGGCGCCGGTTGCATTCGATGAGACCAACTGGAATGATTCCCGAGGCGGAGACGGGACTTGATCTGGGCATGAATGAGGCATTGTTTCGCTGCGCGGTAACAGTCGCTGGGCCACTGTGACGACTGTTCACATGACGGCGACAGATTTGCCCCAAGTCCTACGAAATCGTGAACGCGAAGGCCTAGTCGAAGCGGTAGCCGAATCTCTCGATATCCTCGGCGCAGTCATGGGCCACGGCCGCGCGTGCCGCATCGCTGTAGTAGCCGCGATAGTCCGCCTCGCGCTCGGATGAGTTGGCACGGGGCAGCGTCAGCGCAAAGCCCAGATGCGCCCAGAGCGGTGCGGCGTCCACGTCGAACTGTTCCAGCCGGATATAGGCGTCGCAGCGTTCGGTCCCGCCCGCGTCCGTCATGTAGTGGCGCGCCGGGCTGGACTGCATCGACTGCCGCACCTGCGGGGCCTGGGCAAAATCGACAAAGTCCATTTGCTGCGCCAGCCCGACGGCGGGGTGGTCAAAGTGCTGATCCTGCAGCCAGTGATAATAGCTCACCATCCGGTCCCAGGGATTGCGCACCAGCGTAAAGGCGAAATACCCGTCGAGGCTTGGCACGATCCCGTCGATATCGGCCAGGGTCGCGTGTTTCCAGAGCCGCCCGCGCGTCTGCAACCCTTGCAGCCTGCGCCGCCGCTTGCGTGCCTTGGGCGTGTCGCCGATCAGGATATCATCCTTCATCGCGCGGTCCTCAAGCGCCAGCGCCAGCGCGGTCCCCCCGGTTTTCGGCGCATGGACAAAGACGTATTTCCGACCGGGTGACAGGATCATGGCGGCACCCTAGCGGCAAATGCGGGGCTTGCCACCACCTCGCGCTTGCACCGGGGGGCGGAGTTGCGCAATGTCGCGCGACCTGATGCACAAGGGAGGATGCAATGGGCTGGATGGCAGATGAAACCGGGCTGGGCAAACGCGCTGCCAACTACGTACCGCTGACGCCCTTGTCGCATTTGCGCCGGGCGGCGCAGGTCTTTGCCGACCGGACGGCGGTGATCTATGGCGCGCACCGGGTGACCTATGCGCAGTACCACGATCGCTGCACGCGCCTCGCCTCGGCCCTGGCGGGGATGGGCGTGGCCCCCGGCGATGTGGTCGCGACGCTGCTGCCCAATCTGCCCGCACAGGCGGAGGCGCATTTTGGCGTGCCGGCCTGCGGTGCTGTCCTCAACACGATCAACACGCGTCTCGACGTGGATACGGTGGCCTACATCTTTGACCATGGCGGGGCCAAAGTGGTGCTGGTTGATCCGCAATTCCTTGATCTGGCCGAAGCGGCCAGTGCGGCTATGGAAGGCCCCGCACCGCAGATCATCGAAGTGGCAGACGCCGCCGCGGGCTTTCCCGCGTCAGGCCGGAACCCCGAATACGAGGATGTGCTGGCGCAGGCCGATCCCGCCTTTGACTGGATCATGCCCGAGGATGAATGGGAGAGCCTGTCGCTCAACTACACCTCCGGCACCACCGGGCGGCCCAAGGGCGTCGTCTATCACCACCGTGGTGCCTACCTCATGACGATGGGGACTGTCGTCAGCTGGCGCATGGTGCTGCATCCGGTGTTCATGGCCATCGTGCCGCTGTTTCATTGCAACGGCTGGAACCACACATGGATGATGCCGCTGGTGGGCGGCACGCTGGTGTGCTGCCGCGACATCACCGCGACGGCCATCTACGACGCTATCGCCGACGAGGGTGTGACGCATTTTGGTGGCGCGCCCATCGTCCTGAACATGATCGTGAACGCCGATGCGGGTGAGCGCCGCCCCTTCGACCACGTGATCGAGGTGTTTACCGCAGGCGCTCCGCCCGCCCCTGCGACGCTCGCCAAGATCGAGGCGCTGGGGTTCAACGTCACCCAGGTCTACGGGCTGACCGAAACCTATGGCCACGTCACCGAATGCCTGTGGCAGGATCGCTGGGATGGCGTCGACGACAAGGCGGCGATCAAGGCGCGGCAAGGCGTCGCCTTTCCGATGATGGAGGACATCACGGTGATGGATGCCGACATGGCGCAGATCGACAGGGACGCCACCGCGCAGGGCGAGATCATGATCCGCGGCAATGCGGTCATGAAAGGCTACCTCAAGAACCCGGAGGCAACCGAAGAGGCGTTCGCAGGCGGCTATTTCCACTCCGGCGACATCGCGATCCAGCACCCGGACGGCTATATCCAGATCGCCGACCGGGCCAAGGACATCATCATCTCGGGCGGTGAGAACATTTCATCGGTCGAGGTCGAGGGCGTGCTGATGGCCCATCAGGACGTCAACCTCGCTGCCGTGGTCGCGAAACCGGATGACAAATGGGGCGAGGTGCCCTGCGCCTTTGTCGAGCTCAAGCCCGGCGCGGCCGCGTCAGAGACTGACCTGATCGCCTTTTCCCGCGAGACGCTTGCCGGGTTCAAGGCCCCGAAACAGGTGGTGTTTCAGGAGCTGCCCAAAACCTCGACCGGCAAGATCCAGAAATTCGAGCTGCGCAAGCTGGCCAAGTCGCTCTGAGCCACGCCGGGGATTGCGCCCCGGGCCTCGCTCCCGATCAGCGGACAAATGCGTCGGCAAACCCCATGGAGCGTGCCGCCTGAAGGCCACTGTTCAGACCGTTGCGTGTGTCGAACGGCCCGGCCAGCACGACCCGGTAGCTCTTGCCGCCGCGCGTCAGCGTCCCGATCCTGGCAGGTACGCCCGCCTTCACCAGCCGCTGTGCCGTGCGCTGCGCATTGTCCGGCACGCCAAAGGTCCCGACCTGTACATAACGCCCCTTGGCCGCCGCCTGCGGTTTTTTCACCGCAGCGGGCTTGGCCACGGCTGCGGGCTTGGGCTGTGGTGCGGCGGTGGGTGTACGCGCCTTGGCCCGGTTGCGCTTGATCCGCTTGAGCAATTGCCCGTCGCGGCGCACCAGCGTCACCGTACCCAGATCACGCGTCTGCGTGGCCATATCCGTGAATGGGTAGACCAACGCCACCTTGGCGGTCACATCCTGCCCCGTGCTTTGATCCACCAGCCGACGCGGCACGGTGTCCGTCCACACCAGCCGCGAGGCTGCAATGCCACCCAGAGATTGCTCCGCCCGGCGCGGGTTCAACCGGTCATCGGTCCAGACCGGGCGATACCCTTCGGGCACCTGCGCCACGTCGCGTTCCTGGACACGCGCGTCAAAGACCTGGCGCGGCAGCACGCGGGTGCGCTGGCTCACACCCGCCTGGGCCTGCGTCTGCACACCGACCACAGGGGCCGCGCTTTGATTTGCCCGCGCGATCGCCCCGGCGGTGGGTGAATTGGTTTGGGGGCCACAACGCACCGGGTAATCGGAGCCGTTGTTGATGTACCGCTGGCTGACCGCGTTGCCACCCCGACAGGCAGGTTGCGCGGGC
>ERZ1740067.1782-NODE-1782-length-14180-cov-7.865133_pt1 | contig 14180 bp, 14 predicted proteins | sample MGYA00581736_ERZ1740067 | MGnify/ENA primary metagenome ERZ1740067 (study PRJEB43018, sample SAMN04849236) | marine metagenome | isolation source: floating plastic debris | place: Pacific Ocean | collected 2008-08-27 | study: EMG produced TPA metagenomics... | reverse complement strand
TCGACATGACCGTGCTGGCCAACGAACAGGTGATCGACGGCAAGGGCTGGCGGTCGGGTGCTGAGGTCGAGCGGCGCGAGCTAACGCAGTGGTTCTTCAGGATCTCCGACATGGCGGGCGAGCTGAAAGACGCGCTTAGCGGTCTCGACAACTGGCCTGCCAAGGTGCGGCTGATGCAGGAAAACTGGATCGGCGAGAGCCGCGGGATCGAGATCACGTTCCACCGCATCGATGGTAACGGCACCATTCAGTGCTACTCGACCCGGCCCGATACGATGCGCGGTGCGTCGTTTATCGCAATCGCCCCGGACCATCCTGTTGCGCAGGCGTTGGAGGCCGAACAGCCCGAGCTTGCCGCCTTCATCGACGCATGCCGCAAGATGGACACGACCGAAGCGGCGATGGAAAAGGCGGAAAAGAAGGGGATGGATACGGGCCTGACCGTCAGGCACCCCGTCTATGACGACGTGGAATTGCCGGTCTGGATCGGGAATTTCGTGTTGATGGATTACGGAACTGGCGCAGTCTTTGGCTGCCCGGCACATGACCAGCGCGACCTCGACTTTGCCCGCAAATACAATTTGCCGGTGCGCAACGCGTTCTACATGCCCGGCAACACGACCGAGGTGGCGGACGAAGCACTTGTGCCCGCCAAGACCGAAACGGTGGCGTATATCGACCACTTTGCGGGTGTGGACGTCGCCACCAGCCAACACGGGATCGACGCTACCATTGACTGGTTCGAGGCGCGCGGCCTCGGCACCGGGCAAACACAGTACCGTCTGCGCGACTGGGGCCTCAGCCGCCAACGCTATTGGGGCTGTCCCATTCCGGTTGTGCATTGCGACGACTGCGGCGTCGTGCCCGAGAAAAAGGAAAACCTGCCCGTCGAGTTGCCCGATGATGTGTCGTTCGACATCCCCGGCAACCCGCTCGACCGACATCCGACATGGCGCCACGTGCCCTGCCCTGCCTGCGGCAAACCTGCCCTGCGCGAGACGGACACGATGGACACGTTCGTGGATTCGTCCTGGTATTTCGCCCGCTTTACGGCGCCGGACGCCGAAACGCCCACCGATGTAGACGACGCCGCCTATTGGATGAACGTGGATCAGTATATCGGCGGGATCGAACACGCGATCCTGCACCTGCTTTATTCCCGGTTCTTTGCGCGGGCAATGCGGATCACAGGCCATTTGCCGCAAGGCTGCGAAGAGCCGTTCGACGCGCTTTTTACCCAAGGGATGGTGACGCACGAGATTTATCAAACGCGCGATGCCAACAACCGCCCCGTCTATCACTTGCCCGAAGAGGTCAGGAACGGCGCATTGGCGGACGGCACCAAGGTGGAGGTCATCCCCTCAGCCAAGATGTCGAAGTCGAAGAAAAATGTGGTCGACCCGCTGGGCATCATCGCAAGCTATGGCGCCGACACGGCGCGCTGGTTCGTGCTGAGCGACTCGCCGCCCGAGCGTGATGTGGAATGGACGGCGGCGGGGGCCGAGGCCGCCTACAAGCACCTTACCCGTGTCTGGAACCTGTGCGACCGGATCGGCGCGATGGATCCTGCGGTCAAGGGCGAAGGCGACGATGACCTGCTGCGCGCGATGCACGTGTGCATCCATGACGTGACGATGGGCGTGGAATCCTTTGGGTTCAACGCAGCCATCGCCAAGCTCTATGGCTTCACCGCTGTCTTGTCGAAATCGAAGGCCAGCCATGCCGCACAGCGCGAGGCGATCATGACACTGGCGCAGCTGATGGCGCCGATGACACCGCACCTGTCCGAAGACATCTGGGCGCATCAGGGCGGTGAGGGGCTGATCATTCACGCGGCCTGGCCGGTTGCGGACGAGACGATGCTGAAATCCGACACGGTCACCCTGCCGATCCAGATCAACGGCAAACGGCGTGGCGAACTGACTGTGCCCGCCGATATGGACAAGGCAGAGGTTGAAAAAGCGGCGCTCGCGACCGAAGCTGTGACACGGGCGCTCGACGGCGGGCAGCCCAAAAAGGTCATCGTGGTCCCGGGTCGCATCGTCAATGTCGTGGTTTAAGCCCCTTTTCCTGTGCCTGGCCCTCGCGGCCTGCGGGTTCACGCCGGTATACGGGCCGGAGGGCACGGGCACGGCCCTGCAAAACCGTGTGATCGTTGACCCGCCCGTGGATCGCGAAGGGTTTTTGCTGGTGCGCCAGCTTGAGGATCGACTGGGCCGCACGGGCGACGCCGCCTACCGGCTGTCGGTCAACTTGACCGTCGCACAAGAGAACCGGGCCATCGACCCCGATGGCGACATCCGACGCTTTCACCTGATCGGCACCGCCACGTATGAGCTGCGGGATGCGGAAACGGGCACGGTTGTCCGGGCGGATGCAGTGGATGATTTCGTCGGCTACTCCGCCACGGGGACAACCGTCGCCACCCTCGCCGCACGGCGCAATGCGCAAGAGCGGCTGATGACGATCCTTGCGGATCAGATCGTGCTGCAGCTGCAGGCGACACAGCTGTGAAGCTGTCGACCGGGCAGGCAAATGCCTATTTCTCCAAACCGGATGCCGAGGCGCCGGGCCTTTTGATCTATGGCTCGGACGCTATGCGCGTGGCGCTGAAGCGGCAGGAGGTGATCGCGGCGCTCATCGGTCCGCAGGGCGAAGAAGAGATGCGGCTGACGCGCATCGCCAGCGCCGAGCTGCGCAAGGACCCCGCGCAACTGATGGACGCGATCAAGGCCATCGGCTTTTTCCCCGGCCCGCGCGTGGCGCTGGTCGAGGATGCCAACGAGACCGTCGGGCCGATCATCACGGATGCGCTGACGGCCTGGGGGTCGGGCGACGCACAGATCATCGTGACGGCGGGCGCGCTCAAACCCACATCAAAGATGCGCAAAGCGTTCGAGGCGCATCCCAAGGCCTATGCCGCCGCGATCTACGACACCCCGCCCACCCGCGACGAGATCGAGCGCGATCTGGCAACCGCGGGGATCCGCAATCCAACGCAGGATGCGATGCATCAGTTGATGGATCTCGCCCGCGCGTTGGAGCCGGGGGATTTTCGCCAGACGCTGGAAAAGATCGGCCTCTACAAACGCGGCGACGATGCACCGCTGAGCGGTGCGGATATCGACGCCTGCGCGCCCGCCTCGATCGAGGCTGCGGTGGATGATGTGCTGCTCGTGGTGGCCGATGGCAACGCCACGGCCATCGGCCCGGTGATGCAGCGCCTGCAGGCGCAAGGCGTGAATGCGGTGACCTTGTGCATTGGCGCGATGCGCCATTTCCGCAGCCTGCACCGCGCGGCCACCGACACCTCGGGCAGGCCGCAGATCTGGGGACCCAATCGGGACCGGATGTTGGCGCAGGCGCGCAAATGGGGGCCGGCCAAGCTGGAAACCGCGCTGACAGTGTTGACCGACACCGATCTGCAGCTGCGCAGTGCGGGCCAGAACGCGCCGGCACTGGCGCTGGTCGAACGCGCCTTTATCCGCCTGGCCATGCTGGGTGCGCGCTAGGCCCCGCGGCGCGCAGGATGGCCAATCGACCCTCCGGGGGGGATTTTTTCAGGACAAAGACGGGCACGCGCTGCGCCTGTCAGTTGCCGTATTCGGCAAACATCGCCTCGACCTGGGCGGCGGTCATCTGCGTGCGCCCCTCACCCCCAAATCCGTAGGCATCGGGTTTGAGGTCGATATAGAGCTCACCGGTGAAGGGGATGCCCGTTTGATCGTCCAGCGCGCCAAAGCCCACATGCATCTCGCCCTTCATCGGTCCATCGGCGGTGACGCGGTAAAACAGGTTGCCGCCACAGGTCTTGCAGAACACACGCTCGGCCCAGGGGGAGGATGCATAGGCGCTGAGGTTGTCCGCGCCCTCGAGCGTCATGCCGTCCGGCGGTACGGCGACACTCATGAACACGCCGCCTGACCATTTGCGGCACATGCTACAATGACAGGCTCCGGTTTCGGTGATCGGGGTGGTGATGGTAAAGCGGACGGTGCCGCAAACGCATGACCCGGTATGTGACATGAGGCTTCCTTTCGTCGTGACATGGGCAGGCTAGCGGCTGTCGATGACAGGATTTGTCAGCAACGCGGCGTTGCCCTCCCTCTCCTTGGCTGCCATGCTACCGCCAAACGTGTGAATAGGGAGCCGCGTATGTACCGCGTCATCGGCACCGCCAAGAGCCGCGCATTCCGGGTGCTGTGGATGCTGGAGGAGTTGGGGCAGGCCTACGAGGTCGAACCCGCAATGCCGCAATCGGACGACATCCGCCGCTACAACCCGCTGGGCAAGGTGCCCGCGCTGGTGGATGGCGATGCGGTGCTGACCGACTCGGTCGCGATCATGACCTATCTCGCGGACAAGCACGGCGCCATGACAGCGCCTGCGGGCACGCCCGAGCGGGCGCGGCAGGATGCGATGACCCTGTGGCTGGTCGATGAGATGGACGCGCTGCTGTGGACGGCAGCCAAGCACAGCTTTGTCCTGCCGGAAAAGCTGCGCGTGCCTGAGGTGAAGCCGACAGTGAAGGTCGAGTTCGCGCGCAATGCCGAGCGGCTCGCCGGGATGATGCAGGGCGATTACCTGATGGGTGACGCGCCGACATTGCCGGACCTGCTGGCGTCGCATTGCCTGGGTTGGTCGATCGTCGCCAAGTTCGATCCGCTGCCCGAGGCGATCAAACCCTATACCAAGCGCCTGCGCGACCGGCCCGCTTACAAAGCTGCCGCGGCAAGGTAATCCACGGCGCCCTGCCCGGCCCAGCGGCCCGTGGCAAAGCACGCGGTGAGCAGGTAGCCCCCGGTGGGTGCTTCCCAATCCAGCATCTCACCGGCGCAGAAAACGCCGGGGCGGGCGCGCACCATCAGGTGGTCGTCGAGCGCCGCGAAGGGCACGCCGCCCGCGGTCGAGATCGCCTCGTCCATCGGGCGCACGCCCGCATGTGTGACCGTCAGTTTCTTGAGACGCCGCGCCAGTTGCAGGGGTGCCGCAGGCAGCGGGCGGCCCCATTCCTGCGCCAACGCGGTTTTCAGCGGATCCAGGCGCAAGGTCTTGCGCAGGTGGTTGGCGAGGCTCGCCTTGCCACGCGGTTTCGACAGACGCGCGGCCACGTCATCGACGCTGAGGTCAGGCAGCAGGTCGAGCGTCAGGCGCGCGCCCTCGCGCACGCCGCGAGAGACGGTGTAGATGCCGCCGCCTTCGAGCCCCTTGGCCGACAGCACCGCCTCCCCCCGCGAGCGGTAGGGCCCCGCGCGCCAGGCGACCCCTTTGATTGGGGTGCCGAGATGGCGGGACATATGATCGGACCAGTCGACGGCCAGCGCCGCGTTGGACGGCGCAAAAGGCATCGTAGCAATGCCGATCCAGTCCGCCCAAGCGCCATCCGCGCCCAGGCGCGCCCAACTGGCGCCACCGCAGGCCAGGATCGTGGCGTCGGCTGTCACCGCTGTGTCGTTGATGACCGGGCGGCCCGCGTCCCACCCCGTCCAGCGCTGGCGCAGATGGGTTTTAACGCCCAGATCGGCCAAGCGGCCCAGCCAGGCCCGCAAGAGCGGTGACGCCTTCATGACCTTGGGAAAAACGCGGCCAGTTGTGCCGGTAAAAAGATCCTGCCCCAACCCTTCGGCCCAGGCCGCGATGGCGGCATTGTCAAAGGCCTGCAAGGCCGGGCGCAATGCAGGCTCAGCCTTGGCATAGCGGGGCATGAGCGTCGCCATGGGTTCTGCGTGGGTCAGGTTGAGGCCGGATTTGCCTGCCATCAGGAACTTGCGCCCGAGGCTTGGCTTGGCCTCGTAGATGTCCACCGCGTGCCCGGCACCGGCAACCACCTCGGCCGCGGCAAGCCCGGCCGGGCCGCCGCCGATCACGGCAACGCGGCTCATTCCGGTGCAGTCGGCATGCCGCCTTTGACCTCGATAACGCGGTGGGGATAGGGGATTTCGATCCCGTTGTCCTTGAGCGCGTTCCAGATCGCAAAAAGCACGTGGCTTTTGTATTTGTTGCGCCCGTCATCGATGCCGCTGACCCAATACTCCACGCAGAAATCAACGCCGCTGTCGCCAAAGCCCACCAGTTCGCAGTCCGGGCCCTCGGGGTCGTCGAGCACGAATGGCAGCTTGGCCACAGCGGCGTTGATCAGCGGCGGCAGGGCGTTGATGTCGGTGTCGTAGCTAACGGAAAACGGCGCCTCGTAGCGGTTGGCAGAGCCCGAGTCCGAATAGTTGACGACGCGTGTAGTGATGAAATCCTCGTTCGGCACGACGATCCAGCGGCCATCGAAGGTTTCGAGGATGGCGGCACGGGCGGTCATCTTCACGATGGTGCCGGCCTCGCCGCCATCCAGTTCGACATAATCGCCGACGGTCGCCTGCCCTTCGACCAGGAGGATCACGCCCGAGATGAAGTTCGACGCGATTTTCTGCAGGCCAAAGCCAAGCCCCACGCCAATCGCACCGCCCAGCACGGCCAGCGCCGACAGGTTGATGCCCATGATGTTCATCAACAGCAGGAAGGCGACGGCAAAGATGCCGAACTCGATCGTCTTGGCCAGCAATTGCCGGATGGAGGGGCGCATCTCCTCCTGCTTTTCGATGAAGCTCTGGGATTGATCGTTGGACCAGCGGCCCAGCCAGAACAGGAACCCGCCCGCAATGATGCCGCGCACCAGGGCCATGGCGGAAAACTGGATGTTGCCAAAGCTGACCTGCATCGCCGACAGCCGCGCGGTGGCCACCTCGAGAAGGCCCAGGGCATAGATCGCGGCGATGGGTATCAGGATGTAGCGGCCCAGCAGCTTGAGGAATGGATCGGTCACGATGTCGCGCACCAGGGCCCGCACGGCGAGGAACAGGAAAACGCGCTTGCCAAAGGCGATGACCGCCCCGCTGTCAAAGAGCGACCGCACGACGCTTTCGCCGATGCCGGTGAAGACATAGGCCAGAAGCGGCAGCAGCAGCGGCAGGAACTGCACGACAAAGCGGCGGGTACGGGCGACATAGGTGTCGGCGTCGCCGGGATCGAGAAGGCGCGAGAGCATCGGGCGCAGGCGCCGGGTGACCAGCAGGGCAAGCAGGTAGGCCGCGATCAAGAGCCCGAATTGCGACCACGCGACGGGGCTGAGCAGCCAGGTCAGCGCCAGCTCCCAGGCCTGCAGACCGTAGCCCGCGATCGTTTGCACGATCTCCGGCTGGCTCTCCAGATCAAACTCCACCGCGCACCTCTTGTCCCAGGCCCAATGTGCAACACTTCTCACGGTGAACCTGCAAAGTGCAAGACGAGGGCCAGATGTCAGACCCGGTGTGCCCCTTGTGTGACCGCCCGATCCCGCCGGACGCCCCGCAAAGCCTGCACCACCTGATCCCCAAGCTCAAAGGGGGCAAGGGCGGCCCAACCGTCTTGCTGCACCACATCTGCCATCGCGAGGTGCATGCTACACTGACAGAGGCGGAATTGGCGCGAGACTACAGCACGCCCGAGGCGCTTCGGGCGCATCCACGGCTGGCCAAGTTCTTTGCCTGGGTGGCCAAGCGCCCGCCTGCGTTTCATTCGAAGGTACCCGGCGCGCGGCGCAAGCGGTAGAAGCCCGTCGTGTTCAACGCCCGTCGGTTCGGCGGGTCCTCGCCGACAGCGTGGTGCGTTGTTCCTGCGGCACTCTGGGGCATGTTCTCGAGGTGCACAGGTCTCCGGTCACACCGACACGGCCCGGAGCCACTAACAAGTGATCAGTTCAAACCTGCTCAAAAAGCGATTTTGACGTGCGCGCATTGATTCGACGGGCCACATCGCGCAGGACGTACTGTGCAAAGTTGTGAATTTTCTCGTCATGGGACAGTTTCGGCGGCGCGGGGCGCGCAACTGGTATTGGTCGGATGATGTAGCTATCGCGGGCCATCGCACTCTCCTCCTATACTCATACCACGAATACCCGGTCCGAACTACTGCGGCATATGATCTGGATCAGTGCAGAGCGCCTTTATGGCCTTTGCGTGCGCCAACTCTGCCGCGACCACATCTGCGGTCAGCGCATGTGCGCGGGCCATCACGTCGCCATCGGTGACCACTTCATCCAGCAGCCCAAAGGACAGCGCCTGTTCGGCGTCGATCTTTTGACCGGCCATCAGGATCAGCTTGGCCCGCGCCGGACCGACCAGCGCGGCAAGGCGCGCGGGGTCACTGGGCTGCGGCAGAAAGCCCAGCTTCATCACCGGGTAAAAGAACCTGGCCCCCGGCACCGCCACCCGCAGATCGCACGCCAACACCATCCCCATCGCGCCGCCGGCAACCGTGCCGTTGAGCGCGGCAATGCTGAGGCCCGGAAAGGCCGCGATAGCGCCTGACAAACGCTCCCACACTGGCGAGGTCGCCAGCCCGTCGCGCGCCGCCTCAAGGTCCATGCCTGCACTGACCACCTTGCCCGCACCCGTCAGGATCAGGGCGCGCGCGTCGCCGGCACCCTCGACCGCGTCGGCGAGACCGGACAGCATGTCACCGGTCAGCGCATTGGCCTTGTCGGGCCGTTGCAGGGTGAGCGTGGTGACGGGGCCGTCGCGGGTGATCTCGATCATGGCCTGCCTTTCATCCGGTTGTTTCGTTGACGGCTTAGGCTTTGGGCGGGCGAAGGTCCAGTGATCCGACTTGACGTGCCCGGTTGCCTGCCGGACGATGTGCCAAGCCATTTGATACAAGGATTCCCCGCCATGAACCGCCTGCATACTCTGACCACGTCCACAGCCCTCGCCCTTGTGCTGCCTGCCTCTGCCGCATGGGCCGACCTGACGGCAGCGGATGTCTGGGACGACTGGAAGAGCTACATGGAAGGAACCGGTTATGCCGTCACCGCATCCGAGGCGCGCGCGGGCGACACGCTGACCGTGTCGGATGTCGCGATGACCATGGACCTGAGCGATGACACCGGCGCCGGCTCGACGGTGGTGCAAATGGCTGAGATCGTGTTCACGACGAAAGGTGACGGCACCGTCGGGATCACGCTGCCCGAAGACACTGAAATCGGCGTTGTGTTCGACGGGTTGGCGGATGACGATGATGTGGAATTCACGCTGAGCTATACCCAGACGGACCCGGTCATGACCGCCTCTGGCGATGTGGGTGCAATCACCTACGATTACGCGGCGCCGCAGATCGCCATCGACCTCGACGGGGTCGAAACCAGCGGCGTGATCCTGACCGACGAGATTGCGCGCCTGTCGATCGTGGCCAGCGACGTGGCCTATGTCATGTCCAACACGGTCGGTGAGGTGCGCGCCGTGGACCAGACGATGAGCGCCAGCGGCCTGACCTATGACGTCTTTTTCGAGGACCCGGAGGGCGAAGGCACGTTCAAGCTGACCGGAAACATGGAAGGGCTGAGCTTTGACGGCGAGGGCGACCTGCCTCTCGACATGGATGCGCAGGACTTCAACGCGATGCTGAGCGACGGCTTCGACTTTGACGGCACGTTCGGCGCGACGGGCGGCGGGTATGACATGACGTTCAACGGCCCCGACGGCGGTGGCACCGTCAACAGCGCGTCCGACGGCGGAACGCTGCGTGTGGCCATGGGACCGGATGGCCTCAGCTACGGCGTGTCGCAGACAGGTGTGAACCTGAACATGCTGCTGACTGAACTGCCCCTGCCCATCTCCGTGTCGGCGGCGGAGATTTCGACGAACCTGTTGGTGCCGCTGCAAAAGTCCGAAGAAGAGCAGGATTTCGGCATGGCCATCGGGTTCAGCGACCTGACCATGTCCGATGCGCTCTGGGGTCTGTTTGACGCAGCAGGCCAGTTGCCGCGCGATCCGGCGACGCTGATGGTTGACCTGTCGGGCAAGGCCAAGGTGCTGTTCGATTTCCTCGACCCCGCGCAGGCGGCGGTGCTGGAGCAATCCGATGCCGTCCCGGGTGAGCTGAACGCGCTCACGCTGAACGCGCTGGAACTGGACGCACTGGGGGCCAAGCTGACGGGTGCAGGCGATTTCACCTTTGACAACAGTGATCTGGTGACGTTTGACGGCCTGCCCCGGCCCAAGGGTGCGGTGGACCTGTCGCTGGTCGGTGGCAACGGCCTGCTGGACACGCTGGTGGCGATGGGCCTCGTGCCCGAGGATCAGGCGATGGGCGCGCGCATGATGATGGGCCTGTTTGCGGTGCCGGGCGAGGCCGAGGACACTCTGACCTCCAAGATCGAGGTCAACGACGAAGGGCACGTGCTGGCCAACGGTCAGCGCCTGCGGTAGCCGCGCGCCCTTGAAGCGGGGCCGGCACCCGGCTAGGTCATGCGCAACCAACCGGAGCAGCGCATGACCGTCCTTTCCGACCTGACCGACCAGATGCTGCGTGCGGCCCGCACCGCAGGCGCCGACGCCGCCGACGCCATGGTGGTGCAGGGCGTGTCCAACTCCGTTGACGTCCGCGAAGGGGCGCTGGAACAGGCCGAACGGGCCGAAGGTATCGAACTGGGCCTGCGCGTCTTTGTCGGTCAGCGTCAGGCCAACGTGTCCACATCCGACGCCTCTGCCCGCACGATCGAGGAAATGGCAGCCCGCGCTGTCGCCATGGCCCGCGAGGCACCCGAAGACGCCTATGCCGGTCTGGCCGATCCGGACGCGCTGTCGGACCGGCGCGACGCGGCAGGTCTTGAGCTGCACGACCCCACGCCGGAACCGTCACCCGCGGACCTGCAAGCCGACGCGCTCGCCGCAGAGCAGGCCGCGCGCGCAGTCGAAGGGATCAGCCAGGTGCAGCAAAGCTCGGCCGGGTACAGCAAGCGCGACATCTGGCTGGCCGCCACCAATGGCTTTGCCGGCGGCTACAGCCGGACGGATCGCGGGACCAGTTGCGTGGCCATCGCGGGCACCGGCACCGGGATGGAGCGTGACTATAGCGGCGACAGCCGGATCTTTCAGAGCGATCTGCGCACCCCCGAAGAGATCGGCCGCGAGGCGGCGGAGCGCGCCGTGGCGCGTCACGGGGCCCGCAAGCCGCCCACGGGTGCGTTCCCCGTGCTCTTTGACGAACGGATCGCCTCCAGCCTGATCGGGCATCTGCTGGTGGCGGCCAATGGCAGCAGCGTGGCCCGCGGTGCATCCTGGCTGCGCGACCGGTTGGGCGAACAGATACTGCCCGACGGCATGAACCTGATCGAAGACCCGCACCGCCTGCGCGCCTCCGGCAGCCGCCCGTTCGACGCCGAAGGGCTGCCCACCGCACAACGCGCGATTGTCCAAGACGGGCATCTTACCGGCTGGACGCTGGACCTCGCCACCGCCCGCAAGCTCGGCATGGCCTCGACCGGGAATGCGGCGCGGGGCACATCCGCACCGCCCAGTCCCAGCACCTGGAACGTGACACTGGATCAGGGCACGGCCAGCCGCGCCGACCTGATCCGTGATATGGGCACCGGGCTGCTTGTCACGTCGATGATCGGCTCGACCATCAATCCCAACACCGGCGATTATTCCCGGGGGGCCGCGGGACACTGGGTCGAAAATGGCGAGATCACCTATCCGGTGAACGAATGCACCATCGCGGGCAGCCTGCCTGACATGCTGCGCCAGATCGTGCCCGCCAATGATGCACGCACGCATCTCAGCCGCGTTGTCCCCTCGCTTCTGGTCTCAGGCATGACCCTTGCCGGCCAGTGACCTGCCCCTGCTGATCGACGCTGCACGTATCGCCGGACGCATCGCCACCAGCTTTGCCGGGCCGACCGCGCGCCGCTGGGACAAGGATGACGGCGCGGGCCCGGTGACCGAGGCTGATCTGGCCGTCGACACCTACTTGCGCACCAGCCTCCTTGCCGCACGCCCCGACTACGGCTGGCTGTCCGAAGAGACGGAAGACAACACCAGCCGCCTGACGCGCGACACCGTGTTTATCGTGGACCCGATCGATGGCACCCGCAGTTTTGTCGAAGGGGCACGGACCTGGGCCATTTCCATTGCCGTGGCACAGCGGGGCATCGTGACCGCCGCCGCCATTCACCTGCCCCAGCGCAACAAACTGTACGCGGCGGGGCAAGGGGTCGGCGCCACGCTCAACGGTTCACCTGTGCGCGTCGGGCAAGCCCATACGCCGCCACAGGTGCTGGCGGCCAAGCCGAATTTCGAGGATCGCCACTGGCCCGGCGGGCGACCGGACAGCGACCGCCATTACCGCCCGTCACTGGCCTACCGGCTGGCCCTCGTGGGTCAGGGTCGGTTCGAGGGGATGCTGACGCTTCGCCCGTCCTGGGAATGGGACATCGCCGCCGGTGCCCTGATCGTGACCGAAGCGGGTGGCGCCGTGACGGACCGGGCGGGTGCGCCCTTGCGCTTCAACACGGAAGATGCGCTGCTGAACGGTGTGGTGGCCGCGGAACCGGCCCTGCATACGGCCATGCTGACCGGTCTGGGTGCTGCCGTTTCTTGACCCCGGCGGGCAGATGCGCAAACTACACCCATCGCCGCTGACAAAAGGACCCATGACATGACCCAGCGCCTGCATCTGGTCTTTGGCGGTGAGCTTGTCGACCCGTCGAGAAACGTGTTCAAGGACGTCGATGACCTGCATGTCGTCGGCATCTTTCCCGACTACGCGACCGCCTACAACGCCTGGAAGGCCGAGGCGCAGCGTACAGTCGACAACGCGCACATGCGCTACTACATCGCCCACCTGCACCGGCTGCGGGACGAGGAAAACGCCGCCACCGCAACGGAGGAACTGGGCTGAAGTCTGCAACCCGAGGATCGCTTGGGCTGACCGCCTACCGGACCCTGTCGGGCCGCAAGCCTGCACCTGTGTTCACCCCGGCCGCTCCGCGCCCAAGCGGCCCGCTGGTCTGGATCCATGCGGGCGAGAACGGCAACGGACGTGCGGTCCTCGACCTGGCGCTGCGGCTGGTGTCGCTGCACCCGGAGTGTTCCGTACTGCTGACCGGGCCGCACCTGTCCGTGCCGGATGATCTGGACGACGACATCGTCTTTCAACCGATCAACAGTGACCACCCCGAGACGGTGCAGGACTTTGTCCGGCATTGGCGCCCAGACGTGCTGGTCTGGACCTGGGGCGGCTTCCGCCCGAACCTCGTGCTGGCCGCGCGCGAACATGGTGTGCGCATGATCCTCGTGGATGCTGCGCAGGACGGTTTTGACCGGCGCCGCGACCGCTGGCTGCCCGAAGTGCCACGGCGGCTGCTGGCGCAATTCGATGTGGTGATGGCGCGCTCGCAGCCCGCCTTTGCCCGTCTGGTGCAACTCGGACGGCCCATTGGCGATATCGAGCTGGTCAGCCCCTTGCGCCCCTACGGTCACACCTTGCCCGCCAATGACAGCGATGTGGCCGACGTGACCGAAGCGTTGCGCGGACGGCCCACCTGGCTCGCTGCCCATGTGCATCCCGACGAGGTGGTCACCGTTCTGGCCGCCCACCGCCAGGCGCTCAAGGTGGCGCACCGGTTGCTGCTGATCCTGCTTGTCTCGGACCCGGCCAGCGTCCCGCGCGCCAAAGAGGTCGCCGCCAGCCGCAATCTGAACACAACACTCTGGGCCGACGGCGAATTCCCGGAGGAAAACACGCAGGTGCTGATCGCGGATGCGGAAGACGAGCTGGGCCTGTGGCTGCGGGTGGCGCCCGTTGCCTTTTTCGGCGGGTCGCTAGGGCCCGAGACGCCGGATATCGACCCCTACACCGCTGCCGCCCACGGCACCGCAGTCGTCTATGGCCCCTACGTGCCGACCCATGCCGATGCCTACAAGCGGCTGCTGGATGGCGGTGGTGCCCGCATTGTCAACGACGCCAGCAGCCTCGGGCTGGCCGTATCGCAAATGATCGCGCCGGACCGTGCCGCGCATATGGCCATGGCCGGATGGGACATCCTGACCGAAGGGGCAGAGAGCCTTGATCGTATCGTTTCGCATGTGCAGCAGCACCTCGACCGCGTTACGGAAGCGTCCGCCTGATGCGGGCGCCGGCCTTCTGGTCCAACCCCCGGCGCGGTTTGCCGGCGCTTGCGCTGGCCCCGCTCGGCGCGCTCTATGCTCGGGCAACGGCGCGTAGGCTGGCGCGCGGGCCGCATGTGAATGTGGGCGTGCCAGTGGTTTGCGTCGGCAACCTGTCGGCGGGCGGCACCGGCAAAACACCAACCGTCATCGCACTGGCCGAACGGCTGCGGGACCGGTTTTACAAACCGCATATCGTCAGCCGCG
>ERZ1740067.1781-NODE-1781-length-14191-cov-6.210597_pt1 | contig 14191 bp, 7 predicted proteins | sample MGYA00581736_ERZ1740067 | MGnify/ENA primary metagenome ERZ1740067 (study PRJEB43018, sample SAMN04849236) | marine metagenome | isolation source: floating plastic debris | place: Pacific Ocean | collected 2008-08-27 | study: EMG produced TPA metagenomics... | reverse complement strand
ATTTTCATCATTTTCTCTCTCCCCTTGATTCCACCTCTATCCCCCCTCCCACTTTCCTTCTCCCCCCTGCGGGTTGGGTTTCGCTCCTTCGGGCCCCCGCGACCGCCGAGGAAGAGTGGATGATGCTTGAGGAAAAGGCCGGCTAAGGCATCCTGAGCGCGCCGTCCAGGCGGATCACTTCGCCGTTCAGATAAGGGCATGTGATGATGAATCGTGCGAGGGCTGCAAACTCTGCGGGATCGCCCAGGCGTTTGGGAAAGGTCACGTCGGCCGCCAAGCCGTCCATGATCTCTTCGCCCAGACCTTCCAGCATCGGCGTGCGAAAGATGCCCGGCGCAATCGCCATCACGCGCACCCCGACCGACGCCAGATCGCGGGCCATCGGCAGGCTTAACCCGGCAATGCCCGCTTTAGACGCCGCATAGGCCGCCTGGCCCTTTTGTCCGTCAAATGCGGCGATTGAGGCGGTGTTGACGATCACGCCGCGCTCGCCATGGACATTCGCGTCATTCAGCGACATGCGTTCTGCCGCCAGGCGGGCGACGTTGAAGCTCCCCGCAAGGTTGATTTCAAGCGTCTTTTGAAACCGCGTAAAATCATGCGGCCCGTTACGGCCCAGCGTCCTCTCTCCGCTCGCGATGCCTGCGCAATTCACAGCCACAGTGAGGCGCCCCATTCGAGAGATTGCTTGGTCGAGTGCCGCGCTGACAGATGTTTCATCAGTGACATCCGCGCGTACAAAGCCTGCGCCGATTTCATCCGCAAATGCGCGGCCGAGTTCTGCATCCAGATCCAGCAACGTGACCTGCGCGCCAGCCTGCGCGAACCCGCGCGCGGTTGCCGCGCCCAACCCGGATGCGCCACCAGTGACAACGGCAGCGACGTCTTTCAATTCCATCATGGTCTCCCCAAATCTGAGAGGCATAGTTACGATGTTCTCAATTCGGGTCAAACCGTGTCGTGTAGGCGTTGACGCGGCCAGATCAGAGGTCTACACCCTCGCCACTGGCCGGTGTGGCGGAATGGTAGACGCAGGGGATTCAAAATCCCCCGACAGCAATGTTGTGCCGGTTCGAGTCCGGCCACCGGTACCAGTTTTATCAAAATTCGATTCGCTTTTTATCCGATGGAGATCGGTGTGGACATTTCCCAATTCCGGGAATCTTCCACAATTGTGCTTAATCAATGAACAACCTGCGGATGGCGCGTTTTTTTTCGATGGAAAAGGTTAATGAGCCCTCGACGCGCGAGAGATTGTTTCGATCGCCGAAACATACCGCTGCCGCGTGTTCTGCGACGCGTGTTAAGCCGCATAGAAGCCAATTCTAATTCTCGCCTATTCCAAAGGGATAGTCGGAGAAGTTCTTGCAGATTTCGAGAAATGCGAAGACCAGAACTGTCGCTAACGTACCGACAATGTTCGCCTTTAGGTGGAGTTAAACTATGGCGTCAATGTGTTTACGCTGCGTTCGTTAATCCTTTTTCGGACACTTTTCCGACAATTTCCCCTTTGTTTGACGAAAAGGCACGCGTATGGAAATTGTGCCCAACTGGGGGGCACCTATTCGCACTGGGGGGTGCGAAAGATCGGCGTATCTGTGTCGGTCGGGATTGATGTCTGCGTGGGGCCTGTCTCCATAACGATGAATGTAACGCGTTGAGCGCGACCATGAAGGGCCGGGGCCTTTGTGACGTGTCTCTTTTGATGATGGGAATGGGAATACTAGGAATGTCAGGCTTCGTAATTGACTGGGCTCATGTCGGCAACAACGGTCAAACGACAACGCTTCAGGACGGCAATAATTCGCTCAACGTCACAGTAAGCACACCGCAAAACGACGACGATCAGGAATTCGACACCACGAATGTGGGCGGAGAGACGGTTCTCGAAGCGCGCTGCGTCGACGATCCGGTGAAAGCCCAGATCACCTTTGACACGCCGGTTGAGAATGTCTCGTTTGAGCTGATCGACGTCGATCAGGGCCATGGTTGGGACGACAAGGTCACGATCATTGCCCGAGACGCGAACGGCAACATTGTGCCCGTAACCTTTTCGGGTATCACCCATCATGATGTCGACAGCAACACCGTCGAAGGCGGCGGCAGCTCTGGCGAGAACACCTCCCTCACGTCGTCCGACAATGTTCAGGTTTCGATCGCAGGTCCCATCGCCTCGCTCGAGATCATTCTGGATGATGGCGCATCTGCGCATGAATCCGGCACCGTAGGCATTGGCCCCGTTGCGTTCGATGCTGCTGCGGAACCTGATGGTTTTGTGGACGGCACCGCAGGCGATGACGATATCGAGGCATCTTACGCGGATGACGACGGCGACAGTGTTGACGCGAACGATCAGCTTTTGCCCGGCGAAGGCAAAGACGACGACATCATCCTTGCAGGTGCGGGGAATGACACGGTCCATGCCGGTGACGGCAATGATGAGGTTTTTGCCGGCACCTGCGACGATGTTGTCTACGGTCAAAGTGGCGACGATTACCTGAATGGCGGCGCAGGCGATGACATGTTGTTCGGCGGCAGTGGCGATGACGGCATCGTTGGCGGCGCGGGTGATGACAAGGTCGAAGGCTCGCAAGGCGCTGATGCGATTGCAGGTGGTGACGGCAATGACGACTTGTGGGGCGGCAAGGACAACGACGTGATCAGCGGAGGTCGCGGCGACGATGCGATCAACGCAGGGAGCCAGGACGATCTGGTTTTCGGCGGTCAAGGTGCAGACAACATCACGGGCGGCACAGGCGACGACACCATCTATGGTGGCTCTCAGCCGGTGAACGAAAATATCGACTTCAACGATTTGAACGCGGGCGATCTTGTCACGACCCAGTTCGTTGACAAAGGCTTCACCGTCACCAGCGGTGATCCGGCGACGCCTGTCATGGTCTTCGACAGCGCCAACCCAACGGGTGGTGATGCCGATCTGGGGACCGGCAATCTGGGCAACGTCCTGATCCTGTCCGAGGATCGTGACCCCAACGATCCTGACGACAACGGCTCTGGTGGCGAATTCATCTTTGATTTCGAAAACCCAGCCAACATCGTCAATCTGGCGCTTCTGGATGCGGAACAAGGGGCGACCATCACGCTGACCTTTGCGGATGGGTCCACCGAGGAAGTGACGGTCCCGGCAACAGCCGACAATGGTCAGATCACGCAGACGCTGAATGCGGATGACGTGATGCAGATGGTTGTGGCGCTTCCCACCAGCGGCGCGATTGACAACGTCTGTTTTGCTATCGACCCTGACATGGGGGACGAGGCTGATGTGATTGATGGCGGTGACGGCGACGACATCGTGTTCGGCAATGCCGGCGACGATATGCTCACCGGTGGCGCAGGGGCGGATACGCTTGTGGGCGGTGATGACGCTGACACGATCTTTGGCGGTACGGGCGATACCGTTGATGGATCCGAAGGTGGTGACGACAACGACACGCTTGATCTGACAGGCCAAGGCCCGATCCGGGTGACGTACGACCCCAATAATGGTGAAAACGGTATGGTCGAGTTCCTCGACATTGACGGCAACACCACGGGGACGCTCGATTTCACCAACATCGAGAATGTGCTCGGCGACGTGGTGGAGGATGGCGATGGCATCGTCGAGGGCTCCAACGCGGGTGAGTTGATCGACGTCGATTACGAAGGCGATCCCGATGGCGACAAGATCGACAACAACGACGCGCTGATCGGCAACGTCGGCTCTAACGACGATATCGTCGTGGCCAAAGGCGGGGATGACACCGTTTTGGCGGGCGAAGAGGACGATGTGGTCTATGCGGGTTCCGGCGACGACACGGTCGATGGTGGCGCAGGCAATGATACGATCTTCGGCGACAGTGATCTAGTTGGCACAGGCGAGCCCGTTCGCGAAAGTTTCGAATGGGATCTGGCGGGTGCTGGCAATGACCAGACCCTTGACGGCTTCACTCAGAACACAGGTAACGTGGACGTCACGTTCTCGGTGACGTTGGCCGACAATGGCACAGAAACCCAGTTCGAGAGCGACGACCAGAATGTCGGCATGATCGACACGGATGGCGGTGCCGCAGACGACAACAGTTCGTTGTCGAGCACGACAAACGGCAATGGAAACGCGGTTACCTATGGGCTCGACTTCTCGAACCCGGTCGAAAACATGTCTTTCCGCATCAACGACGTGGACGGCGACGGCGTGGTCAAGGTTACCGCGTTTGATGTGGACGGCAATCCGGTTCCGGTCACGCTTATGGGCGGCAGCGATGTCACCATCTCGGACAGTGACGGTGCAAATGGTATTGACACGATCGACAGCGATGGTGGCTATGGGCCTGATACAAGTCCGAACTATTCGACGCTGGTCAGCATCTCGGGGCCCGTTTCGGCCATCGTGATCGCGCACAGCCAGGACGGTTCCGGTAACTCCGGCATCAACGTGACGGATGTCTATTATGACGCGTTCCCCGTCGATGACGGGCCGGCTGGTAACGACACGCTGCTTGGCGGAGAGGGTGACGACACGCTCTTTGGCGAAGGTGGCGATGACACGCTCTCCGGTGGTGTGGGCAACGATACTGTGGAGGGTGGCGACGGTGACGACACCATCACGCTTGAGGATGGCTTCGGCAACGATACCGTCGACGGCGGCGAGAACGGCCAGACGGTTGGCGATACACTCGATGCCTCTGCGGTGACCGAAGATACCACTGTGGTTCTGTCGGACCCCGAGGATGGTACAATCTCCAACGGAACCGATACCGCGGCGTTTGAAGAGATCGAGAACATCGTTCTGGGTTCCGGCGACGATACCGTCACCGGTTCGGATGGCGATGACACGGTTGATGCAGGCGAAGGTGAAGACACTGTTGCGGGCGGCGAGGGCGACGATACGTTCGACCTTGGCTCTGACCCCGATGGCACGCCGGATGAGGATGCCGACACGGTTGTCTTCAGCGATGGCGACGGCAACGATACGCTTGTCAACTTCGACACGCCGATCACGAACCCCGACGGTACGCTGACCGGTGTGGATCAGTTAGACGTTTCGGATCTGACGGATGCGGATGGCAACCCCGTCAGCACCGAAGACGTAACAGTGACGGGCGATCCTGACGGCAATGCGCTCCTCAGCTTCCCGAACGGCGAGACGATCACACTTGTGGGTGTGACGCCCGATCAGGTTGATGACATCGACGAGCTTGTTGCAATCGGTATCCCCGACGGCCGCGACGGGATTGTCGAAGGCACCGATGCGGGCGAGCTGATCGACACCGATTATGACGGCGATCCAAACGGCGATTTCGTTGACAACAACGATGCGCTGATCGGGAATGTCGGCTCTAACGATGACATCATCGAAGCGGGCGGCGGTGATGACACAGTCATCGCAGGCGCAGGCGACGATCTGGTGAATGCCGGAACGGGCGATGACCGCGTCGAAGGCAATGCTGGTGACGACACCCTGAACGGCGAGGAAGGCGATGACCGCCTGATCGGTGGGCTTGGTGATGACACGATTGACGGTGGCATTGGTAACGATGACCTGTCTGGTAACGCGGGCAACGACACTGTCGACGGTGGCGACGGCAATGACGAGATCGGGGGCGCCGAGGGGGACGACACACTTCTGGGCGGCGCGGGTGAGGATGACATCACCGGTGGCTCGGGCGACGACACCATTGATGGTGGCGATGATGACGACACCATCGACGCAGGCTCCGGTGACGACACAGTCGAAGGCGGCGCAGGCGATGATACGATTATCGGCGGCGACGGCAGCGACACGGTTACAGGTGGTGACGGCGACGATGTGATCAACACATCAGGCCATCTGCCTTTGCTTGATCTGGGCTTTCCGGGATATCCGACGACGGGCGTTCCGCCCATTCCGGCTGACTTCGCACCGAACAACGACATCGACTTTGTCGATGGTGGCGACGGCGACGATACGATCATCACGGGCGACGATGCCGATACCATCCTTGGTGGCGCTGGCAACGACACCATCGATGCGGGTATCGACGCGGATACCGTGGACGGCGGCGTGGGCGATGACCGGATTGTGGGTGGCGAAGGCTCTGACACAATCGACGGTGGGGATGGCGACGACACGATCTATGCAGGCATCGACCCAGATCTGGGTTTGCCCGATGATCTGGACATTCCCGACAGTGGTATTAACCAGCCTGCGGACCCCGAACAGAATAACGGCAAGGACGTTGTCAACGGTGGAGCCGGCAACGATACGATCTTCGGTCAGGACGATGACGACACGCTCTTTGGCGACGAAGGCAACGACGTCATCGACGGCGGCATCGACGAGGATACCATCTCGGGTGGCAGTGGTGACGACACCATCATTGGTGGCGACGGCGCTGACACGCTGACCGGTAACTCGGGTGAGGACACGTTCCTTGTCAACGGAGTCGACGAAGGAAATGGCGATGTCATCGACGGTGGCCAGGCGGCCAGCGGTCCCGATGATGAAATTGATACGCTGGACCTCACCGGGTCCGGCAACATCAAGATCACTTTTACATCCGCTGATCAGGAAGACGGTTTTGTCGAATTCCGCGACGAGAACGACGTTGCCACCGGCACGCTGACCTTCACCGAGATTGAGAATGTGATCCCCTGCTTCACGCCGGGCACCACAATCGCGACCCCGAAAGGCGAGCGTCTGGTTGAAGAGCTGAAAGTGGGCGACAAGATCATCACCCGCGACAACGGTTTGCAGGAAATCCGTTGGTTGGGTGCCAAGACGATGGAGTGGCGCGCCTTGTCCGGTCAACCGCACCTCAAGCCGATCCTTGTGCGTGCTGGTGCGCTTGGTAATGGTCTGCCCGAACGCGATATGCTTGTTTCGCCAAACCACCGCGTGCTTGTCAGCAACGACAAGACAGCGCTTTACTTTGAAGAGCGCGAGGTGCTGGCCGCCGCGAAGCATTTGGTGAACAACAACGGCATCCATGAAGTTGATACGATGGGCACGACCTACATCCACTTCATGTTCGACCAGCACGAGGTTGTGCTGTCGAATGGATCCTGGACCGAAAGTTTCCAGCCTGGTGACTACACGCTCAAAGGTATCGGCAATGCGCAACGCAACGAAATCTTTGAGCTGTTCCCAGAATTGAAATCGGCTCAGGGTGTCGACGACTACCGCGCAGCCCGCAAAACGCTGAAAAAGCACGAAGCCAAGCTCCTTCTGGGCTGATCATCCGAATATGCAGCTGGACCGCTCTCGAAAAGGGGGCGGTCGAGACAAAAGGAATCGGCCCGCCGGTGGGGCAGGGCCGATTCCTTTTATTGTTTACGATTTCAGGACAATGGCTTCCAAGCTCCCGGTTCGTGTCGTTACTGAGACGGGAATGGTCACAAATTGAATGGAATGCCGTTGATCACGCAGCGTTGTGTCGAAAACGTGGAAATTCCCCGTAAGCTCCGGCAAATGTTGCCTTATAAGCCCCAGTATTACGCTGCTGCGTATTGTGAGTGCATTTTTGACCTTTGGGGGGGTCTGATATGGCGAGAGTAATCGGAACAGATAGCAACGACACGCTGTCCGGTACTAATAATAACGACGAAATTCAGGGCCTTGGCGGGTCTGACACGATCAATGGCGGTAACGGCCGCGATGTGATCTATGGCGACAGCGCCGTCGGGGCCAACCCAAACGCACTCGTGTATATGCCGCCCGCTGGCAGGTTCACCTACGCGACCGGAAGCAATCTGGGCGACGGTGACCCCGGCGGTTCGAACCACCGTGCCAATGTGGCCGACAGTCAGGTCTCGAACCTGCAACTGATTTTGCCGACGGGTGATCTGACGCTGAACACTGGCGAGACTGTTGGCTTTTCCTTCGTCGATGAGAACGGCAATACGATCTACGTCGAGGACGCTGAGATTCAGCAGACGGCTTTTGCCTCACCGGGTACGAATGAAACCGGCGTGTTGACGGCTCAAGGTGTCGATCAGAATGGACGCGAAGTCGCCCTTCTTCTGGCGTTTAACAACAACAATGGCACACCGCCCAATCCTTTGCCTGCTGGCGCGCGGTTCTTCGATAACGATGCCGACCCCAACCAGTTCAATGGCACCGATGTGCAACTGCCGCCCAGCGCTGTGCAGCCCATCGCCTCGCTTGACGGCAATGATGTGATCGACGCCGGTGGTGGGGATGATCGGGTTTTTGGTGGCGGCGGCAATGACACACTCAATGGCGGCTCGGGTCAGGATACGATCCGGGGCGGAACTGGCGATGATGTCATCAACGGTGGTCAGGGTGACGACCGTCTTTATGGCGATGAGGGTAATGACACCATCAACGGCGGCGACGGTCAGGATCGCCTTTTCGGTGGGGATGGTGACGACACGCTGATCGGCGGCGCCGGCAATGACCGCGTTTTCGGAGAGGACGGTGACGACACACTTGTCGGCGGTCCGGGCAATGATCGTCTGCGCGGCGGCGACGGAGACGATACCTTTATCTTCGCCCAAGCGGGCAATCACGACATTCGCGGTGGCGAAGATGCGGACGATGCCGACATTGACGTCATCGACCTCACCGGAATTAGCGCCAATGTCATTCAAACGGGCGCAGAGTCCGGTCGGATCGAGTTTCTTGATGCCAACGGCAATATCGCAAGCCGTGCGACATATCGGGAGATCGAGCAGGTCATCATTTGTTTTACCCCCGGCAGCCGCATCACAACCCCGAAAGGGGAGCGTCTGGTACAGGACCTGCGCCCGGGCGATCTGGTGTTCACGCGCGATAACGGTGTGCAGGAACTGCGTTGGGTCGGCTCGAAAACGCTGACAGGTCAAGCGCTCGTCGATGACCCCAAGCTGAACCCGGTGCTGATCCGCGCCGGAGCGCTTGGCATGGGTCTGCCTGAGCGCGATATCATGGTCAGCCCCAATCACCGCATGTTGATATCAGGCAATGACACCGCGCTGATGTTCGGAGAGCGTGAGGTTCTGGCCTGTGCCAAACACCTCACAAGTCGCGACGGCATCGACCGCGTCACAGCCAGCGGCGTGACCTACATCCATCTGCTTTTTGACCGTCACGAGGTCATCCTTGCCGATGGCGCGTGGACCGAAAGTTTCCAGCCGGGTGATTATTCAATCGGTGGTCTCGACAAACCGCAGCTTCGCGAACTGCTGTCGCTCTTTCCCGAGCTTCAAAAGCAGGCCGAAACCAGCTTTCCGGCCGCACGTCAGGTGCTGCGCAAGCATGAGGCGCGATTACTGGTCTGAAATTAAGACGCGAAAGCTGGGGCATAGGAGAGTCTGCCTTCAGTTTCGCTCTGGACGGGGTGGTCTGAAACGGCCACCCTTTCCTTTGTGAACAAGGAGGCTTTCATGCGTGACACCCCGTGGCACTTGTTTCCCGTATCGGCCCTGGCCGTGATTTGGTTTTTGTTCAGCGGGTTGGACTATGTGATGACACAAATGCGGGTTGAGGGCTATCTCGCGCTTTTTACCGAACCGCAGATTACCTATTTCACGGATTTGCCGATCTGGGTGAACGCTGCATGGGCGATTGGTGTCTGGCTTGGCCTGCTTGGCGCAGTCTTGTTGCTTTACAATCAGAAAACAGCACCTGTCCCGTTGGCTTTATCCTTTGCGGGCATGGGGCTTGCCTCACTTTGGTTCACGGCTTTGTCCGATCCTTTGATGGTTGCGGTGACGGGCCCACTGGGTCTTGTCGTGATCTGGGGCGCGACTTTGGTTGGCCTTATTTTCTGGGTTTACGCCCGCGCCCAGCGCCAGAACGACATGCTTGACTAGCGCCCGGTTTCAGCACGCCACGCTGCCCAGTCTTCGGGCGTGTCCAGATCGCGCCGCGCCCGCATGCCGGGCAGGGGGACCAGATGCACACGGTCGCCCGCCGCCTCGACGATCTCATGGCCACCGCCGTCGCCTTTGAGTTGTGCAAACTGCGGAAACAGCGCGCGATCGAACAAGATCGGATGGCCTGCGCGCCCGTCTTCGGTCACGCCGCGCCAGATCAGCGCTTTGCGCGCTGCGTCGCGCGCCTTGAGCACCGCTTGCAAGTCGCTTAACTCCAGTTCCGGCAAGTCAGCCAGCAACACCAGTACCGCGCGCGCGTCTGCTAGATGCGCCATGGCCGAGCGGAGGGTTCCGGACATGCCTTCCAACGAACAGGCCGCGCTGTAGACGTCCAGGTCCAACCCATCCAGCAGCTCTTCCTGCGCGCGTCCCGGCGCCAAGGCGACTGTCACCGGCAGATCCAGCCCCAAGGCCATTTCTGCCTGCTTGCGCAACAAAGGCACGCCGTCCACCGGCTCTGCCAGCTTATCGCGACCGCCCATCCGCGAGGATGTCCCCGCCGCCAAGATCAACACATGAATCATGCACGTAGTTTACCCGCGCATGCGTGCCCCGTCAGCATCGAAAAGCGGCGTGGTGATTAGATGCGCCTTGCACAGATCGCCAAGGATTTCGATTTCAACATCAAGCCCGTCAGCGGCCATATCCCGAGGCACGAAGCCCAGCGCGATGGACTTGCCGGTCCAGTGGGAATAGCCACCGGAGGTGCAAAAGCCCAGAACCTCACCGTTCACAAAGATCGGCTCATACGCGACCACGTCCGCATCATCGGCGTCTACCTCGAACGCGCAAAGCTGACGGGCAGGGGGCGTCGCCCGCTCGGCCTCTGCCGCGTCGCGTCCGATGAAGGCGGTGTTTTTCTTGAAGCTGATGAAACGGTCTAGACCGGTTTCGGCTGGTGTGTAGTCCGGCGAGAATTCCGACAGCCAGGAGCCGAAGAACTTGTCGAGCCGCAGTGACATCATTGCGCGCATCCCAAAGGGCTTGATCCCCATCGGCTGCCCGGCGTCCCAAAGTACGCTCCAAAGCCCGCGCTGTTCCATCGCGTCGACGTAGATTTCATAGCCCAGATCGCCAGTATAGCTGACGCGCTGGACGATGGCGGTCGACAGCCCGATTGTCACTTGGCGCACCTCCATGAAAGCCATGTCGCTGATGTCTTCGCGGGTCACAGCTTGCAGCAGATCACGGGCGCGGGGGCCTGCGATTTGAAAGCCCGTCCGCCGGTCGGAGACGTTGTCGAGGGTCATCTCACCTTCAGGCGGATGTGCGAGGAACCAACGCATATGATAGGCCTGCGCGCCGTAAGAACCGGTAATCTGAAAATGCGTCTCAGACAGGCAAGAGATCGTGAAATCCCCTATGATCCGGCCCTTTTCCGAAAGCATGGGTGTGAGTGAGAGCCGTCCAGGTTTGGGGATACGGCCCGCCATGATCCGGTCGAGCCAGTCGCGCGCGCCGGGACCTTGCACATCGTATTTACCGAAGTTCTGGACCTCGTTGATGCCGACGGCTTCGCGCACCGCTTTTACCTCGCGTGCGGTCGCTTCAAAGGCGTTGGAGCGCCGGAAAGACGGGGTTTCAAACCGCGGCTCATCGCCGGTTGTGAAGTAATTTGCGACCTCAAGCCCGTATTGCTGCCCCCAAACGGCGCCTTGAGCGTCCAGCACGTCATAGCACGGCGTCATGCGCAAAGGACGCGCCGCCGGAAGCTCTTCGTTTGGATAAGAGACCGAAAAACGTTTTTGATAATTCTCCACCACTTTCGGCAGCGTGTAGCCGGGCGTGATCCAGCGTCCGAAACGGGCGCAATCCATCGCGGTCACATCCCGCTCTGGTTCGCCTTCGATCATCCACTGCGCCAGCGTCAGACCGACGCCGCCACCTTGGGAAAACCCGGCCATCACCGCACAGGCCGCCCAGTATCCGCGCATGCCCGGGACCGGGCCGACCAGCGGGTTACCATCAGGCGCGAAGGTGAACGGCCCGTGGATCACGGATTTGACGCCAGAGCGTTCGAGGACAGGGAAGCGCTTGTAGGCAAACTCGATAGAGCTTTCGATCTTGTCGAAATCATCCGCCAGCAATTCGTGACCGAAGTCCCATGGCGTGCCATCTACGGCCCAAGGACGGCAGGTTTGCTCGTAAAACCCGATGCACAGACCGCGCCCTTCCTGCCGCAGATAGCTTTCGCCCGCGGGGTCCATCACATGAGGATGCTCGGCGTCGCGTTCGTAAATCTCGGGGATGTCGTCGGTGACGATGTACTGATGCTCCATCGGGTGCAGCGGGAAATACACGCCAGCCATCGCACCGACCTCGCGCGCCCAAAGACCAGCAGCATTGACCACATGTTCGGTATGGATCGTGCCCTTGTCGGTCACCACATCCCACGTGCCGTCCGAGCGCTGGGTCGTTGCTTCTACCTTGCAGTGCTGCACGATTTCGGCGCCATTCATGCGTGCGCCTTTGGCATAGGCGTGGGTGGTACCAGAGGGATCAAGATGTCCATCGAGCGGATCATATAGCCCGCCGACGATGCCATCCAGATTGGTGACCGGCGCGATCTTGGCGATCTCTTCAGGGCTTACAATCTCGGTCTCAAGCCCCATGTAGCGGTGCTTGGCGCGTTCCGCGACAAGCATATCAAAGCGGTCCTTGTTGTCGGCAAGCGTCACCCCGCCAACGTGGTGCAAGCCGCAGGACATCCCCGTGAGTTCTTCCAACTCGCGATACAGACGGATCGTGTAGCCCTGCAACGCGGCCATGTTCGTATCGCCGTTCAGCGTGTGAAATCCGCCCGCCGCGTGCCAAGTCGATCCCGACGTCAGTTCCGAGCGCTCCAGCAGCATGACGTCCGACCAACCGAGCTTGGTCAGATGATACAGCACGGAACAGCCGACAACACCGCCGCCGATCACGACAACACGAGTGGTGGTTTTCATGGGGAAGCCTCCAAAATTTTCTGGCCCCAAAATGAAACAGACCACCCGTTTGGGGTGGTCCAAAGACGACATTTCCTGTCGCGTTTCAAAAGCGAACTGTTGTGTTTATGCGGTGCCGTAGCGCTGCGGGATTACCTGATCTATCGACGGGTCGCGATTTTGCTGAAAGAGATCGCTTAAATCTGGAAAGTACCGCTTGAACTGCCGAACGCTCGCCGATGGCAGTGGTTCGTTTTGACGCGCGCGGCTATGGGCATTCTGCATCATCAAACCGGACGCATAGATCATATCGGACACATCCAGCCCGATCTCGAACAGCTCAAAGCTGTCTTGTTCGGTCACCCGGCGCACGCGTTCGCCATCCAGCAAATGTTGCGCTGTGACACAAGGGGCCGCAGGCAGCGGCGCCAGGTCAAGCGGCATTTCCTCGGTGCCGATCAGGTGGTTGGGCAGCACCAAAAGCGCGTCTGTCGGGCAACCCCGCTCAAAGCTGTCCTTCTCAATCAACAGCGGGCGCATTTGCTCGGTCTGTGCGGTGATGGTCAGCTTTTTACGCGCGATCCAGCGGATCGGCTGCATGCCGTGGTTCATCGTCCAGATCAGATCGCCTGATGTCATTTGTTCGATCGACATGATGCCGGAGCGGCCTAAGACCCGTGTTCCACCCAAGAAACCGGGTGCATCCAGATCCGCTTGCTTGGTGTCGCTGGGAAACCCGTCAAGCGCGAGCACGATGCGTGGCCCGCCGGACAGTCCGAACACGACGCAATTGGGCACGCAAACGTGGGGGCGGCGCAAGCCTTCGGCAATGGGGTTGGCGCGCTGCGGCTGACCATCCGCGCCGCATGGATACAGTGTATAGCGGTCCAACGCGCTACGCATCAGCGCAACGCCGCCTTCGGTCGCCAGCGCAGTGCGCGTGGGTAAGGCTTCGATGGTTTTGGGCAAACCATCAATATCACAAGGCGGAAACACGGCAACATGAGTATGGGGCACAGAAAAGCAAATACCGTTCACTGTTACACTCCTTTTAGGTTCGGAGACACACAGCCTGAGGTTGCAACATTTCGACTAAATGAGGCTATAATAGGGCAAGTTCAACAATAAAGGTAAAATTTGACGGGTGTTTCCAATATCAAACTTCAGGTTGCACCTGCAGATGCCCTGAAAATCGGCACTTAACCGGCATCCACTCTGGCTTTCGCGCGTGCAGCAAGTATGCTGCACTGCAACAGAACCTGCGAGGATACGCCTATGACACTTTCTGGCAAAACCGCCGTTATCACCGGCTCAAACTCTGGCATCGGTCTTGGGATCGCGCGTGAACTGGCCAAAGCAGGCGCGGATGTGGTGCTTAACAGCTTCACCGACAACGACGAGGCCCACGCGCT